>Ga0228710_1002053_pt1 | contig 31247 bp, 25 predicted proteins | sample MedpolnodulmetaG_FD_177995 | JGI IMG/M metagenome (GOLD analysis project Ga0228710, IMG submission 177995) | Root nodule microbial communities from Medicago polymorpha collected in Santa Monica, California, United States - pink nodules | ecosystem: Host-associated > Plants > Roots > Nodule...
AAAAAAAAAAATAATAAAAAAAAAAAAAAAGGTTAAGGGAGAGAGAGGGTACTGACGAGAACGGCCTTGTGAGCGGGAATGGAAGGAGAGAAACTATCACCGGACGGAAGAAGGATTAGATCGGTGGTTGAAGGAGCATCGAGTGGTGAAGCGAGAGTGAGAAAGGAGACTTTGGATTTGAGGTCTTGGATCTGACGTTTGAACTCCTCTTCGGTTTCGTTGGCTTCGTCGTAGCATTCTTTGCAGGTACCGGCGTCGTCGGGGTCGTAATCATCCTCGCAAGAGAGACATCTCATGGTGATGTTATCGTCGTCGTCGTCGTAATCGCTCTCGGAGTACACTGTGCAACGGTGCCGTGGCATTCTATCTGATTGTTTGTTTGATCGATCGATGCGATGATTGATGGAAAAGGGTTTTCTGTCTTTCGGCGTCACACGGTTTCTCTCATTTCACATACATACATACACTTTTTCCATTTTATCTATTTTTCTTTTCATTTAAAAAGCAATAGATTTTCGCTCGATCTCATCTTAACTTTCTAAAATGTCATGTGAGTAACTCCAGCGTGAGTTAACTCATACTACTTGAGTTAACTCATATATGGCTATTTTGGCCCACGTGAGTTAACTGGCGTGAGTTGCAAACTTGACAAAAGTTGAAATATGAAGTATGACAACAATTCACTTCACTTAAGTTTTATTGCTTTTCAACGTGTTTTATTTTAGTTGGGGGAGATAATTGAAAGGTTAGATAAACAATCCATATAATTCCTTACCATTAAAGATGCTCAAAGTCCCTTAATTATGAGGCTAAAAAAAGAGGTGACAAGGACAAGGGAAATTTTGCATGAGTTATAGTTTGTAAAGCTAGACTTTAGCTTAGGCTCCTTTCAATTATCTCCCCGAACTAAAATAAGACATGTTGAAGTCAATAAAACATAAGTGAAGTGGATTGTTGTCATGCTTCATATTTCAACTTTTCTCAAGTTTGCAACTCGCGTGAGTTAACTCACAATGAATATAACACGCTGCGTGAGTTAACTCGCACAGGGACATTTTGGAAAGTTCAATTGGGAGCGAGCAAAATTTATTGGAAGAAGAGCAGGATTCAAAATAATATTGGGTTAAATAATTTTCACTCTTATCTCGCATTGCTCCGGAGTGTTTTTCACCGCAATATCATTATTGTATAGACTGTCAATCAGGATATTATCAATACTAAGTGCTTTTCTGTACGGGTTAAAACACCTAAATTGTGGCTTTCATCTCTTGGCTTTCATATCGTTTTTTCTATTTGTATTTGTATGTTGGGTTGTGATAAGTTGTAACCTTCACCCTCTTTCATTACATATGATATACATGTGTATTTATTTTGTCGAACATTGTGTAAATGGGAAGAATAAAAACGATGCCACCAAATAATTGGGATATTGTTGCTCACTTGTTTTATGCACCGTGTGTATAGTCACATGGGAATAAGAGGTATGAAATAAAGGAAACAATGAATAAACAAAAACAAAAATGGAAAACCTTACAACAATGACAAATTATTGGGTGGTTAAAACTAGTTTTTAGTTTTAACTGCGTTGAGTTAAAAAGGGTTGTATTTATGTAATCAAAAAGATTTTAGAAGAGATTAGTGTCAACTATAAAATTAAAGGAAGTGTTTCTGTCGTTTAAAGAGACTGCAAGGGAGGTCAGTGTAATATTCCCTAAATCAAATGTTAAATGGTATAAGCAGAAGACTTCAAGAAAAACTATGTAAATGAAACAAACAAAGGAGAGCATATGCAATACAAAAACATGACTATCATAATCCACTCTCAATAACCAAGGATTTCAATTTACTTCTTTATATACAATCCATATGCTTTATAAAAAGAATAATTGAAGAAAACTGATGAGAAAATCGTGGAGACCAATCTCAAACCACTATTCCAAGTTAATTTTAGTGTTGATCACTTACTTTTTCTACAATATAGCACAGACAGAATAGCAATGTCACTACTACAATCATTAAAAAAGAAAAAGGGAATTATTTGCATCATGTTTCTCATTTACCACTTAGACAGAGGAAATAAGCTAAAGTAGTTTTTAAACACTATATCCTACATAACATGTTTTGCTACATTAGAAGTTAAAACTAATATGACACATCAGAAAAGGAAAATGCATGGAAATTTTAGAAATGCAGGTTGGTTATTTAACTTGGACCTCTTGCTTGAACAACCAATTTGCCAAAGTTTGACTATATCCCATGTAAGTGACAAGTTGAGCTATCTAAGAATAATGAATTAGTAAAAAATAGGCTAAAATATATTTTTCATCCTTTTCTCTCACTTAGTGTGTTCCTTTTGAATTCCAAAATATGTCTGCATATAAGCTGTACTTTGATTTTCTAATCTATCGGCAATGACCTGACATAAGGAAGCTTGAAGCTCACTGAAGCCGAGGTGATAAACCACTAAGACTAGTTCTCTCAGTTGATCATTTGTAAACTCTCCCACGTCGATCTTCTGAAATGCTTGGACTTGTTTTAAAAGTGTAATGACAGTCTTTAGGACATCACTTCCCACATTGGGAAGTTCAAATTCAGTTTCGGATGCTGTAAGGCCATACTCGTTCAACATTGTGAGCAACGCCGTCATTTGTTTTGATAACAACAATATCGCCATCAGCTGAATTTTCAGTCGCAGAGACAATTTCCTGTGAGTTTTTTTGAGCACAAATTAGAGAGCACTTCCTGTGAGTTTATTCCGAGTTGGAGCTAACTAGAACTAAATTATTGGAAATCTAAAAAACACAAAAATAGTGTATCAAAAGCCACCATAGTGACCATCCACTCATAAAGAGTATAACATCTTTGACAACCTCACCAAGACACATTAACTAAGTTTAACTCACTATAGGGAAAGAATAATATAATAATAGAATGATTTCGTTTGAAGCAGGGCAATAAAACATGTGTTAAAAACATTGAATATAAGTGGCTTGACATATAAAAAATAAAATCTCCTCAACAAGGATAGCATGAAATAGCCTTTAAACAGCATCCGTTGGGTTAAAAATTTAATAGTAAGAAATTCAATTGCAATTGATAGGTAACCCACACACTTGAGATACATCATTTTTTGGACAAGGGAGAAGAAGATAAACCTTAAGTTCTACTGCCATAAAGCGACGCTGCTCCTTCATTGTGTCCAGAAGTTTGGGAGATACATCAATCTATATAGAATAAAAAATTATGAATAACATCATCAGTGTGCATACGGGTAAAATACGGCTCTTTACCATCAAAGACGCTTGAAATAATACACTTGTTCCCTCCATATGTAATATGTTACACTACAAATCATCAAGAGCTCACTTTAAACACCATTTTATTATTTTATTTTGGGCATGGGTTTGGGGTCCCGGGTGCAAACCGGTGCAAAGGAGAAAAATACGAGAAATTCTAATATGATTATTGGTCACATGACCAAATAAAAAGTGTTTGGTCACACACACATAAAGAAATATTTTTTTAATGATAAAAAATAAATTGATAAAAAAAATAATTGAATATTTTAAGGACCATCTTTTTATGTGTGTATCCAAACACTTTTGATTTGGTCTTATGACCATGGAAAAATTTCTCAAAAAATACTAACCTAACAACCAATTACTAACCTTGGCATTTTAAATAAAACAAAAAATATTAAGACTTCAAAAGATTAAATAAAATTTAAATTATCTGCTTTGCCATTTATTTATACGAATAAAAATTGTCACTAGTCCCGAAAAAGACGTTAAAACCAACTAAAGAGTAACAATTACTAATCTTTCCTAATAGTCCCTGATGAACATGATATTTGTAAATATTACGGTTTTACCTTCACATGATGCCTTGAATACACATTCTCAATCTTACGGACCTGAAATCAAAAGAGTGCAATTTTCCCTGTCATTACAACTGTAAATTTATAGATAAATAATTCCCTATAATTACTGCTGTTAATTTATAGATAAATAAATTACAGAATCAAGCATCTGTAGTATATAAGATGTGCATACAAAATGTATTATTATAACAAATATAAGATATTTAACCTAGAATAATATGATTAAATACTTTTTAACACTCCCACAAGCCACTATTTTTATTTTTAATTTTGAAAAGTTTCAGTTTTAACGAATTAAAATCACCTAAAACATGACTCGAATACACGGCCTACGGCTGGAGTCTGGACCGAGTGCATGGAGAAACAGCTTCAGCCACTAGGACATTGAAAAACAATTGATATTTTATGAAGTTTGGTAATATTTAACTACTACTTTCATATTTTGGGGGCCACAAAATTTTTGGCCCGGTGCACCAATATGCACGGGTACATAATCGGGAAGAATAATGCCGAACATAATACTTTATGAGAATAAGAAGAAACAGTACAGTGATGAAATAATAAAATAGGGATATGAAGGTAATAATTTGATTAAGTGGTACCATTCAATTGCATACCTCCCACTTGAGGGAAAGAAAAATAGTGGAAGATGGTGGTATGGGATGGAATGCATTCCATTATATTCCATTCAATTTGTAGAAATGCAAACAATGGAACCTAACTCAAAACCACTCAATTCAATCACATTCCATCAAAACATAGCCTAAAATATTTTTTTTGGGTGTAGGTTTTTTTTAATACAAAAACTATGAGTTTAATTACGTTTACTTACTTTCCATTAAACACTCACCACACACAGTTGTTAATAACTAATTCTCAATAGGAAAATGCATAAATGTACGACCATAATGTTCGTACAAAGCATACGAACGGTTATAAACTTTCATTTAATTTCTTTTTTAAATTTGATTTTACATGCTGGTTTCATATGTATTTGTTTATGAGATAAACGACAAACATCTTTCTCTTTTGATGGTGTTTTTACAACTCAATCTTTTGCTTGTTTGTCAAAAGGTGAAAATAAGTAGTAGTATCCCAAACCCAATATATTACCACTGGCACTAACATAATATGTCTTCTCTATATTTTTTATTTATCATGGTTTATCATTTATTTTAAACATTATAAGCTACCAAGCATTTACATAGAAAATCATGTGTTGATGAGCTTGTTGTGCGCTTTCGTGTGGGAGACTGTGTTGTGCTATATAGCACCACCCAAACCACCTATAACTGGATTGCCCTAAAACAATTTCAAACATACATAGCTACATAAATACATTAGTACTTTTTTCGTTTTTTTCTGAAATAAAGGGTATTTTTAAATATCTTTTTGCTAATCTGTTTACTTTTAATAATAAAAATCCTCTAATGGTTGGCGTTATGGTGACAATTGTGAGGATACCAACAAAATCAATTGCCATACTTTTTTTACTTTTTTTATAGAGATTATATTTTCTCATGTTTTGTATAAGTTGCTACATATAAGAAAACAAAAATTTATAGACTATGTTTCTTTATGTACTTTGATTATATTTATGTTACACAAATTATGGACAAAAATAAAAACAAAGGAGAATATTGCACATCTTACTTTGGGGTCTCTGGGAATGTCGTAGTTAATCACCACATCTACCGGTGGAATATCTAGTCCCCTACTAGCTACCTCATTACAAAAGAGAATATTGCACTCCCCTGACTTGAACACATCCAAACACATCCAATGCTTCAAGTTTTTTTTGCCTATAAACAGTTATTATATTATGAATTAGGCATATTTCTTTTTGGCAGTTCATAAAATAAAAAACTAATCTAAATTGGAATATAGTGATAAAATTGAGACGAGGTCGGGCAACTCACGCCTGGGGTTAGAGTCGTTGACCAAGCATTAAATAGTGCATTCTAATGATCGCTTAAACAGATTCTATCTTTACTCGATATTATCACATATCGCTCAACAACATCATTCGTGTCCAAATGATGTCGCGATTTCTACTGGATCATTTAAATGTCGATTTTCCAAACTATTAAACAATCCAATAGTCGATTGCATCGTTGTACTGTCGATTTCCCGAACTATTAAACGATACAAAAGCTTTGAGTTTCAATATTCAAAGTGATTATCAAAACCTAAATTTCATGTCTAGAATTAAAGTTTTGCTAGATTATTATTCTAACCCTAGATTTAAAAGCATCTTTCAACATCATTTTAAATCAGAGATATAACATTAAAGATAAGAATAAAATCAACATCAAGTAAAATATTGCTAGAATCATATATTCAAGCATAAAAAATAGTACATATTAATTTGATCAAGTATCTCTAACCCCAAAGGATAGATTTAGCTACTTACTTTCATAGTAGCCTTGCAAAAATGGAAGAAAAGATGAAGATTCATGATTTCTCTACAAATTTTGGAAAGAATCCACTTCTAACGCTCTTGCTTCATGTTGTTCTCTCTAGAAATGCCCTCTCTCTCTCTAAAAAATAGCAAAAAGAATGAAGAAGATCCCCCAAAAAATGAGAGAAAAACTATTTATATTGCTGAAGCTGTTAGCGCACGCTTGAGCGTGCGGGAGGACGCTTAAGCGTGCGGCTGGAAAATCTTCTGTTGGCCATTGAGAAGCTGCCACGTGTGCCTTATCCACTGCAAATGAAGGACTACACTTAAGCATGCTGGAAGCGAGCTGGAAGCATGGAAGGGCTCTGGCTACTGGAACTTGCACGCTTAAGCGTGCAGACTTTGGTTCATGAGCTTCTTTCTTGATCCTTTCTTGTATTTTCCTGCACAAAAAGGGATGAGTAAGGCATACAAAGCATAAATGGCATTGATGCACATAATTGAAGCTTTTCCATCAATAACTTGTAAAACAAATCACCAAAATACATAAACTAACACATAAATTATATCACTTTTGAGCACTTATCAGCAGTGTAACTGCAGACACTTCGACAAGAGCAACAAGCACATCAACCTCGTATGTCTCGATGGGATGCAAGATTTTACAAGGATATTTATTCAAATTGATATATTACATCAATACAATACAAATTCGATGTCACTAAAAACAAAAAGAATGAATATGCGAACAAACTCACATAATCTATGTTAATCGCATGAAACGACAGAGTACCTATCTCTACAAATATGACATATTCAAGTCTTCAGACTACTCATGTCTCCATATCTGCAACGTTGACAACATCAAGGTCATTGATTATATTTACATTGCTCAAAGCTAATATTTCAACCTGAATCAAATAAACATTGTACTAAGATGGAAAATAAAAACACACCGTACAAAGACGAGAAATTAAATCAAACAAAGTCGTCTAAAGACTACGGAATATGACTGAAAATATGTGGAAATCACTTATTTAAATAAAAAAGCAGGAAAAACAATTTTAATGGGAGATTATTGATTCTAAATCATCCTCTTCGGTAGACAAAAAGAAGGAAGGCAGTGACAACCAATGTATTGGAAGGAGAGAAGAGAGAAAACACGAGACAACTATTTATAACTGATAAATATAGAAAAACGAGGGATAAATATAATTATCGATAAAAGTAATAAAAAACACAAAAATAAATATTAAAAAAAAGAGACAATATCATTTTTTAAGAAAACAAGGACAATATTTGTCACATATAAATCCCTTCAAAAAATACTTGTCACATTTTTTTTATATTTGACAAAATAATTTTTTTTAAGAGAAATAATTTAGACAAACCATTTAATTGTTTTCTCTTTTTGTTTCTTTTATCTATGTGTATGCTCAAATATCTTTCATTTAAGTTTGTAACCACTTAAACTTTTCTCGTTTATTTAAACAATGTTAGGTGCATGGCCGTTCCTGTGAAATTGGAGGCCTGACTCTCTTATTATTAATAGGCCCCTAAAAATACAATTTTTTAAAAGAAAAAAATATATAACGTTTTTTTAGAATAATTATAATGCCTGTTGTTATAGCTTTGCGAAAGAAGTGAACTGAATTGGAAGGAGAAGAGAAAGTATTGATGACATATAGACCTCAAATCAAGCACAACACTACCATAGTTAACCGTTGAACCACACCTTTTGTCTTGTAAACATTTCTATGCTATGCCTATATATTAAAATTTCAATTCATTATATCCCAGCTCTATAGAGCTGTTTGCACCTCCCCAGGGCCGACCCTGGTTAGGTGGAATCAATGCACATACGCCATCAAATCATCCTATCAGGTCTGTTCTGACTTACTTCTTGCTGCCACCCTTGTCCGCAATAATCTAAGCTGGAATACTATTTGGAACTTGAAAATTCCACCCCGTATTCGATCCTTCATGCGGCTCCTTGCTCATCAATGCTTGCCTACTAGAGTAAATCTTCTCACTTGAGGCATCCCTTGCGAGGAAACTTGTGTTTTTTGCGGTACCTTAGCTGAATCACATATGCATCTGTTTTTTCGTTTGCTCCAAGGCGTCAAATTCTTGGAAGAAAATTGGCCTGCACTTTCTTGTCCAGAATTTGTTCTTAACGGCACATAACTTTTCTGTCATGCTCTTTGATTTATTGAACAGGTTGTCCTTGCAGCAACAATCCTTGGTACCTGCGATCTTGTGGAGTCTATGGAAGAACCAAAATTCCAAGATTTGGGAAGACATATGTAACTCCTCGGAATTCATCGTTACATGAGCAAATACTACAATTAATGAATGGAGTTGTATGCAAAGAGAAAAGTTACCGATGAATAATGTGGATACCTCTCTTGCTTGGAGTAGATCGCTGGAGGGCACAATCAAATGTAATGTAGACGCCGCTTCCTTCAATAATAACTCAATCATGGGGTAAGGTATATGCTTCAGAAACTCTTTGGGTGTACTCATTCTTGGCAAATCCGGTTATTATTATTCCACCATTATGGTTCTGGAAGCTATCAAAGAGGCCATATCAACTGGAATGCAAGCTGTCAGGTTTGAAACTGATTGCAAAACAATACCTGATGCACTTTCTCTCAATAATATCCCTCAAAATGAATTTGGTGATCTCATATCTCAACGTAAGAGTCTCTTGCTCAATAAACCTGACTTTGTAGTGTCGTATGTTCGGAGGCAAGCTAATAGGGTTGTCCTTGTAGACTCACTTGATTATTTCTCATTTATATTTAAACAATATTAAGTGGTCCTTGTGAGCTTAACTCCGTTCAAACCCCAAAAAAAAAAAAAAAAAAACAATATTAGGTGGAATGCACAATGGAGTAGTGGTAACAAAAGGGGATAAATGCATTTACCGTTTGTGAGAGAGAGTAAAAATATTGTTCCAAGCTTGAATAATAACCGTCAGAACGCGGAAATATGAATAAGTTGAAAATAAGTTGAAATTCGGCACTGAAGCGTCAGCGTCGGTTCCAAAACAACAACAACAACTCAGATAAGACTAGCTTTGGCGTAGCAGCGCCACCACACTCAGGCAAGTCCACCGTTTTTCTCACACTCCCATTTTCACCAATTTCATCTTCCATTTTTACTCATCACTCTCAATTTCACTTCTTACCAATTTCATCTCCATTCATCACAACCAAACACAACTCTCTTTCTTTTCTTTTGTCTTTGCTCTCAATTTTCTTCATTTTATTCACGAGTAAAAGAGTCGTATGTTTTAACTTGAATTTCTTTTTTGTGTGGTTTTTCACTCTGCAACTTTACTGGGTCAGTAAATCTGGTGAAAATCTTGGATCTTGGAAGGTTTTTTTTTGGCTTTAATCTCAAACCCTAATTTTGTTCTGTTGAGAATTAGGGTTTTGTATTTTTGTTGTTTTGATATGGAAACTGATGAAGGAATGGAAAATTCTGGTAACACTGAATGTGTTGAAGGAGTACGGTGTTTGAAACGGAAAGCCATTGATGATGGAAATGGTGTTGTTGAAGAAGGTAGGCATTCAGAAAGTGAAACTTTGAATGATGTGGCGGTGTTTGCGAATGGAAGTAGTGTTGCTGATGTGGCTGAGGTTTTGAAAAGTTTGAAAAATGGGGTGGGTAGAAATTGTGTTGCTGAAGAGGCTCGAGAATGGATAAGTGAAGCTGTGAATGATAAAACAGTGGTTGCAAATGGAAATTGTGTTGCTGAAGAGGCTCAAGAATTGATAAGCGAAGCCGTAAATGATGGGGCAGTGTTTTCCAATGGAAATAGTGTTGCTGATGTAGCTGAGGCTTTGAAAAGTTTGAGTAATGGGGTGAATGGAAATTGTGTTGCTGAAGAGGCTCGAGAATCGATAAGCGAAGCTGTGAATGATAGAATGGTGGTTGCAAATGGAAATTGTGTTACCGAAGAGGCTCGAGAATCGACAAGTGAAGCTGTGAATGATGGGGCGGTGAATGTGAATGGAAGTTGTGTTGCCAAAGAGACTCGAGAATTGATAAGTGAAGCTGTGAATGATGGGGCGGTATTTTCGAATGGAAATGGTGTTAATGAAGAGGTTGGAGTCTTGAAAAGTGAAGCTGTGAATGATGGGGTGGTGTTTTCAAATGGAAATGGTGTTACTGAAGACGCTGGAGTCTTGAAAAGCGAAGGCGTTAGCAATGGGGTGGCAAGTTCAGGTGGGTTTGATTCTGGTGATGGGGGCTCTGGTGGAGTGACGTGTCTTCGAACTTATAAGAGGCGAAGGTATGATAAGTCAAGTTCAAAAGGCAAAGCGCAGGAGGATTGTGGAAAATGCGCGGAAACTGCGAGTCATATAGCAGACCAGGTTTGCTTTCCTGCTTTGTTTGTTTTTTTCAATATGTGTACACTGTACCTATGATTCCAAAATGGGTGATTGGGGAAGGAGGAAATATCAACCAGAAAAATGTTAATGTTTATTTAGAATTGAACGCGATTTATGCGTCAATTTGTTCTTCAACGTTCTTGATTTCTAGATGGTTTATAGAGTTGCTTATATTTATAAAGTTTTTTAATAAGCCCACTGTTTCAGCTCTGAAGAGTAAGCTAGCTACATTTTGGTAACTTTAGGATCCTGCAAAGTAAATTTGTGAACTTAGACAGAAATATTGTGAGAACTTCCCCACACAAAAAATAGGTTCATCAGTCTTTTATGTTATGTTTAATGTTTTCTGTAACATTGATTCGGTGATGCGCCTATGCCATTCTAGTTAACATGCAAATCCAGACCAAAGTACCTCAGATTTCAGATGCTAGGGAAATGAAATGATATACCTGATCTTATTGATCAGGGGCTATCTGTTGAAACTTCAATTGCAAGACGGCACTAGTTTATGCTTTATTTATGTTGGGCAATGCCGTGATAATATCCTCCGGCATCTATTCTGTTTTGATGGAAATTTATTCTGTGCTTAAATAGAGGCTAGCTGCAACTTGCAACCTATGTCCTGCATATTTAGAATGGTGGGAATGCATTTTACCTGGAAAAATTGATATTCCAATATGTAGAAATTTGGCTTTACGAGGGGCTATTTCTTTGTATTGTATAGGAAACACTGCATTTCTCTATGATTTTATTGATAATGACATGAGATAACATTCAGGTTAAATCTTAAGCCATATTGATATGCATTGGGTGTTTAGGTTGAGCGTTGAGACACTTAAACTATGGGGGGAGAAGGGAAGATTACATTTTTCTCCCTTTTCATCATAAGTACAATATTACTTCCTTTAAATTTCATAAAAGTCCTGCTGATGGGATTCAACTATATCACAAGACATTAAGATTCTGTCTCTGGCAGATAGATGTTTTGCAGAACAAGAAATACTTTTCCTAGTTATTTCTTAAGATCTGTATATTTTTTTTAAATTTAATTCCAGGTTGTGAAGGAACCCTTGGATGCAACTTTAGGCAATACTGCAGATGATTGTGCCCATAGACATTGGGGAAACGTGGTACTAAAACAGTTATACCAGTCATTAGGCAATAGCAATGGTGGCATAAAGGGGTGCATAGGGGAAGCACTAATTCGACATCAAAGTTGTGCCACTACAGTTATGGTTGGTTCTTCTTCTAGAACTACCTATAATGCACTTACTTGACTTATTGTAAGCACTTTTGATTCCTTCAATTTTAAGTTCCAACTTACTTTGACAGCAGGGAACTTCTAAAATTGGCAAAGATGGACAAGAATTCTCTTCACAATTTGGTCGTTCATCTCATAGAACACGAACTGAAGCTAATGGGCATGCAAATGTCATGCAAAATGGATCTTCTAGTGAACCTCATGGCCATGGTGTGACTGAGATGTGTCAGCGTGTGCTCTGCAATTTATTAACCTCAGAAAAATTCAATTCATTATGCAAGACTTTATTTGATAAAGCAACGAAGCCGGAAAGTGTATTTGATTTTAGTGTCATAACCTTAAGGATGAAGCAGAAAGTCTATGAACAATCACCTGCACTTTTCTTGTCAGATATTCAACAGGTAGTTTTTAGCAGTCTCTTTATAATTAGACACTTTATTTATTCGTATATGGTGGTTTGACACAAGTCAGATATCGCAGACGACTGAATCACAAAATTTGATGTCACTTTGAAGCTACTCTTAAGAGTTAAGACTTAAGACTATTCTCCATAGTTTGTTTGATGATTTTGAGCATAAAATGTTTATTTCTTCTGACTATCTCTTTCTCAATGTTTAATGCTATTTATACAAATCTGTTGATTTATTGTGTATCACTGCTAGTAGAAATCGTAATATGGTTCACTGGGTTATTTTAGTATTGTTTGAGGGTACTTCATAGCATGTTCCATGTTAGTTGCTGGTTCTTATTTTGTATGGCTGTTCCTGATTTGTAATTTAGGTCTTTGGAAAGCTTCAAGATACATTTAAGGAAATTGTTGCTCTTTCTAACAGCCTTTCCAATATATCAGCAGATTCCTACTCTAAGCTGGTAAACAAATTCTTTGTCAAAACATTTAAGTTTCACAGTTTGTTCTCTGCTCCTATTTGCTTACCTTTGTTTAAACAACAATCTGCCATACCTTCAGGTTGGAATTTCAGCGCAGAGGACATCTGAAGATGAAAAACAAGTGGTAAGAGTTTTAGAATTTTGTTTTGATACTTCACGAGCTGATCTATGCAGGTATGAGATATGTTAAAATTTAGCTAATTTTTTTCCCTCTAACAGTGCATCAATAGCAGCAGTCAGACACTGTTGTTTTGGTTGGGATATCGTGAGATAAAGTTTTTGTAGCTATGCGTACCATATGTATTGGAGATACATGTGTGTCCTTTGTTATACTGAGCAAATATGAAATTACACCATAAAAATGATTACATTTCTTCACTTGTGTTGTGTGCATGCTTTTCTTTTGAAATTTGAAGACATTTAAGGTGTGAAGCATGAAGACATTACATAATACGTATATTGCCATAGTCTATTACTGACCAGTTTCCATGCAAAATTGATCAAATGTGAATAGGCAATTAATTGTACAGGAAATCTTAGATATTTATTAATATCTTGTCCATTTTAATATAGAATGGTACATTTTATTTTTTTTTTGTGGTTTTTCCGAGATACATGATGGGATCAGAAAAGATTTTCTGATGGTACATAATACCAACAAGTAACAACTGTGATTGTAACTATTTGGTTCCAAATGTATATATCATTACAACAATGGATTCCAACTGTGTTTATAGGATCTGCTACAAGAATGAAAAAATTAAATCTCACATACTTGGAGACTTTTTGATTTTTTGATTTTTTCTACCTCAACTTTTTCTCTGGTTGATAGAGAATGACATGAAGAATTAAGTTATCGATTCCCAAGTAGGCATGGCAACAAAACCCGTGCCCATGGGTACCCGCCCAAACCAACCCCGATTTGACTGGGTTTGGGTATGGGTTTTCCCCGATTTCAAAATACGGATACGGGACGGGTAACGGGGATATATGTACCCACCCCGAACCCATACCCAAACCCTACCCGAATGTAGAAAGGTCATATTTATGTTTTTGTTGAGGGGGTGATAATGATATGCCATGTTATTTGGTTTGATAATTGTCATGATATAAGAACTTTTTTTGATAGTTAAAGGAGCAACCGAATTATTCGGTAAGGAAATGTTAAAATGAGCGCAAAATGTTGGATAATGCATTACATCATTACCATTGAAGCTTAAAAAAACTCTTTTTTATCAAATAAAAAATTGATTCACTGCGGGGACGGGGATGGGGCAGGAATACCCGAACCCATCGGGGATGGGGATGAGATTCAATTTCTCATCCCCGTTGGGTATGGGTAGGGTAACGGGTAACTATATGGGAGTAGGGGATGGGGATGGGGAAGGCAAAACCCGTCCCCACCCCGCCCCATTACCATGCCTATTCCCAAGCCTTAAGGATTTGCTTGAATAAGACAGGACGGGGACTTGTTTGGTTTTTTAGATGTGTCTGACAGTCCTATGTCCATGATGCAAATAATCTGCTGTACTGGGAAATGCCTGTCCATTTATGAGTATCAAATGCAGTTCATTTAATATGCTTAAGGCTTTGTTTGAGATATTTACTAAAATGAAAATGGGAATTGTTTTGGTTTTGTCTTTGTTAATCAGTTCTTTTTACCAGGAATTGGACTCTCACATGAAACCAGAGCAAACGGAAGAATGCGCTACCTATAAAGTTTGCTGTTGCAGTAGTTGTGGAGAAAGGGCAGATGGCACAGACTGTTTGGTCTGTGATTCATGTGAGAAGGTGTACCATTTGTCCTGTATTGAGCTTGCAGTTAATGAAATACCTCACAAAAGCTGGTATTGTGCTAATTGCACCACAATTGGCTTTGGTTCTCCGCATGAAAATTGTGTAGTATGCGCGAGGTTGAATGACACAAAGATGCCCAAGAAAATAATTGGTGAGGAAAGCCTCCCTACAAATGAGGAAACACTTGATGAATTTGATGATAATTCAAATGACAGCTATGATGGGATTCAAATATCTACAGGTGGAAGAGAAAAAGCCAGTTGCAAAGTTTGTGGAAATGAAGTCGAAATCAAAGGTGAAAAAATAAGAATATGTGGTCACCATTTTTGTCCAAGTAAATACTACCATGCAAGGTGTTTGACAAGCAAGCAATTAAATTCATATGGCTATTGGTGGTACTGCCCTTCTTGTTTATGCCAAGTTTGCCTCACCGATCAAGATGATTCACAGATTGTCCTCTGTGATGGCTGTGATCATGCATATCACATCTATTGCATGAAGCCTCCACTGGATTCTATTCCACAGGGGAAATGGTTCTGCAGAAAATGTGATGCTGGAATCAAGGCAATATCCCAAGCAAAAAAAGCGTATGAGAGTAACAAGCTGAGAACCGGTGAATGTGTTTCAAAGCCAAATGCTAATAACAACTGCAACAGTAAATTTGTAGAAGAATTGGAAAGTTGTGGTGGAATGGACATGCTTTTAACTGCGGCCAATTCTCTGAATTTTGAAGAGAATTTGGCCGAAAACCAGTTTGAGTAGAAGAGGACATGGGTTTTCTTGAAGGATTTGTGAGCATCCCCGGTTATTGTTAGTAATGACTTTAACCTCGTTAACTGTTGATACCCAACTATTTTACATTTTGTGCATTTTTTGGATGACTGACATTTTGGTAGGTTGTATAACTTTGATAGATTTCCTGACTTTTGGATACATCACATAGAAAGACCGGACTATAGAGGGTAAAAAGCAAAAGGCATAATCAGAAATTGTTGTAAGTGCTATCTGCAGGAGCAAGTAGGTCAGATACTGTAGTATAATGTGGTTGATATGAAATTTAATTGGCTGCTTTGCTTGTTTCATGCAGTGTGCAGTATTTTGGTTTGGGATGTTATAAGCTAAAACTTGTTCAATTAATTTCATCTATGCTGAAAAAACAAAATATTGAGGAGTTTAAAATCAATCTTTCATTATGATTATCATTTCCGTATACAGACTGTTCTGCATTGCTGTCCTCTTTATTTGTGTTGTTTGGTTCGACAAGGGGAGGGAGGATTTTAATAGAGAGGAAGTGTATATTTTTGTTTTTCTTTTTCACTTTAGTTATTTAATGTTTTTCTCTTCAAATTTTCCTATTTTTAGAGGGGAACTGGAATTTGGTTAGGAGGCATTTCAAAACAATTAAATTTGAAATAACTCCTTCCCTCGAACCAAATGGATTCTAAGTGAGCTCTTTGTAATTGCAGCAGCATGCGATCATGTATTTGTTTGTGATCATGTATTTGAACTCTCTTTGTAATTGAATAAAAACCTTGAACTCGATGATGCATTAATAATCTGTCTTAGATAGGGTAGAAATTTCATGCTAACTTTTCTTTAGCAATTTTCGCTCCCTTGGACTGCCTCATTGTCGTTGTCACATCCTATTGCATAAGAGAAAACACTCACGAACCTAAAATGTTAAAAGAGAAATGCTAATCAGTAAATCATAATTAGAAAAGGGTGCAATTAGCATCAAATGCAATTAAAGTTTCATAACATCTTCCAACTTCAGTTCTTCCAAACGTTCTGAAAATTCAATAAGAAAATGCATCTCTTAACCATCAGCGATGTCAATTGAGTAAAACAAATATCAATATGAAGGTTGAAAATATAGGGGAAGGAATAAACCAGAGGGAAGGGGTATCAAACTCCCTCCCTGCTGACAAGATCCACTGCCGCGCCATGCAGCTTTGCTCACTGTCAGCTGCGAACAAGAATTTCCTCACACCGTCAGTGTTTCACATCCACGTCAACATGTCGATGCAAACATCGCATGCTGCTGCAATCACACAACCATAATGTGTGGAGATCTATCTATTTGGGTTTTGACTGTGTCGTTGTGGAGGAAAGATCATTGTGGAAGAAGAGGGAATGTTCGAAAATGAGAAGATAATTCAGGTGCTTTTGTCAAAACAAAAAAAGTCAAATGCTAAAACGACTAACTATTGTTGTTTTTGTTTTTTACCCTTTATTTGCCATTAAAAGAAATGGAGAGCTGAGATTTCTCCACATTATTTGGTCATGCTCTTTTTTCACAGGAGAGAATATGCTCCCTTTAATACAATAATGGTTTGGTCGCCAAAACAGAGTGTACATTATCAATCCAATATATCGATGCACAACAACGTGAGGCTTGTATCAGGAACACAAGTTGGCTTAATTGCAACCCTTATATTTTGACACCCATAACTTCCAACATGAATTCGATCACAACTTTCTCTTTATTTCTGCCTATCTCATAGTGTTGAATATGTGTATGGGTGTACACAAATAACTTTCCAGATTATTGCATTTGCATGAGTAAAACATGAGTATACTATTTTACTCGGTAATTGCAATCTACTATTAAGATAACAATAATATTAAAAAATAAAGGCTTAAATATGGTACTCGTCCCTGCAAATATGCTTCGTTTAACTTTTGGTCCCTGCAAAATTTTTTGTTTTTTAAAATAGTCCCTCCAGGAACTATTTTAAAAAACAAATTTTTTTGCATGGACCTGTTTAAAAAACAAAATATTTTACAGGGACCAAAAACTACAAAATGGGTCCAGTCATCATGTGCCACGTATACAAATCATCACAAAAATGGGGTCAGGGACTATTTTAAATTTTTTTTTTTGCAGGGACAAAAACATTTTTTTTTTATAGGGACCAAAACTTAAACGAGACATATTTGCAGGGACAAGTGCAATATTTAAGCCAAAAATAAATTCAGGAAGATTATGTTTTTTTTGGACTCTTTTCGCAAGATTCTCAATATATATTTCATCAATGGTCGGTTTAAAGTTCTCAATATACAGTCGCTCTATGAATAAATATATGGCTGCAATCCAAGTCCTCTCTACCGACGATACAATAAAGGCACCAAATTCAACAAATCAAAATATTCATTTGACTCCATGGGATACGCACCAAAAAGGGTCTTCTTTATCACCATCCTCTAGTGCCAAACCAAATTCAACATCTGAAACACTCTCTATCCTCTGCCCTTGCCTTTTTCCCACCACTTGCAGGCCGTCTAGAGATAACAGACCATAAAGACAACACCATTTCGTGTTCTGTCACATGCAACAATGCAGGTGCGCTCTTTCTCTATGCCCAAAAAACATGTATAGCTATGGAAATTTAACAAACATTCATAAACTACAAGATTTAACCAACACAAACATAGACAAGTTTTGATACACATTTCAACTAATCTTGTGGGGCCGTAGCCGACCCAATAATCTTAAAAAAATAAGTGAGGTTTAAAACAAGTTTTGTTACATGTGGCCTTTTTTTTGTCTTCATATGATGCCTTTTTGCTAATAAAATTGAATGAATTTTTCTTTTTCTTTTTCTTGGAGGCCTTAAGAAACGGCTTTAGTGACCTTAGTCTTAGGTTGATCTTGTGGGCGAGGTCTATGCTACCCCAATCATTTACTCCATCTACAATATGCTTATCATTTACGATCTTCTTACCACCTTCATCCTTGGTCAAGGTTTTCAATTATTACTACATCATCATCTCCAATTATCTCATTACCCGCAAAATGACCGAGCTCATTATACCTAACCATGGTATGGATATATCTTGGCACCCAAAGCCCTACATCATGGAAGGAATTGGACACCCCTCTTTCAGATATACTCGTAATATAAACTAAAAACATGGAAAAAAAGTTTACCATCATAAAATGGCCGTCATTCACATGTTCAAAACACATGATTTGGTCTCTTTTAGATTATGCACCGCGGAAAGATAAAAATGTTTCTGCCCTATTTTAACAGACAATAGAACCACAATAAATCTCTTACTCAAAATGAGTCTCTCTCTTACATTTCATCAAATGGAGTACAAACTTAAAATTAAAAATAGCAATAAAACACAAACAAACCATAAAAATTCCAAAACACAAAGTTTATATGATGGCTTCCTTAGATTGCAGAGTTACTACTATATATTTATTGCAAACACCAAATATTACAAAGCAATGTTCAACAACTTATTGAAATAACAAACCCGATGAGTACTATTAGCAATAGCCTCCTCTATTTATCTATTGATTAAACGAGGAATGCTAGCAACACTCATTTTTCAACACATGCCACACTACGCAACACCACAGTCTCAATAACCATACCAGGACCAAACCCTAACAAAACACCCCACTCCAACCCTTCACCAGTGGTCCCCTTCCCTTCAATCTTAGACCTCTTCCTCACCTCATTCAATATAAAAATCACTGTTGAGCTCCACATGTTTCCATACTCCCTCAACACATTCCAACTTTCCTTCAACTTCCCTTCACTCAATCCAAGTTTCTCTTCAACCTTACTCAACACATGTGGTCCACCTGGATGAACCGCATAAAACAATTTGTTCAAATCAATATCTTCATCAAAACCAATCGAACAAAGTGTACCAATCAAACAGTTCTTAACATTATTAGACACGATATTTGGAATCTCTTTGTCGAAATGATAAACAAGTCTACCATTTTCAACAGGCATTTGCGCTCTGATTGATTTCTAGGTATCAGGAACAGTTGTTTGTGAAGCTGAAACAATTTCAAAGAGTGGACGTTCAACAGAAGGATTAGGATCAGCAGCAATGATCATAGCGGCAGCACCATCTGCAAAAAGAGCATGCCCTATAAGAACATCGATAGCAGGAGCAAAATTATCGGTGGGTGTTTGAAACGAAGCTAACATGGTTTCCGAACAAACAACAAGAACACGTGAACCGACATTATTCTCAGCCATGTCTTTGGCGATACGGAGGATGGTGCCACCGGCGTGGCAACCGTGACCAAATACCATGAGTCTGTTAACAGTTGGTTTCAGATTGAGAAGTCTGGCAAGGTGAGTATCTGGACCAGGAACGCTGCCGAAGCAAGAAGTTGTGCATAAGATGAGGTGTGTGATTTGTGATATGGGTTCTCCCCATTCTTTTATGGCTTCCAATGATGCTTCTTTGGCTAGTTTTACTACCTCTTCTGTTGGTAGTTTTTTTAAGGGAAGAGATTCATACTTGCCATCTTCTGTGTTTTGTTTCAGAAATTCTTCTGTCAGGACAACATGTCGTTCCTCTATCTTTGTATTCTCACCTGCACACCAAGTGGAAAAAAGATTAGTTAATTTGAATAAATATAAAAGAGTCCACAAATAATTCGATGGGCGTAAACAAAAGAAATATGTTTGATGGACGGTGTATACATATTGCAAGAGAGAGATAGAAAGAGTGATATGTTAAGAAAATAATAGTAGATATAAAACGAAAAGGAAATATTGAATGAATGTTCATGTACATTAGGTGTCTAAATATGTTCTAAACAAAATTTGTCAGGAACTAATGTCTTAGGATAAGGACGTGATATATAGCCTATAAATGATGATAATATTTTATCATATCATGATTTTGGTACACAAACATAATAACATAATGGAATACATATCATATTTAAATTGTAAACTGCCCTTATGAAGCAATTATATTTTTTCAAATTATTTCGTGGTATTTTAAAATTTATAAATTAATAAAAAATTAAAATAAGTAATTAAATAATTTTATATAATTTTAGAAAAAATCATTGACACTACTAAATTAATAATTTTAATATTTTAAACAAATCATAAGTAACTAAATAATTATGTTATTTATGTTAAATAATCTAAATAAATGTTTTATATATATTATATGTTATGAAAAAACTACTCTTGCAAGAAAATTATATTTAATTTGTTAAAAAAATAAGTTTGTATTCATATTTTTGTAGTTTTTAAATCAATAAATCTTCTAAGGGTAAATCAATAAATTATTTTCTTATCCTATACTTATGATGTCTAACTCAGCTTATATTCAAGATAAACAATTTAACTAGAGAAATAAGATAAAATAAATTGTGGGTTAACTATAATATCTTATTGTCACATCAAACACTGAATTGATACGAAATATGAAGTAACCATTAAATGAGCCCCTACTTTTTTTAATAACCTTATCATGTTTTTTTAAGAAGTAACCTTGTCGTGTTGTCTTTAAATTAAATTCAATAGTTTTATTTGAAATTCTTAATAATTACAATTCTTTAAAAAAATTACTGATTTAATATCTAATTATTATGAGAAAAATTTGCGAGTGCTTGTATATTGAATGAGTAACAACATATGTTTTAAGTAACTTCTTCTAAAAAAAAGTATTAAGGAACTTACACTTCTCACTTATTAAATTGCTCATTCACTACACCAGCGACAGTTAACTGCTGCTTGAAATTTTCAATGGCAAATAACCGTCATGAACACTTTTAAGATCGGCCGAACCGACTTAAAAAGTGATTGAACTGATCTTAAAAGTTTCCAAGGGCAATATACTGCCGCTGAAAATGTCGAGTGACAGTTAATTGTCGCTGGTGTAGTGAATGAGTAATTTCATAAGTGAGAAGAGTAATTTTCATGTATTAAAGTTGATACCAGCCGGCCCAAAAGTTGATGGAAATTACACTTCTCACTTATGAAATTGCTCATTCATTACATCAGTGACAATTAACTGCCGCTCGACATTTTCAGCTACAATTGACTGCCGATGGACACATTTAGATCGGTCGAACCAACTTAAAAAATTATTGAACCAATCTTAAAAGTCCCCAACGACAGTTGACTGTCGCTGAAAAATGTCGAGTGATATATAGTTAACTGCCGCTAGTGTAGTAAATGAACAATTTCATACGTGAGAAGAGTAATTTCCAAAGTTGATAGCAACCAAACATTATTCCATTTAGAAGTCAAACTCAAATTCTCCTGGATAGTTCGGCATTTGGTGGAGCTTATTAATAATTTGAGATCAATTTCTTAGTTAAAATTTTCTCTCTTTAACTTTCGATGGAATCACATTAAATTTATTCTATACTTGGTATAAATATGTTAAAAAGTGGTCAATAAATGTGATCTATAATTAATATACGTGATAAGATAAAATGAGATGATGGTGTCACAATTAGTTTAACTCCAAATCTAATCCATTGGTTTCATTTAATCCAAATACTTAAAACTATGAACAAAAGAATTCACTTAATTAAGAAAAATCTTCATGATTGTGCTTGTGAGCTTAGCTCGGTTGTTAGAGATATTACATAAGAGTCCGGAGTTCGAACCATAGATTCTCCACTTACTTACCTTAAAAAATGTGAATTTCTACCTACTACACTTCTTGATAAAAAAAATTCTTTAGGATCATTAATTTTTAATCGATCATTCCTTTTTTGTTTTCCATAATTTATTTCTTTGCTTTTTTTGTTCTTAACCTTTTTGTTTATAAGGGAAAACCCTAGTAACCTGGAGTTCGACCTGTAGGTAAGTAAAGTCTGATCAATAATTGTTACATCCCGAAATCAAATTCAGACTCTCTTGGACAATTTGTCATTTGAAGAAGTTCATTAACCACCTGAGTCCAATTAATTGGTTTTCTTTGCCTTTCTTTCATGCTCACTTTTTTTTATATAATTAATAAATGCACTTTTGGTAATCATGTTTTCAAATATGGGTACCAAAACACTGAATTTTAAAATAGGAGTACCAAAATTTCATAAAATTAAAAATAAAAGTATGAAAAGTGCATTTAACAAAAAAAAAAAAAAATATACTAAGAGTCCACACATTTATCAAAACACCCAAATGATAGTTGCATTGTTGCATGTTGCTAATTGGAAAAATTTCCTTTGGTCTATCTCAAACAGCCATAAGTATGACTTTTTATACGAACCAGTGGTTTATCATGGTGACCGGTGAATACATTTTTTTAGGGGAAAATAAGAAAATAAACATACATATGCGTTTGAACTTTAGCTTCAAGCGTTGTAGATGCTCATCATCACTATCAATGTTGACATCCTTGAAGTAGAAGTCAGGATAATCTGCCTGAAGGAAGACATTGGGTGGATTTGCTGTGCCAATGACTAGAATTGTGGCCACACCTTTGCCTCGTGGTGCCATTTGGATACTAATATTCTCGTTGAAGAATTTTACTTTGAGTCCAAATCCAATTATCCAATTATATATATAAGGGCAAAATCACCAACCTACCCCAACCAATAACAAAGTTGCTCATAAATTTATGTAGGGTCATTGTTTTTAAATCGTGAATTAAAACAGCATGTCAAAAGATTCTCAGACATCGTCTTAAGAAATAGGTCCATCATGTGTTAATATCGGATATGGATGGCTTATACCGCCTTAAGGTTCTGCGTCTAAAGGAGCACGTCAGTTTAAGTGCACCGTGTCACATAGGAGCGCGCTTCGTGCGAGGCTCCCTTTACATGTGTCCTCCTCCGTACCTAATCACACGCAGCATAACCCGGAGACGGTTATGACCTACGCGTGACTATATAAGGGTGAACTTGCTTCACCCTCAAGGTATGATTCACTTTTCACAACACTTTCTACACATTCTTTCTCAATTCCATTATTGACTTGAGCGTTAGAGTGCTAACGTGCCTGTAGACACCCTTCGTTCTACCGCGAAGACTCAACGCTGCCATGTAGAAAGCCGTTACCGTCATACCTGAACATTATCCGCCACCGGTTCCACTCATCCATTTTCACCAAACAGATCAAAATGGATCCTCCAAAGAGGGCCGAAGCCTAATTTATGTTTCTATATCTCTCATCATTTCCTTCTCACTCATCCTTATTGCTTCATATTAAATTTTTTATTTCTCTCTTCACTCACAAAAATCACTCTTATTTAGGCGTTCTCTTGTCATTTTTCTATCTTAAATTATTTGTATTTATATAAAAGTATCAATAAAACATTTGTTCTTTTTTTCATTAACATACTCATATTTATTACACTTCAAGTAACTAACTTTTCACTAACTATCTCTCAAAAAAAAAAAAAACTTTTCACTAACTATATCTATCTATCTATCTGATCTAAGCTTGCATTGTTCTTATATAAGTATTATGTTGAAGTGACACTCTACAAAGAGTTATCTCCCTCTTTTAAAACCTTCCAACCCTCCACTATACCAATCCAATGTCTAATCATATAACTCTTTTTTTTTTTTTAAACAAAAAATTGATGCATTAAATTAAATAAGTAAATTTATGTATATACTCATAGTTTTAAAAACCGGACTGGTCGTCGACTCGGTAAGGCCACTGGGTTACTGGGTCATTGATTCAACCACTGAGTCATTGGTTGAACCGCATGACTGAACCGAATTAAACCGTTTAACTCGGTTGTAAAACTCGGTCTATATAAAAATGTATTCATGTATTAAACTGGGTTGGATCAGAATTATCTAGATCACCCAATCTCAAAAAATAAAATAAAAAACCATAAAATCTTGTCAAAACTCATCAAAATTAACCATTATATAATTATATTACCTGCACAAAAAATACCATATTTAGATAAATTTTTAATATTTTTTCCCTAAAAAACATAAATATTAAAAATTGCAACTTTTTTTTATCCAAAACATAAAATAAAATAAATTACAACTTATTTTAAAATTGAAGCATATAAGACAAGTATACCCGCTTCAAAAAAATAGTAAGTGATAGTGTAAAAAAAAAAAAAAGCATACGTGAACAATGAATGGTGAGTGAAGATTTAATTCTGCACTTGAATGTTTTATATATAATTGTTAAAAAGTAAAACTAATCACAAAGAAGCATTTAGTGCGTTGGTTAAAGCCCGTGACGTAGCTGTTGGTTGTGAGTTGGAATCCCTACCATGCCAATTTTCAGAATTTTTTAAAAAAAGCTTTGAAGCGCGGTCAACGTGACATTGACTCGGCCGGTTTGTACAAACCGCCGGGTCACCGGTTTTTACTGGGTTTGGCCGGTTTCCACCGGTTTGATAACATACCCGATCCATTAATCAGCTCGAACCGGCTACCCCACCAGTTCACGGTTGGACCGGTCCGACCGGCCGATCCGATCCGATTTTCAAAACTATGTATATACTAAAATACTACGGTTATAGTTTTCGGTAAGTACTATAAGTATATTGTCTCATCCATGATCATTTCGTGTACAAATATATGCTTGTGCATTAATTTAAATATTTTTAGTAAATGTTGGTTTTTATTGATCATCACTTTCTCCAAGCAATTTTGGATGGTACTTTTCAATTTTGTTTTGTGAGTTTTGTTATCTTTCTTACTTCTCACATATATCCTTTCTATTCATTGGTTTATGTGGTAAAATACTCAAGTCAATCTATTATATAGATTGGTCAAATATTTTTTCTCTATTTTTTTTTATCATTGGCTTGATAATCGACATATAGTTTGTTAGTCTACCTTTCTATCTGATTTTTTTCCCTTTCTATTGGTTAGTATGAATATGACTATTTTTCATGTGATGTAGGAGAAGAAGACTAACGAGGCTCATGTTGTTTCTTCTATAGAGAAAAAACACTAAATGTGTAACTTGGTCGAGTCAATTTAGTTCGAGTCAATTGTTCCAGTCAATTTGGTTATCTGACAGTTGATGCCTTCACGGTTTTTGTCACTTGGTCGATTTTATAGTAGTTATTTGGTTGCCTTATTTGTAATAAAAAAAAACAATGTTTTAAATGATTAATTCATGTTTTCACCAAAAAAGTTCAATTTATGTTTTTTTTTCTTCTATCAAAATCATTTAATAGAAACACTAAATTAATGTTAATATTTTAAAAATATTTGTAAGTTTTTAAAAAATGTATCATATTGACTTTTTAATATCTGTATCATTTTTTTGGGTTTCGCAGATATAAACAAATAAAATTATATTGCATCATTGGTGATAAAAAAGCCTCTTGAAAATGATAGCTCATGTAAGTATATATATGTCTTCAAACCATAATATTTGCATCAATTAAATTAAAAATCATGGAATTTATATTACAATATAATGGTTATATAGTAGCTGATATATACATATATATATATATATATATATATATATATAATTTAATAGTTTTTATTTTAAAATACTATATTTAAATTTATTATTTTAATAAGTGAAGTTGATTTTTTATTAATGTAGTTTTAATTGTTTTTTTTAAGTTTCCAAAAAAAAAACAGTTTAAAATAATAAGATACATAAATTTAGTGGAAAAAACAAGTTGTACGTTACTATGAATATGAAAATAACAATTAATAAAAATTATAAGTAACTTATTTATTTAATCTAATAAGATACATATATTCATAGTCATGATCAATGTGTGTATAAATGTGGTAAAACTTTGATATCTTTTCATCTTACCCTTTATCCAATAAAAGGAGTTTCCATATAAAATTAGGAAAAAAAAAAGGGAGCAGGAAGAAAGGGCTCAATGATGATGTTTTGGATCATCATCACTTTTTTCAAAGAATTTTTGGATGGTACTCTTAAATTTTGTATGATAGTTTTTGTTTCTCTTTTTTACTTTTCACATATTTCTTGAATATTTATTGATTTTTGTGGTAGACAATAGTGACTCAAGTTACTCTACTTTATAGATTTGCCAAATATTTTACTTCCCTTTTTTCTTATTTTATTTTATCTTTTGATATGAATATATCCTTTTTTCCGTGTAGATGAGAAGAGGACAAATGAGACTTATGTTTTTGCTTTTGTTGCATCACTAATGTCCGGGAAGCCTATGAAACGACAACTCAAGTATATATCTTTAACTCTAATCTTTTCACCAATTAATTTAAAATTACCGGATTTTTTTATACCAACTTTTTTGTAGGGATAGAATATAATATATTTTTTTAAAGATCAATTTTAATTTAATTTTAAAAATTTTAAAGTTTGTTTATAGTAGTGTAGTGCTAATTGTTTTCAACTGATATACATATATTTTTACATTTATATTTTCAATATCTTTTATCTACTTATTTATTTTATATTTCTCTGATTTAAATTTATTTATTCAATTATTGACTTTGCTCATTTTAAATTATAGGTAGCATCTTGAAGTTTCAATATGAATCGAGAGAGAAAATCGTTGTTGGAGATATTTAACCAAAAGACAACAATCCGATGAGCTTAGGAATATAAATATGTTTGTCATTTTTAATGTTGTGTTGTTTAAAAGATGTTAATAATATAGTTGGATCTCATGAAAGTTAGACATAACGATTTTAAAATTGTCATATAAGAAGAATATTGATGTAACTCAACTTAAAAGTTGATTCGAAAAACTCTTTGATCTAATATAAAATACAACTTACACATGATAAAGTTGATTCAAAAAGCTCTTTGAACTTTTAGTTTATTTTGCTTATCGTAAAAGTTTGGATATTGATATGATATACTTTTACATTTTACTTATATGGTCTAGATAAAAAGAAATTTATTTTCAAAAGAAGTTAAGATTCAACATATTATCTTATTCTAACAAATATCTTATTCTTACAAACATGTCCATTGTGAAATAAAATAATATCTTTGACTCAAGTTGGAATAAATTTTTGATAATATCTATCTATATTTTTTCCCTAAAATCTTAAAACATATTAAAATAAAGAGGCTGTTTTCCCTAAAACCTTAGGAGATATAAACTAAACCAAGAAAATAGAAGAATAAAAGAATTTTGTATTATAATTTACTATTCAACTAAATTTTTATTGATTTTTATATACATGACAATTTTTTTTTTGAACGAGTATACATGACAATGACACATTGTTTATGTCAAAAGAAACATTTAATTAATTCTCCTACTTAGACGATGACAAAAGTTTAAAATATTTTAATGGTTTTTTAAAATAAAAAATGATTCAATAGTGCTACCAAAATTGTTATTTTCAATGAGTTTAAGAAAAATTCTAATGAAACCCGTGCGATATACCAAAATTGTTATTTTCAATAAATTTAAGAAAAATTCTAATGAAATTCGTGCAATGCACGAGTTATATACCTAGTTAAAGGTGTTTTAGTAAAACAAACACATTTTACCATTATATTACATTATTAGTTTCTTAATAAACATGTAAAACTAAAAAAAAACATCGAATTTGATATGGGAGTAGTAGGAATATATTTGCAATAAATGTCATGTTGCTAATTGATTGCTACACGCATCAGCAAACTTCATTTGTCTGGAGAGGTTAATGTGTCAAGTGTGAATTAAAGTTCTAAATTGGATGTAAGAGTAAATGTTGAACAATATATAAGCGAAATGATCCATATACCTAAATTTCTTAGGCTTTAGGGTGAAAATTTGGTGTCAAACTCACTTGTCTGGATACCCTTTTTGCTCATTGTGATGATCAAACTCAAGGTAGGATTCCTCAAAAGTCACAATACAAAGTTTTTTTTTTTTTTAGTTTTTATATGTCAATTGTTTCAATTTTATCTTAAAATTTAGTTTATATGTCATTCTATGAATTTTTTCATTCAACCTCTATTATTTAAAATTCATTCAATTTTAAATTTGGTATCAAGTGATAATGGAAAATTGCATATGTCCTATGCTAAGCCGACAAAATACATTTATTAGATATTTAAAATTATGTTGCATTTTTTTAATTGAATCTATTTGTTTGGTAACGGAGAACTTGACTCTTCCAATTGCTTTTAATTGATTTTTCCCCATGATTAGATTTAAGATGGAGACAGAGAGCTTGTTTGACGGATGTTAGAAGGTTTTGTAGGACAATTTAATCCCATGGTTAAATTTAATTGTTTACTTGAAAGATTTAATTGAACTCTCACTCTAAAATCCATCGCTATTATGTGATTAGATGTTATATACATGTCCAACAAAATTTTAAAGTAAAACAAAAGAAAGAAGAAATAAGGAAATTAATCAAGTTTTCTTTTCTATTTTTTTTATCAATACCTTCGCAATTCGGCAATATAATGTAATATTTATATTCACACACATAGGGCTATAGGTTATTGGTTTATGTTTCTATTTGTATTGTAGGTATAAATAATATTATTATTAACATTTTTTTCACTAAAGCAAAATTAACTGATATCGTTAATAAAAAATTGTTCAATACAAAGAGGATAAATCTCAAAAGCCTGGTGACCACATCAAAAACAGGTCACCTAAACTAAAGTATGAGTTGTCATGTTCGCTTGTCATTTACTAAACTTCATCTCGAAGTTAGAATGTAATACAAACTCAACAGTAATATAGGAGAGAATAACATAAAATTTAGACTGTCACGACTATATGACATAAGGGAATGCACCAAGGTTTGCGAACCTGACTCAAAAATAACATTCTCTCATCCATTCTTAGATATTTGGATTGCTTCCAAAAGTGTCATCGCTTAACAAATGCCTCAAATACTCTAGTTAGTATGACATGCAACTCTCTGATCAATAATGCTAGTATGTCACAACCAGTCTTACATATGACTGTCTAAATTGATAAGTGTTTAGTATATTATATATACTGTGTATAAAGGAATACATGATTTTTGGGGTGTTTTTTTCATTTTCAATTAGACCTTTAAATAAATTTGACTACAATAATGTTAATATTGTTGATGTCATTAAAAAAGATAAGAATTTATATCATATTTTCTGTATTGTTGATATCATTGAAAAAATATTTATAGTTTGTTATAACTATAATTTTAATCAAAATCAAAATTTCACAAAACTAATGTTCGTAACTGATACGTATTAACGTAATAAAAAGAACGGTATGTGTCCGTTTGAATGCCAGTAATGTAGTAATGCTTATACAAGTTTATGGAATAAATAAATAATGATGTCTACCATTACCACAACCTAACTATTGCATAATATATCACGACCTTTGCAGCCATTTCATTGCTAATTCATATACAAGCTGGAAATTTTTGGCATAATATTAATACACCATTAGAATTTGATTTTGAGTGAAAAGAATTGATTTACGAAACTGCTAAATCAAAATTAGATAGTATGCACTATAGCCGACATGATCAAATGCAGAATTGATTTGAACTACCGCAGAAGCTACAAAATACTCTGCTTCAAATGAGAATCAATTTTAAGGAAGCAAAAAATATGTTTGAGTGTTTTCACCGGGAAACCAAAGGTATATTAAGATTCAATAGTAGCACTAGCAAGTTATTGGTTTAGTAATTCAGTTTAGTTAGAATTAGTCTTATCTTTGTTTAGTAGTTTGTTTAGAAACTTGCACTTGAAGTAACTAACTCAAGTTACTTGCATGTGAAGTAATAAGTTTGTTAGGAGTTTGTTTCAATTTTGTTACATCACTTGATGTATATATACTTCATCACTCTTGTAAATAAGTAGTTTAATTCATTCAATAAAATTACACTAGTCTTTTATTCATCTCTCTCTCTCTCTCTCTCTCTCTCAAAACCATAAAAACCCTAGAATCTCAATTCCATCTTCTTCAATTAAACACAGTTTTAAATGTTGGTTTCATTCAATCTTTATACGTTGTTCCATCAAATTGGTATAGCAGAGCCTGATTCGTTCACTGTTGTTAGCGAATTCGTGAAGAATGGAAACTCATAACAACAATATTCCTGCACCTCTACCAGTCTTTGAAGGCATGAACTTTGATCAATGGTTTGTGAAGATGAAGGTGATCTTCAGGTTGCAGGATGTAGTTGAAGTTGTGAATGAAGACATACCAGCACTAGCAGCGAATGCAACTTATGTACAACAAGCAGCACACAAAGATTTGAAGAAGAAAGATGGTAAAGCTATGTTCTTGATGCATCAGAGTGTAAGCAATGAGATCTTTGAGAAAATCATGCATTATGAAAGTGCAAAGGAGACATGGGATGCACTGGAGAAATTGTATGCTGGGGATGGTAAACTGAAGAAAGTGAGGCTTCAAGCTTTGAGAAGACAATATGAAGTATTGACAATGGAAGAAGATGAAACAGTTAGTCAATACTTTGATAAAGTAATCAATCTTACAAATCAGATGACAAGGAAAGGTGAAACTGTCACTAATGTAATGAAGGTTGAAAAGGTTCTCAGAACCTTAACTAACATCAAGATTTGATCACATTGTGGTGGCTTTGGAAGAATCTAAGGATTTAGATTTGATAACATTAAGCGAAGTTCATCATCTTCAGAGGATAAGGTCCCACGTGGCAGCTTCTCATTGGCTAGTGGAAGATTTTCTAGTGGGTCGCTTAAGCGTGCACTCGTACACTTAAGCGAACGAGCACGAATATGACCCATATAAATAGCTCTTTCTTCTCTTTCCAAAGGATTATTACATAGTTTTTGATATTTTTCTGGTTTTAGAGAGAGATTAGGGTATTTTCTTGATAGAGAAACACAAAGCAAGGTAGTTAGGAGTAGATTCAACCCAAGATTTGTTGAGACATCATGGATCTAGGCATTGAATCTTCATCTTTTCTTCATCCTTTGCAAAGCTATCATAGACATATGTAGC
>Ga0228710_1002054_pt1 | contig 31243 bp, 12 predicted proteins | sample MedpolnodulmetaG_FD_177995 | JGI IMG/M metagenome (GOLD analysis project Ga0228710, IMG submission 177995) | Root nodule microbial communities from Medicago polymorpha collected in Santa Monica, California, United States - pink nodules | ecosystem: Host-associated > Plants > Roots > Nodule...
ATAATAAAGAATTGCATGAATATGAATGAATTTTATATAAATAAATAGATGTAAGAAAGGAAACAAATGAAAAAGGGAGCCACTTGGCATAAGTATATGAGAGATTGGTTAAAAAGGAGAGAGCTTTGGTGAGGTGACAAATCATCAAAATGCACCTTAGAATACATGTATATAGAGATATAGAATAGAATAGATAGATAAGAATTATACTTTTAAATATAATTTTGTTATTTTTTTTTTTGAAATAAAATATAATTTTGTTATTGTTATTACTATTATCATAAATTTCAAAATTATTATTATTATCATCATCATATTCCCTTAATTAATGGATAGTGGAAGGAGTTACAAAACTCACTCAATTATAAGTTACATATTTAAGAATTATTATAGGAATGAATATATGTAAACATTTAGTAATAAATAGATGGAAAATAGGGAAAAAGGAAAGAGAGAGCCACATGGTGAATGCTCATAGAAAATTAGTTAGAAATGGGGCATTGGTGAGGTGACACATAAGCAAAATGTAGGTTAGAATACATGTATATATAGAATAGAATAGAATAGAATAGAATAGAATAGAATAGATAGATAATAATTATACTTTTAAATATAATTTTGTTATTTTTTTTTTGAAATAAAATATAATTTTGTTATTGTTATTACTATTATCATAAATTTTAAAATTATTATTATTATCATCATCATATTCCCTTAATTAATGGATAGTGGAAGGAGTTACAAAACTCACTCAATTATAAGTTACATATTTAAGAATTATTATAGGAATGAACATATGTAAACATTTAGTAATAAATAGATGGAAAATAGGGAAAAAGGAAAGAGAGAGCCACATGGTGAATGCTCATAGAAAATTAGTTAGAAAGGGGGCATTGGTGAGGTGACACATAAGCAAAATGTAGGTTAGAATACATGTATATATAGATAGATATAGATAGATAACAAAATTACCCCTATTACATATACAATGTGGCAAAATGTTGTCGGAAAACTGTGTTAATTTGTTTTAAAATATTTTTTTCAATAAATTTAATTTAAAAAAATATTTTATATTTTAATTTGTTTTTATGTACAGATGTCACTACCATGTTAATTTGAATATAATTTTTTTATCTGTGTCATTTTTTTGTGTTAATCAGAAATTCTCTCTCCGTAACTAATCATTATTAAAAAAATTGCAAAGAGTAATCTATCGATTTGGGTAGGATTGCAATGAGTGACAAAGCTCTCAAAATACATATATTAGTTTGATAATACCCACTAAATACTTCATTTAAATGTTTAATTGATTATTAATATTTCATTTGATTGTTATAAAAAATACACATAATTTTTTTATCATACCCAACAAATTTTTTTATTTTTAATTTCACTTTAACATTTTTTCCAACAAATTTAATATTTTTTTTAGAGATTCAACAAATTTAATTATTTACTATTAATTCAAAGGGTTAAATAAGTAAATGGTTCCCTTTAATATATAACATTTGATTTTAGTCCTCCTAAAATATTTCTTAGGTGTTTGGTCCCTCTAAATATTTTCATCTATGAAATTAGTCCCTAACAACATATTTAGATTCAAATTTTAACTACAAAATAATTTGATTCAATAAGTTTAATTTTTTTTTCTTTTGAAACCAATGTTTTATGTAGTATAAACTAGTGTGTTAACCCATGCAATGCACGGGTGAGAGACTATTTTTTCTCAATTTTATATTGTTTTATTTTATTTTATTTATCTATGAAAATTATTTATCCCGTGAATTTTTAAATATGCCCATATTTTTTTGCCGCAATGAGGACAAATATGCGTCACATGTTTTTATGTTTATCAGTGGTAAATATATGTCCCGTGTTTTTATGTATAAATGAAAAATATATTTATGGGTTTCAGATCGTCATCGATGAAGCGCCGCAGCGACTGTCCTTTCAGAGTCTTGGTGTGTTTTGATTCTATTGTGGTCACTAGTTTCATTCAACGCCGTCGTTGTCTTGTAGAGCTATGGTGTTGACGCGATTATGAGTTAGTCTCGGTCTGGTTTTTGCTATTTTTTTCATTTTTGTTTAAGATTGTTTAAGATTGTTCTCTTTTATTACCATTTTTGTATTGAATTGTTGGGTTTTGCTTTTGTGGTTTACTGGGTCAGGTCGTTGTCCCCCAACCCAAGTCTTGTATTTCCTTCTCTGGATAAAAACTTGTCCCGTATATTTTTCTACTTATCAATGACAAACATATAGTTTTATTGAAAAATAATAGTCTCTTGTTTATTTCAAAGATATTTTTATAATTGAAAAATGCTTTCCCTTGATGTTTTTTTTTATATTTATCGGTGATGATATTTATCTCGTATTTTTAGATTTTTATTTTGACAAAAAAAATTCATATGCAAGAAGCAATGTAGTCATTTGAGATTATAATTTTTCAATCAATGCAAAATATATCTTATAAATAAAAAAAAATCTATTTTTGCAGATTTAATAAATTATAATTCTAGTTTTTTAATTTTGAAATTATTTCATTTTATATAATTATTTATTGAGTAAATTACAGTCCCCTCCCCTCAAAGATGTTTGAATTACACTCCCCTCCCTTCTTATGTTAAAATATACACTCCCCTCCCCTCTTATTCAAAACATATTAGAAAATATTTCACTCCCCTCCCTTAAGAGAAGCTTGAATAACATTCCCCTCCCCTCTTAAGTTAAAATCTACGTTTTAATCCCTCAATAATTTTTATTTTATTTCTAATAATCTAGAAAAAAAAATAATCTAACACACTTCAAAGAAAAATAGCATTGCGGGTTCATTTTAAAATAATCAAGTTTTGAATACATATCTTTCTCTATTTTTTATTCACAATTTCATTAACATATAGTTTTAAACCCTATTATAAAATATGAAACAACCCAAAATAAAATTAAAATATGTTAAAAATTACTAAGGTCGATTAAGTATGGTTATTTAAAAGTGAATTTTATGCTCTAAATTATAAAATTAATAACAAAATATTTAAATATAATTGTCATTGACATTTAGATCATAAAGAAACGAATTTATAATTTTTAAATGGTGATTCAAAATGAATATATATTATAAACTTATTTATTTATGTTAAAATAGATTAAAGTGTAGTCCATATTTAATTATTAAGGGAGGGGGTTGTAATTGAAGCATCTTATAGGGGAGTGGAGTATAAAGTTTACTTTTCAAGGGAGGGGAGTGTATATTTTAACATAAGAGGGGAGGGGTGTGTAATTCAAGTATCTTTGAGGGGAGGGGAGTGTAATTTACTCTTATTTATTTAGATTATTTTTCAAAATTTTTGTTGTTGAAGATTTTCATTTGATTGTTGGTTATACTTTGTTACTTTAGTATGTCATAAATGGTGTCATTAATTTTTTTTTTGGTCTTAAATGATGTAATTGGACTATGACTTTTATGATTCAACCTTACATTGCCACATGTAACTTTTCTTTTAAATTTGATTTTGATATGTCATGTGTATTGTTCATTTTAAACATTCTCAAATGTATGTATAGAGGATAAGGTTTTGTGCCACTACGTTCGCTCGATTGTCGCACCCCTACGTGTGTTTGCTAGATTGTACGTGGTAATGGTTGTTTAGGACTGTTCTCTTTTATTACCACTTTCGTACTTAATTGTTGGGTTTTGCTTTTGCGGTTTACTGGTCAGGTCGTTGGCCCCCAACCCAAGTCTTGTATTTCCTTCTCTTGATAAAAACTTGTCCCGTATATTTTTCTATTTATCAATGACAAACATATAGTTTTATTGAAAAATAATAGTCACTTCTTTATTTCAAAGATATTTTTATAATTGAAAAATGTTTTCCCTTGATATTTTTTTTTTTTATATTTACCGGTGATGATATTTTTTTTTTATATTTACCGGTGATGATATTTATCTCGTATTTTTTAGTTTTTTATTTTGTCAAAAAAAATTCATATGCAAGAAACAATGTAGTTATTTGAGATTGTAACTTTTCGATCAATGCAAAATATATCTTATAAATAAATAAAAAATCTATTTTTGCAGATTTAATAAATTATAATTCTAGTTTTTTAATTTTGAAATTATGTCATTTTATATAATTATTTATTTATATTATTTTTTAAAATTTTGTTATTGTAGATTTTTATTTGATTGTTGGTTATACTTTGTTACTTTAATATGTCATAAATGGTGTCATTAAAAAAGTTTGTCTTAAATGGTGTAATTGGACTATGACTTTTATGATTCAACCTTACATTGCCACATGTAACTTTTCTTTCAAATTTAATTTTGATATGCCGCGTGTATTGTTTATTTTAAATATTCTCAAATGTATGTATATAGGATATCTCAACAAACTACACATTTTAATTATCATTATAAGTTGTATGCAGGGATTCCATTACTTTTGTGTTTGTATCCATTAATTTAGAGTACTTAAAATATTAATTTATTTTATCAGTGTATACCCGTTAAGCTATCCACTTTGTGTTTATGATGGATTTATCTGTGGATATCAAGCATATAATTTTTTTCAACCCTAACTACTACTACTATTATTGTTTTTCTTCATAAGTCGACTATTACTATTATACTCATTTTGATATGTTTAATTTATATATTTTTTGTTCTTGTGAACAACTAATTGCTAACATTTGTTATTAAAAAAAATCTTTTATTTTAAGGATAAAATGTAGGTGTATTTCCTTACATGCTCTTCATATGGTTCTTCACATAAAATTAATTTTTTGAGGTTATAACAAACTTTGAGTGTTTTATGCGAAGAACCACACAAAAAGCATTTAAGGACATGCAATGCACCAAGTTTTATCTTTATTTTAATTCTAGTTCTAGGAAAAAAAAAACTAGGGTACATTTTATTAGGTGTTTTTTTGTATGGTTACCAACTAAACTACTCATGATTTTCTCAAAGTTTGTTATAGGCACAAAAGGTGTATTTTTAGCTAAGAACCATACAAAAAACACATAAGGAAATTCACATGAGTTTTGCCCTCAATTCTAACTATTTATTTATTTCTCAGTTTTCTTCTTCATTAACTTTCATTTAAACTATATTTAATGTAGCATAACTTTTGTTAAATTTATTAGATAATTTATTCGTTTTTAAATAATAAATTGATAGAGGAAATTTTAGATAGTTATTTGATTGAATTATTTATTTTAACCAATTTTATATATTTATAAGGAAATAATTTTATTTGGGTACATGTGTTCATTGTTTTCATTCTAAACACACACTCTTGATAACTTTTCAATTTAGATAGCTAACATTTATTTATTTTATATTTTAGGTAGATATTAATAATAAATTACTGGTTATATCACCACCAAATAATTATGGGTTTTAACATGAACACTCTTTTTTATTTTATTACTTCATAGTTATATGGATTTTCAATAAATATCATGCATATCGCACAAACTTTTATTGATAATTTTTCAACTATTTTTTTGAATAAAAATAATTTTTCAACTTAGATAACAATTATTTATTTATTTTTCCCTAAAAAAACGATTTCTTTATTTTTATATTTTAGACAAACATTAATAGCTTATTGAATAAATTATATGTTATATTATGAGTGATCTTTGCTTTTAATACTTTTGAGTTATATAGACTTTTAATGAATATTATACATATAACATAACCATCAATTATGTATATAACGAAGGCAACGTCGGGAAAATACACAATTTTAGATATCAAATTATTGTAAGATAATTGATTTCTGAAGGATATAATAAGATAATTTATATTATACTTAATATACGATGACACTTAATTGATAATAATTCTCAAATCAGTAAAATGATTGACAAAAAATTTATAGTTACATAATTCTCCAAACTTCTAGACGCAGAAAATGTCAAATATATGAAATTATTAGTATTATATTAAAAAAAATAACATGCACCTATCAACAAATTATTAGTATTATATTAAGAAAATCTTGTAAGAAAAAATATTGTATTTTTTTAACAATAACAAATGGTATATATTAGTAACAATTTAGGAAATCTCTCAAGCACAAGGTGTGTTCAGGGGACACCTAAAAATTACAACAGGTCACAAATACAGTAGCACTTAGCCAATGCCCAAATAAAGCAAGGGGCTTGAACACCACGAACTAAAACCGTTAACTAACACAGTTAACGTTACTAGCCTGTATGAAGCGAGGTGTGCTTTACTTTGTCTAACAATTGAACTATGAAATTTTCTACATTATTAAACAATCTATTATTGCGATCATTCCAGATAGTCCAAGCACAAAGTGAGCGCCTTGCGCGTAAACCTCCAGCTGAATGACTGAACTGATAAAAGTGATCTAAAATGTTGTTAGTATCTGGTCCCAACACCCCAAGCCAGGACCGGGCCGCCTGCCATAAAGTGCCATAAAAACTAGAGTTGTCAAATGGGCCGGGCCTACCGGACTAGGCCAAGAAAGCCCGAAAAATGAAGGGCTTGGACAACCAAATTTTAGCCCGATTAGTGCGAGGGCTTTTTAGCCCGAGCCTGTATAAGCTCGAGCCCATGGCGGGCTAGCCCGGCCGGGCTCCGGGTAGCCCGAAAGCCCGATTATTTTTATTAATAACTAATCAGTTTTTTTTTCTTTACCCACTTCACTGTTTTGTTTTGTCTTAAGTAATCATAACCTTTATTTTTATGCAAATCTATTAAGTATTCAGTAGTACTATTCTATTTAATTTCGATTACTCCTGCTATAGTTTTATCATTCTATTTCAAATTAAAATCATTTATTGTCAAGTGTAATTGCTGCTGCGATGTTATTACTCAATTCCATTTGACTCCCTTGTTGATGCGCCTCTATTTCCAATTCAATTCCACCACTTTGATGTTACTGTGCATGTTCAATTGTTTGGGAATTATCATTATTATTATGTCGTGGTTGAGCTGTTCTTTCTTATCCATTTAAAGTTTCCAACTTATCACAGGTTCGGTCCCTTTTGTTTGCTTTTTTATATGAATTCTACGGGTCGTAAAGTCATAATTTTAAGAACCCTAAGTGGAGTTGTCTTGAAAAAAAAACAATATGTGGTGTGAATAATTTTAAGTCATTTTTATTTTTAAAATTAATTTTTTATTAATTGGATAGGCCCGAAAGCCCGTGGCCCGCAAAGGGCCGGGCTTGGACAACTATATTTGTGCCCGTTTATCACCCTGGGCCTTTTTGAGCCGGCCTGAAAAAGCCTAAGCCCGACATGGGCTAGCCCGTCACGGGCCAGGTAGCCTGTTTTGACACCTCTGATAAAAACCACAAGATAAAAATAAATGATGAGAAGTCTCAAGATGGTCACATCCCATTGGATAGGCCGTCACGCCATCTGTAACAACACCGCGATCCATCAAATTAGACCGAGTGGGTAGCCTATCACGTAATAGTCTTCAAGCGAAAACAGACACTTTTAGAGAAACTTGTTTATGCCAAACCAGGTACGTCTTTTGATCTAGCATAGGAGTAACCTGTGCAGCAAAAAAGTTATAAACACCACGGACCGTGGTGCTTATAACTAGTTATATGTTGATTAACTTTAGATGCTCTAAGATTGCACAATATACACCATCGTTCAATGTATCTCCAACTATTATAATTTGCGGAACACCCATCTTATCATTATATCATCTTCTTCGTTAGAAACATTGCATTGTACTCTACCGATGGAAGTAATAATTACATGAATTGAAATGATTAATATTTCTCTACTAACATAAAAGGTCATTTATCAATCCTGATAAAACATAAATATTTTAACATGATTAAAATAAACAATTAAGCATACAAGCCACTAGAGTTATCATCGCTAGAGTCAGTCATCCTCAACATCATACACCAGTTCTTTTGTTTTTAGGATGAGGAGAAATTGTCAATTATTTCTCTTCATTTTGTCCGTGAGAATGAAGGGAAACTAGCAACTCTTGATCACTGCCAAGGCAACAATAAACAATGATCTCAAATCTTAATAGTTCAAATTGATGAAATAAAAAAATAAAATCAAAATTAAAAACATTTGATATTTCAAAAAATCGTATAAGACATAACATAAACAACAAAACATTACACCAACCAGCCAACATGTTGTTACTGTAAAATGTAAATGCGTGATACTGCAATTTTACTACCCCTTAATTAGTACGTGTTCTTTTGAATGTGGAATACATGAAATATTTTATTCTACTATAATCAATCGTTTATTATGGCTATGCTATTCTGATTTTATTTTTTTTTCATTTTGTATCTCAGTTTTGTAGAAAAATCTGCATCTCACAGTTTTCTATTTAAATAGTCTACTTGTACATTTAATTTTTGCTATACTCCCTCCGTTTTTAAATATAAGCAAATTTAATTTTTTAGGTTCATTCAATTAATGATGTATGTGGTCCATATTATGAACCACATATATCATTAATTGAATGAATCTAAAAATTAAAATTTGCTTATATTTAGAAATGGAGGGAGTATGTCTCTATACACGCGATTTAATTTCAAGCTGACTTTTGGCTATAACTGGCTTCAATGGGGTGTGTCACATATTACACGTTTTGAGCCATTGCCAACAGTGTCACACGACCATGTTTCATGAAGTTATGAAAATAAAAATTATGAAGACCATATAGTATTTGTGTTGTTGTCGTCCATACAGCCAGCCTTCTAATCAAGTAAACATTTTATTCAATTTTCAGTTAACATTTTGATTTTAATTTTATTTCGATATAACAAAATAAGCATGATGACCGTGTAGTTGCAATGTGGGAGACATATCAATTCAAATTTATGGGGATCTCTTTGCACTTGCAATTTGTGTGCTGGGTTTGAGCAATTTCATTAAGTCTCGGTTTTTCATTGCTTGTCAACTCTCATCATAGGTTTGTGACCTCTACCACGGTAAACTAAGTGCATAAACAATTGTTTTATCTCTTGCACTTTTTTCTTCTGCATGTAGTCTCTCCCTCGTTTCACAACCTGAGCATAACTTGCGGTCCCATTGTATGCGTCACTATTAGAAGGAATGAAAAATATAATCAATTTCCTTTTTGTATCTCTAGTCTCTCTCCCTAAACTCTGGAGTGTGATCCCTACTCGAATTGGGTCGTATCAGTATCACATTTTCACTAGGTTTGCATGCTTACCTTGATGAAAAGGAACATTTCCTGATTGTTGGTACCCATCTTTGGAAATTTGTAGAAAGAATTCCACCTCCCTGACATGGTAGAACGTCAAATGCATTTCTCTTGTATCTTATTATTTCCTTTTCTTCTTCAAAAAATAAAATTATGATTGTAGTATAAAATATGATTGTTTCATTAAGATTGTTAATTTATTGATCAGCTTGGAAGTCAAATAATTAATTAGACATTTTACATTTAGTTCTGATAGCAAGTTTAACTAGGATTTAGTTTACCGGTTGTAGAATAAGTAAGTTGGTATCATGTAGCTAAAGCTTATTTTAACAACTGCAGCAGCAACAATTAAAACTCTATCAGAGAGATGTTCATACATTTGAACAACATTAGATGATAGATACAATCAACCAGCAGAATTATGTACCTACTTATCACTCTACTCGCAACTACACCTTCTCCCACCCTGCACACACATAAATACATAGTAACTATAGCAAAAAGTACTCTTTAAATAAGTGATAAGATGACAAAACAAATAAACATTTGTCTAGTGTAACACCATTTAATAATTTTTATTGGATACTATGTGTTACCAATCTCACTTTTGGGTCGAAAGTTTATAACATATAGATTATCTCTATATTTTTAAGTAAATCTAAAGGCAGCTGAAAGCATCCCAAATAGACTGGCATCTAATGGCTCCAATAGTATGATGAGAATACAAAATAGGAGTACTAAAATTTCTGATAGATCATTTGAACAATCACTTACTGAGCTAAAGATTAAAGATGGATATGTGTTTAAGGGGATTGTGGATTCTGAGCCAGCTGAGCCAAGAGCATGTGGTTGTGTGCAACCTCCTCTAGTCAGTGACCAAGTTGCTCCTTATGTTGCTATTGAAAATATATTGGTTCAGAAAATAACTCCAGAGTATAAGATTGGCATGGAACCATTGGTAAAAATGAAGACACCTCCAATGAAAGCAGCAGAACTGTGGCGAGATAAACCAGCTGTTTTCCTTTGTCTCCGACGACAAGGGTAAATTCTTATATTAACTGTAATTTCCGTCTTTGTGTTGCACCCGTCCTTGTTAGTTGTAATAGCTGCATGCACAAGTTCAGAAAAGTAAGCTTGCAACAGTTGTTAGTTGGAAGCATAAAAAATGATTGCTACTTTATTTTTCCTTTTTATATATTTAAATTGAAAGTAAAAATAGTTGCTACTTTATTTTTCCTTTTTGTACTAGATAAGTAGTGATTTTATACTACTTGTTTTGCCATTGTACACTTGCATATTTTTTTAGACGATACTTTACCTTTCATATCTTCTGCTGTCTTCTATTGCGATAGCAAATCAGCTCACCACATTGTGGCTTACTCTAACTTTCGTGAACACCCTAAACATATAGAAATAGATTGTCACGTTGTCTTTGAGAAATTACTCTACCTTCCAATTTTCAGCATTGACCTTGCAAACATACTAATGAAGCCTCATGATAGTCTTTAATCAATGCATTTACTAGAAATACTTCCATTCAATTTGGACATTTGTCAAGTTGTGCGTTCGCATTTATAACTCGAGAATCTGATTCAATCAACCGCTTTAATTTCATCATCTATAGCCTTATTGGCTAAGTAAACTAATAGTACCTTGCATTGTGAATATGAATCATTTGATATGCTAAAAATTACCCTTTCCTATACGTAATCTAGAATTGTTTATCAATTTCTAACACTAAACTTTAGTTGTTTCCTTACTCACATGCATCAATCATCCGAATTTTGCTAAAACTATCCCGTGTTTGACACGGGTATACACACTAGTATAATATAATAGAAAAGAAAGTCCTCGTGAGCTTAGGTCAGTTGGTTGGAACAATGCATAAAATATGCAAGGTCCGGGGTTCAAACCCCGGCCACTACCAAAAAAATAATAGAAAAGAAAACCTGTACGACGCATTAAAAAATGAAACCTGTATGACTTATAATAGCTGGTTTTTCCAATGAGACCCATCATGATCACATCTGGTGAAAGCAGCATACTAGGCGTCACCAATAATTAAGTTAAAACAACCCCTTATAACTTCACCTTTTGTTTGGCCATGGTCAATCTACATGATAATTAAATAGAAACAAATACTTACTTTTCTGGTTTGGCCAACCAAGACAAATAAATATAAATACTACTACACAGCGCATATTTTATACCAGGAAACCTAGCTATGTTGGAGCACTTGGCAACGAAACTAGAGTGTTGGTATGAAGCCATGCCTCATAATTGCCCACTGCAATGCCATCAATTTTTGTCAGTTGTCTAGTCTTGACATTGTAACAAAAATTAACTCTTTTCAAGCCTGAAAATCCATTTCGGTTTTTTGGTGGATTGATAAGTGTTGTAAAGAAAATTTGGTCGTTGAACCAGAAACGAAACATCGCACACACCGTTGTAATATTGTCAAAATCCAGTTTGTGGCCGCAAGTAGCCCCGTAATCAAAAGGTCCCATCTCATGATAAAGATTCCATTTTCCTAAATCAAAATCCAAAGTATAGATTTGATATGTTAAAGTGCTACTAATACCTTGAACAGTAACAATCCAAGAAAGACGATCTCCCATCCATAAAACAACCCCCTACAGAGAAGAATTTACTGGTGGAGGGGGGAGTGGATACTCTCCTATAAGAATTTCCCTGTCAACATCCATCACAGTAACTCCATCTTTTGTTATCCAATAGATATGATTTTCTCCATTATAAACAGGTTTCCATAAAAATCGAGCGTCGAGGATAGCTTGTTTTCTAGTTGCTATCTCTTCCCATGTGTGATCAACTCCAATTCTTAGGACGTAAAAAACATACCAATCAACCCCCGAAACATTTAGAACATCTGTTACGAACAACTTGAATTGGGCAGTGTTGGTCTAAAACGAATTGATCCTTTAGAACGAGTGGGATAAATTGGAATTTTAAAGCATAACTTAAGGATAGGGTTTACTGCAAAAGTTAGTCTAATCCCTTTACAAAGCAGTAATATGCCATGACAAGTATCCAATAAAGTACCCATTTTTGAAGGCGTTCCGAAATGAATCTTTTGTCCATTGACATGATCTAGGAAATAAGACTTTCTACCCGACTTGATATTTACAACGTAGAGACCGGGTGGTTTAAGACGTAGGCAGAATGGAATAGCAGTAAACCAATGTTTGGAGACATACCTTGCAGAGTTAAGTAAACAGGTAAGAGGAACTAAACAAAGGATAGCAAGCATCACGTCTTGAGGGAGCTCTGAAAACCGATTACGATTACGATTACTTGAACTACTTGAGCATTGCACAATCTTCATATTCATGTTCTTCTTGTTTGTTGCAGCATCAACATCAGCATCATGTGATTCAGAGCTTTTCTGCCTTTTAACTCCACCACCCATTATAATTATATCTACCAAATTCAAATTCAAACAAACAATTGCAGCAGTTATTTTAAATTCATTTCAGATGAATCTACCAAATTAAATCAGAAGAAAAAAAAACCATAATTCATAAGGTTCATTTCAGATCTGCGAAAATTAAGAGTAAGGATAAAACTTTGCAGAATGAGAAAATAAAGATAAAACTTTGATTCAGAAATGAAATCTCTCAATAACTAACCTGGTTTACGGATGAAGCTGGTGATTGAATCGGATGTTACAATCAAGAATTCGGGAATCCCTACGTTTGGTGAAACCCTATGATGAAGCAGATAGATAAAAAAAAAAAAAGAGTGAATCGTCAATTACCCCGAAATTGTAACTTTCGTCAAAAACTGCCCTGAATTTTGCAAAACTTCAAAAACTCCTCTGAAATTGTCAAGTGTCTGTCAATTACCCCCCTCCGTTAATTTCCTCCATCCAACATGATGATGTGGTCGTTAACTGTCCACATGGCACTGCCACATGGTCAAAAAGTCATGCCACGTCAGATAGGGGTAATTGACCTTTTTTTTCGAAAAAAAAACTGATTTTTTTTTCTTTTCAAAATTAACATTTGTGTCACCCACTAACCATGCAAATACCCCTCTAAATTTAACATTTATGTGCAAATACCACCCTCAAATTTAAAATTTATGTCCCAACTACTCCCTCAAATTTATAACTTATATGCAATTATCCTCTCCAAAGTTAAAACTTATATGCAAGTTACACCTTGAATAATAAAACTTTGATGGTAAAATAAAACTTACTCATAATCTATAATTTACTATATCTCTAATAACAATAAAACTAATTGTGGAGCTTTTGGGTTGCAGCCTTGAAGGAGATGGTGATTTTTTATTGATCCCACTCAAATTGGCTTTATTTTTATTTTTATTAATTAAAATATGTGAAATGAAATGACTCATCATATGCCAACCTTAAAATTATTTTTATAGTTCGTCTATTAATTTATTTCTCTAATTTATTCCTAAGACTAAGACAGAACTTGAAAAATTACGAGATCCTTCCACTTCAAAAAACTGTCCTCATTAGCAATAAAAGCAATGTTTCTACGCACCAGCAAGAGCATTTAAAAATTCCGTGAGCACTGCAGATTTTGGCCGGCATAAGGAAAAAACCATTTTGAGGTATCAAGCAACTTTGAAGTTGCCAAATAAACCTGTAAATTTGGTTTGTTTTGTACAAATCCTTACCAAATGTACAAGTCCTTATCAAACTTAAACATCAGTAAATGTTTTTGCTTAAGTCAGGTAGTTATTGTGCCGCCTGATCCTTCCCTCTTATTTAAAGGATATAAGTTGGCCATATACGGCAGAGTAATATGGTTTTAACTAGCTTGTCACATTATTACCCAAAGCTATATTAAATCATATCTTGCATCATACAAATGCACATTTATATGATAACAACATCACTCATTCAGATCAACCATTCAAAATCAGAAAAAGAATGTCTTCATTTTCAATAGAAGAATTCATAGGAAATGGAGTTTTGAAGGAGCTGCTCCCGAAGTTGTTGGATGAAGGTTGGGATGACGTGCCAACAATGAAGGTTATGGACTCCGACGACATGAACTCAATAAAAATGACACAGCGGCAAAAGGTTGGTTATTCTTTTCGTCAGCTTTCATCAAACTCGAAACAAGTCTGCATCAAAGTATGCTTTTACTATCTTTCAATTATAATCCCTTTCAGAATGAACTTTTATAATTGGGTTAAATAAGTAAATAGTCCTCCTAAATATACCAACACTTGATTTTAGTCCCTCTAAAATATTCTTTAGGCTTTTGGTCCCTCTAAAAAATTTCATTTATGAAATTGGTCCCTGCTCTAGTGTAATACTCAATGTAGAGCAGGGACTAATTTCATAAATGAAAAATTTTAGAGGAACCAAAAGCCTAAGGAATATTTTAGGGGGACTAAAATCAAATGTTGGTATATTTAAGGGGACCGTTTACTTATTTAACCCTTTATAATTTAACAGCTCCCATCGGATCTGAATCCTCTACACATCCACTTTAGAGGGTAAGGTAAGTGATATCAACTATAATATTAATGTTTCTAAGTCTTTATTTTCTGATTGCATAGGACTCAATTGGAATAAGGGCATACCTACACGATCGTGGATTGATGCAATATGCAGATAAGCTAGAGGCCAGTGGAAAAAATCTGCCAGAGCTTATGAGTTTAAGCAGCATGGATCTTTCTACTCAGTTTGACATGAAGAGAGGCCATATTGTCCGTTTCATAGACAGAACAATCGATGAGTCCTTTAAATTACGCGGAATTATGGCTAGGAGAAGAAGCAGCTTGATGTATAGACATGAAAGCATCCCAAATAGACTTGCATCTAATGGCTCCAATAGTATGATGAGAATGCAAACTAGAAGTAATACAATTTCTGATAGATCATTTGAACAATCACTTACTGAGCTAAAGATTAAAGATGGATACGTGTTTAAGGGGATTGTGGCTTCTGAGCCAGCTGAGCCAAGAGCATGTGGTTGTGTGCAACCTCCTCCAGTCAGTGACCAAGTTGCTCCTTATGTTGCTATTGAAAATATATCGGTTCAGAAAATAACTCCAGAGTATAAGATTGGAATGGAACCATTGGTAAAAATGAAGACACCTCCAATGAAAGCCTCAGAACTGTGGCAAGACAAACCAGCTGTTTTCCTTTGTCTCCGACGACCAGGGTAAATTCTTATAATATCTGTAATTTCCGTCATTGTGTTGCACCCATGTCCTTGTTAGTTGTGATAGCTGCATGCACGAGTTCAGAGAAGTAAGCTTGCAACAGTCGTTATATGCTTAAGTAGACAATAAAGAAACATAAGAAACATAACGTATATATATAGACACACACTGCACCAGAGCAAATAAACAAGAAATAAAAGAAACAGTGTACCCAACAGGGATGAACAAATGCAAAAGTAGAACAAAAATATAACTTTAAGCTATAGATTCAGGTTTCATTAGTTCCCCTTGAACATGCAAACAGGTGCATCATGTGCAGAGCAGAGGCACACAAGCTCTTCTCCAGGAAACCCATATTTGATGCACTTGGGGTTCAACTATTTGTGGTTGTTCATGAGCACATAGAGTCAGAGGTATTAGCAAAAACACCAACTTCAACTTCAATTATTTGTTCTTTCAATCAACTAATCATTACTTGACTTATTATCATATTGGAGTAGATCAAAGATTTTTGGCCTCGGTACTGGGGTGGTGGTGTACTTCTTGATCGGGGTAGGGATTTCTTCAAAGCTCTTGGAGGGGGAAAACTACTCAAGGAAAAATTTTTCTCAGGATTTTTGTTGAACCCTCGAGCAATTTGCAATTACAAGCGTGCAAAGGCTACAGGATTTCAAAAAAACTTTAGAGGGGAAGGAGAAATAAAGGGTGGACTCTTCATAGTAGGGAGTGGAAGGACTGGCATTGCTTACCAATTTATTGAGATGAACTTTGGTGATTGGGCCCCTATAGCCGAAGTAATCGAAATTTGTACCCAGTTGCAGGTTATTGTTCTTGTGTTTTCCTGCCCCGTATGAATATTGCTCCCCTTTATCTTACAGTTTTTAACCAAATCTTCTGTATCTCATGCAGAAACAACAGCAAGATCTAAGTGTACTTGAGCAGCCTTAAAAGGAAACAGTGACTGGATATACTGCATGAGTATTCACTATAATTCTGTTCCTTGAATATAATTCCATCTCCATTACAATCATTGCACAACTTAGTAATATAGAAATCAGCAGTTTCTCATGCAGTCTAAATGGATCAACACTAATTGAATTCCAATGTAAATTGATCCAATAGTGTATTATTTTAGCTTTTACTATCTGTTTTTTGTTAAAAAGTATATTATATAAATGTATACAAAGTAATGAATTTAATAGAACCAAATAAAATGATAAACTAAAACTGATGAAATGGTATTAATAGTAAACTCAGAGGATCAACCCACTATACAAGAGATAATGATACAGTAAATGAACAATGGGTGGAGATGAATATCATTGAAGAATGGTAAAAGATAAATGACACTCTTAATGAGAAGATAGAGCCCTCTGCTGAGATGAGAATCAACTCTCAATATTCATTCCCAAACTACCAACTACACACTAAGCATACCCAATGCTCACCCTCAATCCCTTTGTAACGACCCCACCTTTCTTACCTTCCAATCACAAAGTGCCACCTGTCTATTCAGCTATAATTTCCCTTTCCTTTCTAACTGCTTTCCTCTATACTCACTGCACTTTGTTGCATGCTCATCAGAATTTATGAAGATACAGATTCATTAGGGAAACAATAATCTGAATATGAAAGACTGCCTTATTTAGAGAAACAAATCATTATCTCCAAAAATGCATTTGATATTTGAAACTATTGAGAAAAATCGAAGTTTCCCATTGACTAGAGATAAGATCTGAAAGAGTCTATAAGGAATGGGCACCACTCACCTTAAAGTCGGATTTGTTGGGTAGAATCCATATCTAAGATGGCGTGGAAGTCTGTTCTATCGGCCACCCACTATAGTATCCACCCACCAAACTCAAGCGGGGCATATTGAAAAAAACTCCAAGTGTTACATTTGACTAGAGATAAGGCCTGAAAGTGTTGATAAAGAATTGAAATCTCTAATCTTGGAAGCTGGCTTTGAGACGTTGAGTTAGATCCAAATCTAAGAGAAATAAATAATCAACAGGGGATAGTGAAGAAGTTTAATTGATACAAAAGAACATAGATGATATTCCATCTGCAATGACTTCAATACACAATCACCAAAAGTCTCCACACGAACACGTTCCATCTTTAAACAAGTGGAACCGGGCAGTGTCTCTTACTAGAATCTCTCTCTGGGTGATCTTAGAGATATATTTAGTTGCATTGTGGCAATCGCTACAAACCCTAAGATTTTTAACTACTCGTATGGGCAGACCAGGAGGAATAAATAACAACCCAAAGGCAATTGCAAGCTTTTCACTGTGGTGATTAAGCATCTTTATTTTCTCTGAATCACCAACATCATGCAGAACAGAATTCATATCAGGCACATAACCCTCTTTTATCATTTTGTAGTTCAACTTTTCAAGCTCAGAATATATCTGATCTGAAAATGGATTTGACTTATCATCGGCAGAGAAAACGTGCACTTGGTTCTTGTATTTGATCCAGCTACATCCCGGTTCCTTTCTCAGACCCTTATCTCTCATATCTTTTCTTAACCTAGCAACTTCCTCCCATTTTCCTTTAGCAGCATATACGCTCGAAAGTAAGACATAGCTAGCAGTGTTATGTGGGTCTAAGTCCATAAGAAACTCAGCTGCCCACTTGCCAATGTCCATGTTCCCATAGAATCTACACGAGCTTAACAAGGTTGCCCAACTTATTGCATCAGGACTGAAAGGCATCTTGTTTATAAAATTCCTTGCTTCTTCTATCTTCCCAGCTCGGCTGAAGAGATCAATCATGCAAGTGTAATGATCTTGAATTGGTACAATCCCATGTTCGTTAATCATAGATTCAAATATCTGGTTTCCCTTTTCCACTAATCCTGCTCTACTACAAGCTGAAAGAACCCCAATAAAGGTAACCTTGTCAGGCTTTAAACCATGTGCTAGCATGCTTTCAAATAACATGATTGTTTCATTGGCTTTACCAAACTGAGCGTATCCAGAAACAAGTGCAGTCCATGTGACTTCATCCTTGAAGCTCATTTCGCTAAAAAGTCTATGGGAGTCTTCAATGCTTCCACATTTACCATATAATGTAACCAAAGCATTGGAAACGGTGATAAAAGAAATTAGGCCAGAAGTGAGGGCTCTAGCATGGAATTGAGCACCCTCTTCTAGACTTGCAAGGTTCGCGCATGAGCTAATTACACTGCCGAGGGTGAAGTCATCTGGCTCAATTCCATATTTTTGCATATCACTAAATGTTTTAACAGCTTCTTCACTATAACCATTTTGTCCGTAACCCACTAACATTGCAGTCCAAGACACAACATTCTTGCAAGTCATCTTTTTGAAAACTGCTTCTGCTGATTTTATATTCTTACATTTGCAATACATGTCAACAAGAGCGCTGGCAACAAATATGTTATCCTTATAATCTGTCCTAATAATATAAGCATGAACTTGCTTTCCTTCTTGCAAAGCCATAACACCACCACAAGCAGTTAAAACACTTCCAAACGTATACTGATCCATCTGTAGATTTTCCAGTTTCATCTCTCTGAAAATATCAATCGCATCTCTATCCAACCCATTCTGAGTAAACCCCGTAATCATCGATGTCCAAGAAATCGAATCCCTTTCTCGCATATCAAAAAACAATCTTTTCGAATCTTCAACCCTACCACACCGCATCAATCCCATTATCAATGTATTATACATAACCACATTCTTCTCAGGCATCTCATCAAAAACCTTTCTAGCACAAGATATCATTCCCATCTTCGAATACATATCCACCAACGGACTCCCAACAAAAACATACGACATAAAACCAAACTTCACCACATGTCCATGAATCTGCCTACCCAATTTCACACACCCTTGTTTCGACGCAAGTATAAGCAAAGTCGAAAACGTAATCCGATTCAAATTAAACGACCCATCATTCTTCAACATCAAATTATAAGCCTTTACAGACTGATAAATCGATCCACGACCAGCATAGCCCGAAATAAGTGAATTCCACGACACCCCATCTCGTCTGGGCATTGCATCAAACAAGTACTCCATCTCAGAAAGACGACCCAGTTTCGAATAAGCAGAAAGAATGGTGTTCCATGAGTATAGATTTGGGTGGGGCATTTGATCGAACACCTTGCGGGCGTAGGTGATTGAGCCGAGTTTGGCATAAGAACTGATGAGATTGTTTAAGAGGAAGGTTTCAGGGTATGGAAGAGTTTTGATAATGTGAGAATGGAGGGTTTTTGCTTTGGTGAAGTTGTGGGTTTCGCAGCAGAGTTTGAGTAATGCACAGTAGTGGTTTGAGGAAGAAGAGTGTGAGAGTGACATGTATTAGGAATTGGAATGTTAAGTAGAATGATGGTGAGGAATGGAAATGGATTGAATTGTTCAACATTCGAAGAACATGAATGAATTCAATGGTTTTGTTTTCAGACAAGAACGCAACAGCGATAATATATATGCCGCCACCCGCTGAATTTAAATATTTTTAACAATTAAAAAATAATTGTTGCATTAAGTTTTCAAACTCTTATGAATAAGCAATTTTCAAAATTAAATTTCTACATTTAGTTTTTTTACCTTGTACTCTTAGTCCTTAGAGCACAATTTTGCAAGACACTGTCTAAAAAGAAAAATAAGTCAACAAAAATTGATTTATTTAAGGGTCTTGTTAACGAGTGTCTTCGAGACGTTCTTTAAGTATTTCTAAGGAAGAAATTATTCTTCAAAAAAAAAAGTAAAACTTCAATTCCAATGCAATAAATGTATAAACTTTCATAAAATCTTAGTACTTTAGATGCTTAAAGAGTAATCCGGGAGCACTCGTTAATATTTCCTTTTATTTAATTCATAATATAAAAAAATAAAAACCCAAGAGAGTACCATTTACAATGGAAAAAAACTCAACATCCACTTTTTCAATTCCCAACACTCCACATCATTTTCTCTCTCTTCCACCTAATAATTCAACATTCATTCAACTTTTACCTTCTCCGATAGTTTTTCATTCAACACTTTACCCCATCACTTTTTATTTCATATTCTTATTTAATTTTATATTTTTGTTTTTATGATTACATAAAATTACAATTATCGATTATAATTAAATTAAAATAATAAAGACTTAACAAATTATTTTTTAGTTTTTTGTACAAACAAAATTTATTTAAATAATTTATTTTTATTTTTTTAAAAGAAGATTAAAACTTCAAAATAAAAGCTAATAGAAAGATAATAATATTAAGATAGTGGAAAATTTCGTTTTTTTTTTTGTGTCCAAATCAAATGAACCAAGTCTCTATTTTTAGACACAAAAAAAATCATGAATTTTGGTAAAAAAATTATTAAAAAAAATAATTTGCAATGAAATAATTGAGTTCAAATTATTAAGATGAGATAAATACAGACAGCCAATCAAGAAGCGTCATGTGTTAGACCTTTTCCACTATCCTCTTCTCTCTCCGCGTCACTGCCAATCCCACTCGCGTCTGTCGGCGCGTGGGATGCACGCACTCACTATGACAAACCAAAACGCGCCAAGTGGCCTGCTGTCCCTGGCTTTTTGCAGCATTCAACTAGTTGAAGATATTCATCACCTCTTTCCTCCACATCATTTATCATCCAACTTCAACTCACCATTGCAAGGCTTCAACACGTTGAAGGTGGCTTTGAACACCACCGTTTTATGTGGTCTTATATTATTCTTTAGACAAGATATGTGATGATAAGTTTTTAGACAAGACACTCCTTTTGAAAGATCCTAACACATCATCCTTGTACGGTGAATTATGAATTTTGGTTTTCTTACTTTCGTATTAACTTTTTATAAATTTAACTAAGTTTCTTAACTTTATCACGTAAAAATAACACAATTTTTAGTATTTAAGTCATAGGTCAATTGACAAAAACATCAACATTGTTAACTCGAATGTCGCGATTGAGGTTCTATATTGTCAATTGTTATTGTTACCCTATCCATCTATAAAAAAAAAAAAACACACAATTTTTAGGGCACATGTATTTCCTGTCTTAAAAAAGTTTAAATTAAAGTTTTTTTTTGTCTTGTGTTAAAATTTACTACTTTTCTAGATGTATATTTTATGTTAATTTATTTTAGCATAAATAAATCTTTCAATGCCAATGAAGATTTAATTACAAGTTTGAAGCATTTTTTGACTCTAATGAACCCCGAAACTCAATCCATCTAAACTTTTATCAATAAGAAAATCATTCAACAATTTTAAATCACTATTTCAAGATTTTCTTTTCACCCTTTTCTTTATCAAATTTCTTTTCTTTCTGTCTTGGCTTAAACGCACTATTCACCCGTTAAGTTTGCAAAAGTAGTGATTTTGACCACCACCCCACCCGTTAAAAAAAATGGCAAAAGTGACCTTAGTTTAGGGAAATATACTCTTTTGACCCCCTAACATAAGGGAAATATGTTCTTTTGACCTCTAATCTTTACAAAAAGTTGCTATTATGACCCCTTTTTAAGGACACATGGCGTCTTCTCAGAAATTTTGGGACTAAAGGGACCAAAATTGTTTTTTTTTTGTTAGGGGTCCAAAATCGCAATTTTTTAAAAGTTAAGGTGTAAAAAATGCATCCTTTGCAACTTTTTTTTTGTTGTTATCGACCTATTGGTGAACATGTACTCAACTAATCAAAGAAACATACATAGGGAGGTCAGATAAACATAGAGACATGGATGGAGAGTGTGGAAACCCTAGTAACTCACATAAAATGTCCTGACAATTAAACTATTAAGCTGTAACAAAGGGGACAGTTTTGTCAACAAAAAAAAAAACAAGGGACAGAGGTTGATGAGTACAACACAAGAAATTCTCAGAAGGGCAAGCAATGTCAGTAACAAATAGTTTTAAACATCCTTTTCTCATATAAGAGGTTCAATGAAAAGTAAAATAAAGATGCTTAATCACCAAACTGAAAAGCTTGCATAGTTGAATTACAAAATGGTAAAAGAGGGTTATGTGCCTGATATGAATTATGGTCTACGTGATGTTGAGGACTCGGAGAAAATAAAGATGATTAATCATCATAGTGAAAACCTTGAAAGAACCGGGTCGATGAAAGGTCCGATCCGAGAACCATAAGCTAACCTTTGTTGCTCAGCCTAAGTAGATCACATTTCTCTCTCACAATTCTATTGAAGCAGTTGTAAACGAGACAATGACCAAATTGAAATCTATAAACAAATACAAGGTATTTGGGGGAGTGGAGGTTATGGCAGTGGCTGGTGCAGTAGATGGAGAAGGAAGTTGCAGGATTATAGAGAAGGAGAAAAGGAAAAACATTTGGTGATCATTCATGTTACAAGGAAAAGAGGATTACAGTTGTACATAACCCAGTGAGAAATGAGTTTCAACGCTCTCCAACGTCATATAACTGATAAATTGGTGAAAGAATATTGTAAAAGACACAAGAACTTTTGCCGGTTCGGATTGATGAAATAGAGATCAACAAGTTGTGCATTCAAAGTGTTCATCTCTTTATCATATTGTTTGATTTGTATTGCATTCTAAGTTGTAATTTGTATTGTCTTCTAAGTTGAGTCTATATAAAGAGTGAATCTAGCTTGATACCGGGAAGTTAATCCATTGTTTGGATGATTAAAAGTTAACAAAACCTGAAACTCTTCTGCTCTTATTGTATGTACTTAATCCTATCTCGATTATAAGCAAAACTACACATTCACATTTATAATGAAAGTTGATTACATGCAATTAATATCATCCAAATGTGTATTCTCAAAAGTGGCATTCATGAAATTAATCCTTTTTAGTTACATTGATTGGTACAGTTTTCACCTCATTCTATAAAATTTGATATTTGGAGTGAAATCACTTTAGGGAAAAAAATTGAACATCCATTCTTTTAGTCTAGTAAAAACATTAAAGAGCAAATTTAACACTGAACAAACAAGGCATTAAAATGAGACTAGTAATAAGAAACAAATAATTTCGATGAGATCATCGATTAGCACATCTTTAGTAAAAGGCACACTGAACAAACTTGAAGGGTATCTCTAAGAACTCACAAAACCATTGATTACTTCCTTGAACCTAGCATTAATCCCTTCACAGCCTTGACACTAGAGAAATACTAAGAAGTACTTCATCCATAAAAGGTATTACACCGGTTATACATATGAGATACTAAGGTATTTGTGCATTTGAATCCAGAAAATACCAAAGAGGCATTGTGCTGTATTGATTATGCGCCTATGATGAAGAATGAAGATCAAGGCTTAACTTTCATCTGACCAGCTGGCACGATACCTGCATCAGCATGGAACAGGGCAGTCCACTACCTCTCTCTGGCAAAATTTAGCAAGAAATATTGAAAGGTTTGTTTGCTCGCGACAGCTTACCATCCAAGTTGTGGCTACTCGGGAGAAGTTGCTGTGAAGGTTGTTTGTGGCGCGTTATGATGTTCAGCCTCGCAGCTTACCATCCAAGTTGTGGCTACTCGGGAGAAGTTGCTGTGAAGGTTGTTTGTGGCGCGTTATGATGTTCAGCCTCGCACACTTCATGCAGCTATATTGCAAATTGTATCAAATTTGTACATAAATTTATAAAACAATCAAGTAAACCTAGTAGAAAGAAATAAACTTTCGAATATTGCAATAACTGCAAAATAAAGCACACTAAACAATATCATTGTTCATCGACTCCAACCATCATTTCTATTTACTATTTAGCATGCTGTAGAAACTAAATTTTAAGTGTAAAACTGAAATTAAAAAAGGATTGGTGTTGAGGAAATTTCAGTCCTTGGCTGCTTGCAATGGATTGACCTGATTTGGCTCTTTAAACCCTCCAGCCAAAGGTTCCAACTGTGGTTGAACAGTCTGCCTAAGCATATCTGATAAATTTGCCATGTTAGGTAGAGTTGAATGAATCAGTCCTGGTTGATATGAATGTGATAATGGAGGAAAAGCCATTGGCATTTCTCTGAGAAACCCCAGAGCAGATGACGGACCGGGTTGATGTTGAAGAATCTGACAAAATATTCAATTTTATAAAGGTCAGTCAGGCATATATAGCTAATTGTAAGCTTTAAAATTGCTGGTATGCAAATAGACTAGAACCATACATCTTTAGGAAGCAGCCGTTCCATATTAAAATCCACATGTGGATTTACTGTTGCAAGTTTCATTGATAAAAACTGCCAAGAGGGAGAAAAATGTGTCAACTTCAACTGAAAAAGATGCATAGATTTCTAGAAACATATATAAGGGACAATTAAAAAAGGCACCTAACAAAACAGTTTATCGTATAATTATTCGTCATCCTTTACCAATTGTAACAAAGATGACACTGGCATTTAAATCATCAGCAGTGATTGTTCAAATTATTGCAATTTCAAACAGGTAGAATAACATTATAACAGTCAACGATGTCAATGAGAAACTCTACTGGAACATATGCTGATAGCGTACTGAAGCCTATCTTGTCAAATGACAGCTATAGCACCAATAGCACTAATGGCACAGCAGAATTTGAACAAATTGCTATGGTTTCGCGATACACTATTTAGGACAATTGTTGTCAAATAGAAGCCATAGCAGGGTGCTATAGCGATGTGGAATAGCGGAATTTGAACAAATGTTATTTTCTCTGATTCATGATTGACAACACTTACTGAAGCAGAATCCAAAAATATGGGAAAATAAGTTGGATGACTTAATAATCAGTGGTTAGAAATATGCTTTTATCCATACCTCAACTTGTTGTTGAAGAGACTGTACATAATTAATGATTTCATCTAGCATCACTGCCTTGCCAGTGACCTACAAACAGAATAACAATGATATATCAAAAGAAAACAACACTCTAAATCCTCATATGAATATAAGGTAGTGAAATCTTCCAATCTCAAGTTTTAAATGTACCTTATTGCATCCAGGTACAAGATCTTGAAGAAACTTCATTCTTTCACTGATCTTTTCTCTCCTCACCTACAGTTGAAATCTACATAATTAGAAATCTAAATCCAAACAATTTTTTTTCTCATCACATAAATTTAGTTCGAACATCTTACTCTCTCTGCAAGGCTATGGCTATTTGTTGCTTGACCACGGCGAGCCCTAACATGTACGTATCCCTCGTTAGGCGGATCAGAAGCTTGAGACCCCTGTTTGGCATTCTTCCCAGAAGCCTTGGTTGTTGAACTTGTTTGTTGCTTTCCCTTTTTCCTGCTCTCACAGTTGTCCTTTGCAGTTTCACTTGGTAGCTCAAGAGTTCCGGTGGCTTTATCACTATCACCATCCTGACAGATGATAAAATAAAATAAAATAAACTCACATGGACAAGGGGAAACAATATCAGTCATGGTTATCAATATCTTACGATACATGTGAGTTGTATCTTGATTCGATACAAAACTAAACTCAATCAATACAAATCCCTAGTGTATCTATTTTGGATATGAACCTCATTTTTAATCCCAATTCACTATGATGAATTTTGATTGTATCTAATGAATCACAACCTATAATTAGCGTAGCTTTAGTCACTTTCCTTTTGTCATTTGATTAATGACTTGGACCTACGACTATATTGAGGTTCACCTACAGCTTATAATTTTGCTAAGTCGCTTGATTTTACTTAAAAAATTCAAATTTTATTGGTAATTCATCTTACGATTCACAATAAAAGATTCAATCCATGATTTAGAAAATAGATTGTCCGATTCACGATTTGAACCTCAAATTGATAACCACAGTATCAACTATACTAAAAATACAACTCAAAGAAATATACCTGTCCATTTCTTTTCCTTTTCTTTGGATTTAGACCTTTAATAGAAGGTTCTCCACTTGCACAATCCAACATTTGGGAACCATCATCACCACTTGATTCATCTCCATCAGCTTCATAACAAGACCCTCCAAGAGCTTGTTTCCCTTCATCTTGAGACATTACACGACAATCACTTCTTCGGTCATTCTGGATTGGACTTCCATCGCTACCAAGATGCTCAACAGATCGAGACACATGTAGAGGTAGAGCCATAGATTGAGGAATCCCACATGAGTTCATCATATCTACGAAACTCCCGGCACTAAAACATGACATCCTTGCAGCATCAACAAATCCAGAATCAGTTGAAAACTGAGACAAACTTTGAGGAAATATCTCAGCCCCATTTGTTAAAACACCATCCCTCTTCATCATAGAACTACTACCAAGGTCCCAACCCATTCCAACTGTTCTATCATCACAACTAACTCTTGCAAAACCAAACCCATCTTTTCTCACTTCATTGCTCTGACCATTAACATCACAAAAACCACCCAAGTTTTCAGAATTAGTAAGAAGGTCCAAAAAGTTAGGACCATATGAATCTACCATTGAGTTAGGACATGAAGAAGAACCCATCATAGAGTTTTCCATGGAAACCAAACCTACAGATGAATTTGCAAGGTTGCCACTCACAAACCTCCAATCTAAAGGACCCTCCTTTCTATCTACCTCAAAATTTTCACTTTCACTCATTTCCTCAAAATGTATTATACCAAAACCACCACTATCAAAGTCTTTCCTAAAACTTCTTTGAAGTAAACTCAAAATAGTTAACTTCAGATTAAACTAGACAATAAAGTAACCTTATACAGTGACAAAATAGTAGATTATATAGAAAAACTAAACATTATAAAAAAAAATGTGTTTGAGAATTTAACATTGAAGTAAATGAACAAAGCCCAAATCAAAATCTAAAACAAAACTGAACAAATGAGACAATACCCAACTCCTAAAAAGTTGCAAAAACACTAAAAAATGAAACTTTTTCTCAATTTTTGAGAAAAATTTCAAGTTCCCAAAAGATGTACTATAAAGGGTTACACATACACACACGAGTTTGCAGAAGAGGGTAAAAAAGAGTGTGTTCAAAGGAGTGGTGAAGGGAAAGTATGTAGTCAATGAATCAAAGAAAGAGAGAGCATTGAATTGAGTATCATAAATAGCCCCAAATTGAAAAGCTAGGTCAGAAATTGCAGAAGCTAGAAGAAGGTAAAGAGAAAAGGAAAAGTGAAGCAAAAGTGGGAAGAGAGAGAATCCATTTATGATTCTGAGCTACTTTTAGCACCCTGCTTTGAGCTTTCTTACTAGAAAACGTTTATTGATTTTGGGAACTCTATTTCTGTTTTCTTGCTATCAAACATGTCATTTACTGCTGAGAGGAGAAAAGAGAAAGCACACACAAGTAAAGTAGTAAACAAAGCCAACTAATTAGGGTGTGCAAATTCTAATTCAATCGATAAAAATATCAAAATTGTTCCATCAGCATTACGATAGTGGTTTGAATTTCAGCTAGATGTTTTGTTTGGGTGAATTTTCAATTCTAGTGTCACTTCGTCTATTTAATAAAATCAAGTCAACTAACTAGTAACTAACGTGTGTGTATTTTGAAGGATAATGGTGAGTGACGGGAAGAAAAATACCTTCATTTATACTTGGGTTTGTGTACAATCCTAGTAATAATATTAGTGGTAAACTAGATGCGATAAACGACATTGTTAAGTTAGATATCATGTTTTGAAAACAAAAATAAAAGATCTGACCAATGATATTTAAATGATGAAAATTAATTGGTCAAGAAGTATTATATATTTTGTAGAATTGGGGCTCCATATGAACTTTGGTTGATTCTTGATATTGTGATATATCATTTGACGTCAATCATTTAATCTATTATGAAGATATAATGTGTCACTTATACAAAGGCATTGAGACGGAGACACTCCTACAATTACTTAATGGTGAGACTTAATGTTTGCCTTCTAAGTAAATTATTATGGCTATTGTGTGAAGATAATGTTATAAGCATTGTTCAATTGAAAGAAATTTGTGTGTACAAAGTTATCACCAAGTGAAATGTTTAATAAAAGATTGATACTTGTCATCTAAGATATGATATCTTGTACGAGGGAGAGAAATAATTTCATTAAAATTGATTTTGTCTCACTGAATCTTCTTGACAAGGTTTTTGACGAGTGTTCCTATACAAGAATGTACTATTTTTCCTTCTTTAGAATTTTCTTCCATTTCTTTTTTTTTTCACGGTAAAATTTTAATAAGTCGTATCATTAATGATCGTCGAATGAAATGTTTTAATAATATTTAGTAGAAGGGCACACGTTAAGCATTAAATTCTTGCCACTAATGGTAAGTATTAATTGAAAAAAATTAATATTAAATTTTTTAAGTAATAAATTAACACAATTTCCGATACATAATTTCTATTAATGGAATCCTTAACATGTACTCTAAGGGCACAAGTTAACATTTCCCTTATTTTAATCATCCATATACTAAACTCTTATGAATATGTCGTTTATAAAACGGTTGCAATATGTTATATTAATTGCTTAATTATTTATGTAATGTGTGTAGGTGACATGGATGAAAAGTAGTAATGGAATTGGAGACACTTGAGAATTTTATTCAGTTGGGGAAGCTTTTGAAAATGGAGCATCATTTATAGAAACAAAAGATGGACATGTGACAAAACCCAATTATACCCCTGAACAGAAATTTGAAGTTGTTGATGCTAAATCTGTGAGATCATCGACTAGATCATCGGGTGTGTTACAATGTAGTAAACCTCAATATGTTGAGCTCAAATTCAACGTTTGGTATTGCTAGAGTGTATTTTGGAGGATAATGGTGAGTGAGTGTGAGAAAAAAAAAATCTTCATTTATAATTAGGCTCATGTGAAATACTAGCGATAATACTAGTGGTAAACTAGACGTGATAAACAACATTATTGGGTTGGATATCGTGATTTTAGAATTTAAAAAGACGTGAACAATGATATTTAATTATAATTGGGGCCTCATATGAATTTTGTTGATTTTTCGTATCATGATATATCATTTGTCGTCTATCATTCAGTCTATTATGAAGATATACTATTTGAAGTTGTTGTCGTGAGCATTGTTTAGTTGAAAGAGATTTTTGTGTACAAAGTTATCACCAAGTGAAATCTTTAGCAAAAGATTGATATTTGTCGTCTCAGATATGATATTTTCTACGAGGGAGAGATATAAATATACTTGGCACTCTTTTTTAATTTACATTGATTTTGTCTTATTGAGTTTTTCTAGTAAGATTTTTGACGTGTCAGTTCTTGTACAATAATGTACTATTTTCCCTTCTCTAGTATTTTTCTTCTTTTTTTTTTTCTTCTCATGGTATAGTTTTAGTGTGTCATATCCTTATTGGACATTTAATAGGGTGTGTTATTAATATTTTGTTGATGTAACGCTGTATTTCTATTAAAGCGATAATACACGCGAATAATATAAATATTCAAGAAATAGACGCTACGTCTTCACATCAAAATTCAAACAACATGCATATATAAGATTTCTCAACAGTCGCAGCGGATATAAGTCATACATCTCCAAAATATACATGTCATAAGATCAATATACATCATCATAAAAATCTCCAAGTCCCGACATATGGGCAAAATCTCAACAACATAAATCCAGCATAAACAATCTAGAATAATCATAAAGACAGACATCCTAGATCAGAGCCTACTCTAAGACTCCAAAGGAAACGATAACGGAGATAGCTCCCGCTATCCAAGCACTCGCCAAGCAACCAACAACTATTCATGCACGCCGTCTACCCATTCATACAAATAGGTAGGCGGTCCACCACAAACCACTGGGGGTAAGCTTCACATCAATCATAATCAACGTATGAAAACATAAGCATTCAAGGATTCATACATATCACATATAAATATCCATCCTTCCTAGAATACTAACATCACATGTTTATTATCTCTCATTCTTTACACCTCAAGCTATCACATTACTAACATAGCATAGCAAGCATATTTAATCTCTAATCAAGTCATCGACATAAGCTCATCATTTATCAACATCAATCAATGAAAGGATTACTCACCTTATTTCACATTTAGCATACTTAACTCAACAAGTACAATTCATCAATTCAAGGTTATAAGCAAGCAATCATCATTATCAAAGAAATCATCACATTATATGTATATACATATACAATTCTCACCTCATTATTATTACCAAAATAGTTATCATCAAATAGATTCACCAAGTGTATAAGCACAAACAAGTAAGACATGCAATTAGAGCATAGTTGAATTATTTACAACCATCAACAAAATCCACCAATGTACATATACACCAATCCACACAATCACAACATTCACCAAATTTCACCAATGCACAAATTCAACAAGTCACATATTCAATTATGACACGACTCATCAACTATTCAAATGCATGCAATGTTCTAGACTCTTCTAGATGCATGCGGTACCAAATCACCTCAAGGTCGTCACCTTCGATGCAACAAAAACATCGTATGTAAGATTTCACACCTGTCTTACATTTTGGATATAAACATCCGTCACCATCAGTCATGTATGCATGAACATATGACTCGACTCAATGCATATGTTCATACAAACAATTCACACATCATCACCGATCATTTAGCATATATGCATTCACCAACAATTTACCATCACTTGACATATATGCAATCACCAACAACATTCACAATTCAATTAACATATATGTATTCACTAGCAACATCTCAATCAATCAACATATATGCATCCACCAATATCAACTTCTCACAATACAAGTAAAGAAGAAAATACATCACCTCATGATAAAAATCATGTTCAACGCCTAACAATCATTCATATATATTTATTGAATCACATAAAGCTATTCACGAAAGGTTTGCAAAGTAATCGGCCTTAAAGACCATTTTCGACAAAGTTCGTTTCTCATTTTACAACTTGAAAATAATTGAAACAAATAAATCAAAACCAACTAAACA
>Ga0228710_1002055_pt1 | contig 31240 bp, 18 predicted proteins | sample MedpolnodulmetaG_FD_177995 | JGI IMG/M metagenome (GOLD analysis project Ga0228710, IMG submission 177995) | Root nodule microbial communities from Medicago polymorpha collected in Santa Monica, California, United States - pink nodules | ecosystem: Host-associated > Plants > Roots > Nodule...
TTCTTGTTTATTTTTTTTTTTTTTTTTTTACAAAATGTTCAAATTTTCTCAGCTAAGATTTCCTAGTTATTTATGGTTTTTGAATTGTTTATATCACTTTTTTGTTTTTTTATTACAAATTTAACTATTCTGTTTTAAACCTCCACTATATTTTGGTACTGTATGTGTGGATTTTACTTGTAAATATATATAGTAAAATATGATTGGATTAGTGTTCTATTTTAAAATTTAGGTTGATGTTAACTTATCGTTCAAAATCAGTTTGTAAAGTAAGGATTCTTCATCACTTGAAATTAAATTTTCAAATTAAGGATTTAACATCTGAAGTGTGAATCATCAAATGACCTTATTATAGCGAAAAAGTTGATAATCGATGACCTAATAAATTTTGGATATACAAACCCTAATACAATATTAAAATTTGGGTAAGAATTTAACTCAATCATTCAAATTTTGCTTGTAATTAAGGCGAGTACTTAGACCATATTATATATCATTCAATTCAATGTGAGAATATTAACATTCTATTCCCCTGCAAAATTTACAAGACACCACACGTGGTGCTATAGTGTATAATTGAGCATGAAGACAGGGCTGGTGGGTCTGCCGTACATGTGGAAGCATATAATATAACAAAGCATCCAAAGCTCATTTCAATTGTACCAAAATCATTTCTGTTTCTATGATCCCATATTCAGAGCATACTATCGCTATCTCAGTTCCCTACACTTCCATCAAAATAATTTTGTACATTTTGTAAGATTGTGGAATCATCCTCACTGATTAAGATGCATTTGATAGTGATTTGTTGAAAATGAAAGTTCTTCTCTTACTTATTGTCACGCGATTTATGGAAGTTGTGTGCAACTATTTTTCTTATCAAAATAGTATCTACTAATTCAAATTCCTTGTTTTTTAAGAAGTATTTTTTTATAATATTATAAAATAATTGATCAATGACAATAATTTATACATAACTGAAGGTAAACATGCAACAAGTTGCACCATTAATCATTTATAGATAGAAAACTCAATCCTTTTAAATACAACGTCCATAGACCTAAAGATACGACATTATTATGCATGATTCTTTAAACTTTTGTAGAAGGTTAACAACATCTGTTTTTAGGAAGTCAAAAATATCAAACACAAACAAACAAAAAACATGTCGATTATCATAACACGCTAAGATTATAAAGTGTTGATGGTGCATGGTCTTTTTTATGTTGAATACATTGATTTTTGTAGGCTCCATTTGAGGTGAGCAACCTACTCAAACTTGTCGTTAGGAGAAAACATTTACCACCGTCCAAGTGAGAAAGTTCTATATTATAGGATAGGATAATCTACATCGATTGTCCACACCAAAATTATGGCATGCCCCTCTTCGTCTCTCACTTTCCAATTACGAGGAGAATACCCAAGGAGTTACAAAGATATTGTTTTCGCTAAAAAGGTGAAATATATATGGTCATGGTTTGAAAAAAAATGAAAATAAATATTCATTGCAATTAGGATATTCTGAATTCATGCAGCTAATACATGGATGACAATTGGATCAAGATATCACCAATGATTTGAAAAATATGTTAATTTTGATTTTTTTATTTTATAAAATACAAAAAAAAAAACTTAGCTTGAATCATGATCTAATAAATAAAACTATTTTTCCTTAGCACCCCTATTTAACTCCAACAAAAGGCTTCGTGGAAATTTCAGGAAAAAGAATTCGCTGCATACAACAACATTTTTTTTCTTCACAAAGAATGTTTTCACTTAAAGCGTGGATCCTTTTATAAGTTGATATTAGGGTTAGCTGTTGTGATCAGTTGAGACCATTGAGAGAATCACGGTGCATTGTTGTGATCACTTAGAGTCGTTACTTGGAATTGTCCAACTGGGGTCGTGTTTAGGAAATTTGAGGCCCTTTATTAAGAGCATTATTAATATTATTAAAAAAATTAGTTTTTTTTTTGTGTGAAGTAAAGATGTTTATAGCATTTCATTGATAATATGAATATCAATACACTGAGGTACATAAGAATAAGTGGTGGAACAAGCTGATGATATGGAAACCCCGACAAGAGTATGAGCTAACATATTTGTTTTCTCCTAGTAAACTCAACATGAGAGTTTGTAAGATGAGTAGAAAAAAATGTCTACAAGTTGTGGTGACATGGCCAAATTCCCATGACATTGATACACTTGTTGTGAAAAGCATCCACCGTCACTTTAGAATCCAACACAAAATCAACATTGTCAGATTTTGTATCACTTAGCCATTGCAAAGAATAGAATAATCCCAAAGCTTCTCCCACAACCACGGTGCAAATGGGAGTAATACACATAGTCTTCACCAACACAAAATTGCCCTCTTTATCCCGTAAGCACATTCCAACACCTTTCTTATTATGTTGGTTGGAAAAAGGAGCATCAACATTACATTTGAGGCGACAACGTTGTGGTCGCTGCCATCTAATTGGAGGAATACATGTTGTTAATGTATGACAGTGTCCATTATCCCTTCTGGCATAGTTGTTGTTCCCTGCATGTTTTGCACCGAATTCACGTGATTAGCATCACATCGAACAGTGTAAGGATTGTCGTTTGCCGTTTTATAGTCCTCCATTAAACGATGTGCTCATTTAATGACATGTTCACTTGTTTTTGATACATCTTGCCATAATTTGAGATTCTGATGCTTCCATAAATTCCACGTAATGGTAGCCAAACGTTGTAAAAGCAAGAATAAGGCATCAAATATTGTCATAGTTTTGAGACAAGCTTGATGAATATCTTCCCAAATGCCAGTCAACCTCCAAATCTGAATCGAAAAAGGACAATTTAAAACAAACGTAAGCAAGGTCTTCATGAGAACAATCGTAGCTGACACAATTTGTATGGCATTGCACACCTTTATCCGCGAGGCGAACTCCAGTAGGTAAACAACCATGACGCATACGCCAAAGTAAATTCTTAAATTTTAACGACACTTTTAGTCACCAAATACCACCCCAGTAACTTGTGCGACGTAAATGGGATGTATTCATCAACTCTTCCACATAAAGTTGGTATTCATTCTTATTATAGTACAACCCATTTTTTCCTATATTCCATATCATTTTATCTTCCAGAACCTATTCAAGTAACGAGGTTCGCAAAATAGTGTCTGGTTATTTTAGCGCTAAAGACCTATTGAACCACATCTTGGTTCCACCTCTTATGCAATGGATCATCAATCAAACTATTCACAGAAAATTACTCATACAGTATGCCCCTAAGCTATTACCATCAATACAACCCCCATTTGGACGTCACGGTTCATCAAGAATAGGAATTGAAGTACCTGGCTCGATGCACCAACTCGCCCCACTGTTGACAAAAAATCGGGGCCCGCAAGATGCTTCTTCATACGTAACTTGGGTTGTGTCCCAAATTGGCCGATAGGAAACTACAAGAGGGAAACTACAAGCTTTGAAAATACGAGAATCTAAAGAATTTAGTTCTGTTTGAAATTTCCATCCTTGTTTGCCTAACATAGCCAGGTTGAAAGCAGTAAGATCCTCAAAACCCACTCCACCGTAGTTTTTGTGCATGGAAAACTTCTCCCAAGACATCCAATGTATCCCATTGTCGTTGGCTCCCCCATGTCCCCACCAAAATGAGTTCATCATCCTTTTAATAGTTTTAATCAAGTAGGTAAGTAGTAGAAAAATACTCATTACATACGAAGGAATGGTTTGCAAAATCGATTTTATCATAATCCCGCACCCTACTTTGGATAGACACTTACAACTCCAAGAGTTGATTTTTTTTCAAACTCGATCTTTGATATAATAAAAAGTTGTTGCTTAATCCCTAACAATCAAGGAAGGAAGACCCAAGTATTTCCTAGTGTCAAGCACATACTGAACCCCCATGATATTCGTGATGGAATTCTCGAGTTTGTCACGGAAGTTCCTGCTACAATATATTTCAGACTTAGGAAGATTAATAGCTTGCCCATAACTACCCCATACACGATGATAATATTTTTCATTACTTGTGCATGTTGCTTCTCCGCTTTGAAAAAGAGAAAACAATCGTCGACAAACAATCAATGGGAAATTGAAGGAGCACCTTTGCATATAGAAGTACCATGAAGATCGCCTCTCGACTCGACGCGTCAGATAAGAGAGGAAATACCCTCACCCTCCACAAAAATAATAAAGAGATATGGTGAGAGGGGATCCTATTCCCGCAACCCACATTCTGGTATTACAGGACCATCCGCTTCTTTGTTTATAAGGATTGAATAATCAATTGATTCCACACATATTGTCATCCAATAAATCCATTGATTGTTGAAACTCATCTTGATCATGACATCACTCATGTAATCCCAATTCATTTTGTCATACGACTTGCTGATGTTAAGCTTACGGGACACACATCCATCCTTACCCTGGTCTTTGTTTTCATGAAGTGAATGACCTCTATAGCCACCATGGCATTATCGAGTATTGAATGACCAGGCACAAATGCAGATTGGGTGTCTGAAATACACTTAGGGAGAACGACTTTCAAATAACTAACAAGTACTTTCGAATCACCTTTCAAAAAAAAAAAGTACTTTCGAGTCAGTTTATACAAGATATTACAGAGAGCAACAAATCAACAATCCTTCATTGTGGTTTTACTCTCAAATCAATATGAAAAAAATTAGTCATACATTTATCTTCTAATTTTTGGACCCGCAAAATCGTTTTATCAAAATTTTATAATCTATAATTGTTGCATTTTACTCTCCATCTGTACCAAATTTATCAAGAGCACAACACATATATTGAATTGATTTTATATCACTGTAAAGTATAAGAATAATTTTAAATAATAACAACAATAAATAAAATAATTTAACAAGTAAAATGTAAAATGATGAAATAAAAAAAACCCAAATTTTGTGCTCGTGAATTTAGCTCAGTTGGTAGGAACAATACATAATATATGCAAGGTTTGTGATTCAAACTCCAGCCATCAGGAAAAAAAACTCAAATTTTCAAGAAACTACTTGTTGATAGCCGTCAATGGAAAGAAATTGCATGTTGATAGTATCTACCACCGGTGTGTAATAGTTCGATATCAATTTATTTTTTAAGGAAGTTTGATATCAACTATTACTTCAACAATTTAACAATTCAACAATCCGGTCCTCATATTTTGCACTCACTCTCAAGTATAGTTTTGATATATGTAGCTGACTTCAATTAGTGAGATAATATTTGGTTGTTGTTATTGTCGTCGACGTCTCCGAATAGATCCCTAAATTTTAAAATTACCCAATTTTGTTCTTTTCTCATACTACTTTTGAACTAAAAGAAAATGATGATGACATATTTTAAATGACGTGTCATACGATTTGATAATGTAGAATGACGAACAACCATAAAATTACAACCAAAAAACCATAAAAACTTCAATTTAAATTTGATATATCACCACTTTCAAGTTAAAAAAATCTGAATGAGAAATCAAAACTATATAAAAACGAGGGAAGGGGGACTACAAGAATGTGAAAATGAAAAGAAGATGAGAGAAAAGTGGGAGAATTGCAAACAAGATGGAGTAAAAATGTTAAGATTTTATATGTATTCACAATAGTGATTATATGAGTCATGCTAACAAGTGTGTTAAGAGCATCAGAATGTAATTCCTTTGAGGTGATATGACCCCATGAATCACAATAGAAACCTACGTAACAAATTGAGACACAAGTAATTGAAGATCCTTTAATGCACCTAGCCTCCACAAATTGCTACGCTTCAATTACTAATTTTTTAAGAATGACAAATGTTAATAGGTTAATTGTTATGTTAGTCTTTTCTTCTTGTCATCCTAAACCTCCAACCCCTTAACCTTTAACACAAACTAACTAAGCTACTCAACCCTATCAATGAAAGAGAGAGTTTAAAGAAAAGAAATTAAGGTCGACTGCGTTTATTGAAGATGAATTTATAAACCCTTTATTTATGAACATTCATTCAACATCTTATTTTATTTTTGCTTTATCTCTTTCTCTTAAAGTGTGTGTGTATATATATATCCGCCAAACATTTTCTAGTAAATATTCTTGCTTACGAATCCTAGTAAAAATACTTTAATATGTGGTGCATGATATTCTCCGGTGATAGGTCTTTAACCTAACCATAATAAACTCTACTAGTTAGTCACATGAAGAATAAGGAAAAACAGCTCAATACAGCAATCTACTTTAATAGGGTGGAAAGTGTCATTACTACTAGTCCAACGAGATGAAATTAATTAATTATAGTCTTTATTGTCTCATTTTTTTGGGTACACTACCGAACAATGTGTAATTAAGAGTTATAATGAGTTTGCATGAGATGTGGAGAAAACTTTTTGCTTCCTTCGTTTTAAAACAAGTGTCATTTTAGAAAGAAATAATGATTTAAAATGAATGTTATTTTCAGTTTTCAATGCAATAACTTTTTTTTCTTTCAATTATACCTTTTGTTTAATGATCTATGGGTCTACCGGAGCAATATATAGTATAATTCAATTGACAATTCATAATTTCTCTATTACGTCAAATAGCAATAGACAAAATCAAAAGGTGACCCCGATGTTCCAATTCCAAACCCATGTTTATCATTCTTTCTCTCTCAACAAATAATCAATTGCCTTTTATTAAAAAATAAAGTTAATAACAGTCAATTGCTTTTGTAAAAGAAATTATAAAATAGCTTATGACTTTATGGGCACCATAGACACAAATATAGTTTATGACTATTCTAAACCTTTTTTTTTTTTACAAAAAGTTAAAATAGTTTTTGACTATTCTAAACTTGTGTATTTTGCGCTTATGAGTCAAATGAGACAAACTATGTCAATTAAACTCGGTTTTTAAGTCAAACTCATCTGGCTTATATACGGTCTTTATCTTTGTTTGCATAAAAATATTAGATTTAAAACTTCAAAATTCATATGAAAATAGACCAAAATGACAAAATTGAAATGAAAAAAAAAATGAAGGACCAAACTATTACCTGAAATTAAGTTAAGGGACTAAACATGTAATTTTTCCTTTTTTAATTTAGTCTCTGTAGTTTTTGTTTTGACTTTTTGTCCTTAAAAGATTTTCATCACCACTTTTATTTCCTGTTTTTAAGTCAACTCTTGTGAGTATCTTTTAGTCCATGATTTTAAGTCAATCATATATATCTTTTAGTCCCTATTTTTAAGTCAACTCATGTGTATCAATTGGAATTTTGATTTTTTTTTTTGCAGTCATGATTAGTACATTATAAATTCTCTCTTTGCAAAATTTAAATATTAACTTTTATGTTTTTGTAACTTAAAAATTCATATTTAATTTAGTTTTTGCTAAACAATTCAAATATTTTTGGGAGATAGTTTTATAATATTCTAAACATTCATACAAAAAATTATTCAAAAATATGAAGAGTACACATGACATGAATTTAAAGTTGGGTCCAAAAATATGGCGGAAAACTTTTGAGGGACTAAAAGTCAGAAGAAATTTTTAGAGAGATTAAAACAAAAAGTTAAAATATTCAAAAGGACAAAAAAATATATTTAACCCACAAATTAAATACACAAACATGCATATGGTTAATCATGCATAATTTGTATTTTGATGTTTAAATAACACAATTATATTTGCTATACTTAATTTTTTTTTAATTTCACAAGAGAGTGATAGTGTGGATTATATATATATAAAAATTTAATCATTGATTAATTAATTAATCGATAAATTTGTTTATCATAAACTCATAAATATGAAGAAAAAAAAAGTTGTTTTTTGCTTTTTTTATTTTAGCAGTGTAAACATTTATGTACATGTCAAGCACTAAAATTAAAAATATAATATTTTTAAAATTATTTTTTTTTAAATAAAATTTTTTTTTTTTTTTTTTTTTTACTAAATAAGATGTCTTTTGTTTTTATGCGTATTTGAGAAATTTGTGTAAGGTGTAGAAAATAAAAGGTGAAAAAAGAGATAGAAGATAAAAATATTGCCACATACAATATTTGTATTTCGATGTTTAAATAACATTATTTCTAAAATCAATACATGATTAGTGTATCAGAGTGAAGTTCGCAGGTTTCCATCATTCCCCCTCTCCATATAAGTCGTGTAAATGAGTGTGTATGACTACTTGATCACTCTTTTTATTTTGTCTCCATATGAGTCGTGTGAGTGAGTGTGTATGACTACTCGATCACTCTTTTTTTTTTTTGAGAGAAAAAGGATTTGTTGTATTTCATTAATCAAAATATGTTCAATGTTGTCTAGTATATTTACTAGGACTTGGAAACTAGCTAACAATGGGGCTGTCTTTGCTAACTTTTGAGCATCCTCATTTGCTTGTCTCCTCACAAATTCAATGCTGAAATTTTCATAATTTTGTCTATAATGTGTTTTACATTTTTTTTATTATAGCCCGAAACTCTGGAACATCTTGTTTTGGGGATAAAAAACTATCAACATATAGATCATGAACCCATCCTAAAGCTTATAGAAGACAAATAGCTTCACTAATATATATGAACATCACACATTGGACTAAACCATTCAGTTTTGGCTAGCACAAAAGTACGTGTCTCGTCTCTTCTACACATACCTACCCTAACTTGGATGCATCAATGTTGCAATTGAAATCTTCTACTTCTGGTCTCTTCCATTGTGTATCCCCCACATTTTGTAGGAGCTGGTGATGGATGGATTTTGCGAGCTACTAGCCAATCTTATAACATTGTCTTTGCGCGATCGAAAACAAAGGATTGGGCATCAACAACATCATTCCAATTTTTTTTATTCATTTGTTTCCAAATGCTCCATAGAATACTACAAAACATGGCCACTTCTTCACCTGTTAGTACTTGTAAAATTTTAAAAATCGTACTTGCAATGTCATGTCCTTAATTTATGAGGTTACCAATGATAACTTTTACATTCCATACATTGTAGCTACTCACACATTGAAAAAAAAATCAATAAATGGTAGTTGTCCTCATCTTTTGAACTACATAGCACACAATTTCTATACAAAGTCTATACAAGTTTTTCAGTTCTGGGGGCATCTTAATTTTCCAAATCAAATCCTAGACTCCGTGCACTTTAAAACGGTGGTGTTAAGTAGCTCTTGCATGCATAAATTGTATGCATCATGCATCGAATACTCACCATAATCTTCCTTTTTCTATATTTGACGATCCTCTTGTACCGAAGAGTACAAAAGTGTATTAACAATATGATTGACAACTTATGGATTAAGAAGTGGCATATTCCAAACCTTTGGTATTGTACCATACAACCAAATGCACATAGATTAGATAGGAGCAACTCACCATCAAATGGTGGGGAAAGAATGATATCATTTGCAATCTAATTGTTATGCCACACAGGAATAGATGAACCATCTCCTATACTTCATATGCTACCATGCTTAAGAATAAATTTAGAATTGCAAATACTTCTCCTCACAAAATTAGGTTTATGTCCTAAAGTGGATTCAAAGAAATTGCATCGGGGGTAGAATTTTTCCTTATAAAGTCTAGCAATGAGTGAATATGGGGTTTATCATAATTCTCCAACCCTACTTACCTAACATAACAAGATTAAAGGGTTTATAAATTTGTAAAACTCATGCCTCCTTCTTTTTCATGCATAGCTTGCTTATCCCAAGAAAGCCAACAAATACATTTGTTTTGAGCCCCTGAATGTCCCCATCAAAAAGAGTTCATCGTTTTCTCAATTTCTTCACAAATTGATGACGGGAGAGTAAACAAACTTATAAAATAGATTGGAACGAATTGAAGGACAAGTTTGATTAAAAACTCACACCCTGCTCCAAGAATTAATCTTCTTCCACACTCAGTTTTTTTATAAAATTAAAAGTTGCTTTTTAGCTTCTCCATATCATATACGGTAATCCTAAGTACTTTCTGGTACCTAGCACAACATTACCGCAAGAATGTTTGTGATGTTATTATGTTCTATCATCAAAACATTCTTGCTACAAAATATCTATGACTTTTGAAGATTGATAGCTTGACCTTACGCTTTCTCATAAGTGGTTAAAATATTTTTCAATTTCTAGCCTCTGCCTTCCGAATAAGAGCATATAATCCTTCAACACTTATGATAAGCGAGTAGGGAAAAAAAGATCTCTCTGTCACAAACCTCTTCCCGAAATAATGGGGCCAATAATATCACCATTAACAATAACTGAATAATCCACAATTACAACACACATCATAATCTAAAAAAACAAAAACAAAACATAATCCACTGATGTGAAAACCCAATTTTCATCATTACTCCTCTAAGATATTTCTGATCAATTCTTTCATAAGCTTTTCTAATATCAAGTTTAAAAGCCTCATCACCCCATTCGCCTTAAACTTTGGACTTCATGTAGTGAATAATTTCTATAGCAACCATAACATTATCCAAAATGGACCGACCAATAACAAATGTGATTGGTTATTTAAAATGCATTTATCTAATACATCTTTTAACTGATTTGCTTAAACTTTATCACAACTTTGTACACCACATTACCAAAAATAATTTTACTTATGTCTCATAGACCTAACTACCGTTAATTTTTATTTTGATAATAAACCGTAATTAACTAGCAATAAATGCATACTTTTTAGTTAAAAAAAAAAAAGTGCAAGAGATGTATACCTAGCAACTAAATAAAATAGTAGATAGGCTAAAAAATTATTTTTCTTGACACTTACATAGGGTAAAGAATTCATTAAACCTATTTTTGTTTTTGTATCATTGTGGCAAATCTATATGGTCCTACCTACTTTACTAGAATATCGGCAAAACGTATTGAGATATATAGTACGAGACTACGAGAGCATATTGCCTATTTTTTTCCTATACTTTTTCTTTAGCAAAAGGCAACAGAATGTCATTTCATTAATAATTAGAGGTATAAATAAGAGGAATTGCACTTGAGTGATATTAATTTTTGTTGATGTTGATGGCATTGTTCCTTTTTTTCTGTCTCTCTTTTAATCATTCTCATTTAAATAATTTATTTTAATTATTTATCCACCATTCTTTCTCGTCTAAAATGTATTAGTGTCATTAAAAGCAATGTCACTCAAGTAAAATCCAAATAAGAGGGTGCATCATGAGGACTAGGACGATATAAAGATTCTCTAACTATAAAATGAGTAACCTTATACGCTTGCCTCATAACATAATCGACAACAAAATTATTGCAAGATGATAATAGATATTTACAGTGACATCTAATTATAATATCTACGGTCTCATTTTGGAGCATTGAAGCAGAATTAATGACGGAAAGATTGACTCGAATAAGATAATGATAATCTAAAAAGGTGACATCATTAAATGATTTGATTGCCTGCACGCGTAAAAAAACTTTATAATTGTGTGTTTGTTTCAAGGATTAAATTTACAATCATGGGAATAACATTCTATGGAACATTATTCCTAGGAATCTTAATCCTATCAAAGTGTTTGTTAATTAATTTAGTTTTCCAGAAATGTTTTTAAATATATTTAATTTATAATTTAAAAAAATAATAAAAGAGTTAAAATAGTGTGATAGTAGGAAGTTATGGGTGGTTACCACTTATTCCCATGAGAATAAAGGATTCCCCTACTTTAACATGAGAATAACAAATGGAAAAGTCATGCGTAAATTTTATTCCTAGCAATAAAATATACCTAGGCATAATTTATAATAACTTGAAACAAACATAGGAACCAAAGATTCCTAATGTCACATTCCTGAGAATAAATTTGCAATCCATGAAACAAACACCCCCTAAGAGTTTAATTTATAGGGTCATGCTAACTTGTGTACTAAGACACATGTCGAACAACTCAAAAGTAGTTCTCTTAAATTTTATGCCTTCAATTAATCAAAATTAAAAAAATTAAATTCAAATGCATTGATTATAATAGGGTGGTACTAAAGTATGTGTACCAGTTAAAATTTAAAAAAGAGAGTAATATCAAAAGTCTTGCAACGCATTGGAAAAACTCAATCTAAACGGGGCCTTAATCTAACATATTTAAATTAATTGGCTTTCTAAAAAGCCCGAGCCTAACATATTTACTAAACAAGTTATGCCAAATCAAACTTTAAGCAGGTGAGACCATAAATGAATATGCCAAGTCATACGGTATGAGTATGACAATGAATATGTCACAGTAATCACGATGACTCACAATGATTATTAGAGTGGGATATCGATGACATATCCGCGATGATGCCAAACATACACAAATTAAACTTAAAAAGTAATAATGGAGAGTGTTGTATTATTATTAGCAAACAAATATAAAAGAGTCCCTCCACCATCTCTCAACAACCTCTCTCACTCACTCATTCATTCACTCTAGTATACTACACTCACCATCTATGGCAACCAAGTAAAGCTAAACCGTTAGATCTCCGATGAGTGAGTAAACTATACCCAACCCCATTTCATTTCATTTCATTTCAATGGCGTACATGTGAATCAAACCAACCTTAAGCATTAACGATCATATAGTAGCTACCTTTTTCTTTTCATAATAATAAAACGATTTTCTTCTCCTTTTCTTCTATCCCACGATTCTTTACTTCCACTTCTTCTCATCTCCTTTATTCTCTTCTTTCTTCATTTATCTTCATACTTCTCCATTTCTTCATTGCTACATGTAACTCCGATCCAATCCTCACTGGTAAATTAATCATATTCTATAACTTTTGCTTATTAACTAACTAACTAACTTTATTTTCTTCATTCATCTCTGCTTAACAATGTTTATGCTTGTTAATTCATCAGATTTATCATGATGATATTCATCAACATCATTGTTAATAATCTATGAAACACAGACATACACGACACTGACACGACACTGACACTGACACGACACTCTACACTGTTAGCCTTCAGTTAAGGCTGAATCTATCTGGAGTACTAAGTTTGATCTCTTATAAAAGTAATCTTTGACTAGATTTTACTTAGTATTTTCACCAACTCTAATTGTATCTATAGTTACTTTTAATTTTCATTGTGAATGCTACTAGTCTGTTTGGTTAAACAACTTATTTTTTTCAGCTTATTGCATAAGTGCTTATGAAAAAGCTGTTTTTATATCTCAAGATAAAATAAAGTCAAACTGTTTTTTGTATAATTAATCTTTAAGGTATTTTCATGAGTTATCTTGGAGAACTTATGTAAATAAGCTGAAGACAGCTTATGGACATGTCATAAGTTGTTCTCATATGTTCTCTCAAACAAGCCAATCCAAACAAGCTTGTTTGTGCAGGTAGATAAGCCAATCCAAAGAAGCTTGAAGACATGTTTGATGTTGACACTGTCACACATGGTTATATTCAATTGCTTCTATTTTTATTTAATTATTATCCGTGTTGACGTGTCATTATCTTGTAAGGTCTAAATGTGAGTGCTTGATTGATAGATTTATCTTCACCAAGAGTCTGTTTATAAGCGCTTATTCAATAAGTTGTTTATCCAAACAAGGCCCAATTTGTTTTTATTTGATGTTACTCAAATCATAGTGGTATCTTAATACCAGAATGAGACAAAGGAGATTCTATAGCACTCTCAGAAACAATATTGGAAAAAGCAAGCATTTTATGTTTTTTTAATTAATTTATAGTTTTTTTTTTAATAATAAATTAATATTATATTATTTCTATGTGGAGTATCAAAATGTGTAACTGTGTGCTATGTAAATGATGAAACAGATCTCAAACACTATTGAGGTTGGTGCTACATTAGTGAGACATGAAGTTGTTGGTGGAGTTTGGTTGTGTATTTATGATTCTATTCTCCATTGTGTTATATGGCAAGGCAGAGGTTTATATAGTAACTGTTGAAGGTGAGCCAATTATAAGTTATACTGGTGGTGTTGATGGGTTTGAAGCCACTGCTGTGGAATCTGATGAGAAGATGGATACCTCAAGGTATATTTTTCTCAATTTTTTAAGTTTTTTCGAGTTTTAGTAAAGGTACTTTAATTTGTTAAGGGGTTTACATTTTGACTGGTGGTGAATTTAGACACTAGAAATTAAGAATTATCATATCAGGTTTAAATAGCGACCGCAGTAAAGGTTGCGGTTGTGTTGTAATCCTTAATGTTGCGGAGAATTGAGGTCAAATGTGAGCTCCATTGCGGTTTCTGTAACATAAAACACTATTATGTCGCGGCCCAGATCAAAATCGCAGACGTTTATATATAACCCTGCATATCACAATGAATTTAGACGCCCTGCATAGTTTTCTAATTGGTTATTACTATGAGTTGATGCTAACTATTACTCAGATAAGTTAAAATTTTAAATAGAAGTGTTTTTGTTTATAAAAAGCAATGCTAAGTGTATGCTAAATTGGGAACACTGGATATTGATTTGTGTTGTTGTTGAAATTTTCATGTTTCTTTGAACTTTCTTTCAGCGAGTTGGTCACTTCTTATGCTCGCCACCTTGAGAAGAGACATGATATGCTTCTGGGTATGCTGTTTGAAAGTGGGACATATACAAAACTCTACAGCTACAGGCATCTTATAAATGGGTTCGCAGTTCATCTTTCCCCAGAACAGGTGATGTTTTTGTCTTTGCCATCTTTCATTACTATTACGCTGTTGAAAATAGTGAGTTTTGAGTTTTTGAAATCCATTTCTGCACTCTGATTTCCTTACATTATACAATCTTGTATTAGTAGGTAGAAACTCTTAGACATGCTCCTGGCGTGAAATCTGTTGAGAGGGACTGGAAAGTGCGGAGACTTACAACACATACTCCACAATTTTTGGGGCTTCCAACCAGTGTTTGGCCAACAGGAGGAGGCTGTGATAGGGCTGGGGAGGACATTGTAATTGGATTTGTGGACTCTGGGATAGATCCTCACCACCCGAGTTTTACGACTCATAATACCGAACCATATGGACCACTGGCAAAATATAGAGGAAAGTGTGAAGTTGATCCCAAGACTAAAAGAAGTTTCTGTAATGGAAAGATTATTGGAGCACAACATTTTGCTCAAGCTGCAATAGCTTCTGGAAATTTTAATCCTTCAATTGATTTTGCGTCTCCTCTGGATGGAGATGGCCATGGAAGGTGAGTTCCTTTTTCCACTTTATTAACCTCGTCACTTCAAATCACCAGGATGCCCTCTTTATAGTGGGTCCCATGCTCGACGCAAAAGAGTGATCAGTGTCTATGTTTAATGAGATTTCTGAAACTTAAACACCTAGATGCTTAAATGTAAGATGTATCCTCAGAATTCAGAACTGATGAGAAGGAGCTAACATTATCAATTTGATATGTACAGATCCTTCTCCAATTATGTTAGCAAATTGGGTAGTATCGGTAGTTGCGGTTGAAGACATATCTTCTTATTTGGTTAGAGCCATTCTTTTAATTTTTCCACTGTTCTTATTGTATCTTCATCTGGCAGTCATACAGCCTCTATTGCAGCTGGAAGAAATGGAATACCTGTGAGGTTGTATGGACATGAATTTGGGAAAGCAAGTGGGATGGCTCCCCGTGCCAGGTTAGGAATAATGCCCTATAACTGTTCGTTCCTTGACTCAGATCTTTGTCTTAAGTTTTAACACTTGATGTATCTGTCTACTTTTCAGGATTGCTGTGTACAAAGCCCTCTATAGACTATTTGGAGGGTTTGTTGCAGATGTAGTTGCTGCACTTGATCAGGTACATAATTGTATATGCCGGTGTTTCATCTCAAATGTTTTATTACACGACATCATATTTATGTCAAAGATGTCTTGTACTATTTTTGGCTCATCGACTCCAGATGAAGAACTCTAATGTTTTAGTCCTTCTTCGTTGATCTTTAGGTCATGTACTGAATTGCTTAAAAAAACTTGCTCCAACTCAACATGATCATAAAATTGAACCATCAGTTATACAGTCATATTTTTTAACTGTCATTGATATATTGCAAGATGTCTAATTATTTAAACTTGTGAGTCAACAGGCTGTACACGATGGAGTGGATATACTCAGCCTTTCAGTTGGACCAAATGGTCCGCCAGCAGCCACCAAAACCACGTTTTTGAATCCTTTTGATGCCACACTTCTTGGGGCTGTGAAAGCTGGTGTGTTTGTCGCACAAGCTGCGGGAAATGGTGGCCCTTTTCCTAAGTCATTAGTTTCATATAGTCCGTGGATAGTATCTGTAGCAGCTGCAATTGATGATCGTAGATATAAAAACCATCTGACCCTTGGAAATGGGAAAATCTTAGCAGGACTTGGGTTGTCACGTGAGTTTCCAATTTCATACTATATTTCTTCAAATTTATTTTTCTTGACCATATTCTTGTTCTATGAGACATTGCTTTGATGATTTTGGTGAAAATTTACTTGTTGCTGATGAAAATATGGAAATAAATCTCTATTCAAGTAAAACGAAAATAATTACAAAAGAAAGTACTTGGAGATATGTATTTTAATTTTAATGCTTTACTTGATTCTTTCAATATTTGTGCCACTTGAAGAAAATTAAAACGGAAAGTAAGAGAAAACGGTCACGATTTTTTCTTCTGCAGATTACATCAATTAGTTCTGAGTGTAGATTATCATCATTTTTTTTTTACCAAGACATGGAAAAATATCTTTATTTCATATCATTTCGTTATTGTTTGTAGTAGTTGGCAAAGAGCACATACTAGTACTAGCTAAAATCGTACCAATTTGATGTATATTACTCAATTGATGCTTCTAGTGGTCTTCTGTATAGTTGTTTGCAGTGTTATCAAGCATACTCCATTGCATTGTTCTGAAATGATTGTCTATTTTAAGCTATAGATATTTTGTGTTTTCTAAGATTGAAGATAGACTGTATGGGTGAAACTAGTAGCTAAAGATCATTGTGTGCAGACAATGTTTTTTTACGATACAGAAGTTACTTTTAATGTTTTCTAAATTAGTGATCCTCTAAAATATGATGAACTGGATTATCTGCAGAGTTGGCGAGCCAACAACATTTTATATGATATAAAGAGTTGTCTTTAAAAAAGTTAAGAATAACCCTGCACAAAATGTTCAAGATCATTCTCTTAAACATTTAAATTTCGTTGTTCTTAATATAAAGAATGAAGGTAGAAAGTTTGAGTGTCTATCAAAAATACCCAACTAATATAGTCATAAAAAGTTAAGAACAAATCCACTGCTCCCGTGCTTTACCACTTAGGTTTTTTTTTTTGTCAAATTAGAGTTCAGCTATGAATGCTATGCTGCTCGTGACAAAACAAGTTCGTTAGTTCATTATAGAATGAACGTGGCTCCGGATTTCTTTAAATTTCATGCATTTGCACCATGACATATTTAATGTACCAACCATTATTTTGTTGTCTTCTAGCTTCCCTCGCATGCTAATTTTTGTTGTTAGTGGTTTTGTGCAGCTTCTACACATTTAAACGGAACATATACATTGGTTGCTGCAAATGACGTGCTGCTAGATTCTTCAGTTATGAAATACAGCCCAACAGATTGCCAGAGACCAGAAGTTTTGAACAAGAAATTGATAAAGGGAAAAATTCTTCTCTGTGGCTATTCTTACAACTTTGTTGTGGGTACAGCATCGATGAAGAAAGTCTCAGAAACAGCAAAGGCCCTTGGAGCTGTTGGATTTGTTCTCTGTGTAGAAAATGTTTCTCCTGGAACGAAGTTTGATCCAGTCCCTGTTGGTCTTCCTGGGATTCTAATCACAGATGTCAGAAAATCAAAGGTACTTGACCTGCTTTTGATTGTTTCCATATGCTTACTTAAAGCCTAGCTATTGTTTTAATCTTCTTTTTCTATGTTTTCATGTGTACATTTTTATGATTGCAAAGTATGTGCTATTAACAAATGATGTGTAACTTTCAAATCCTAAATTTTCAGGAACTGATAGATTATTATAATATCTCCACGGCAAGAGACTGGACTGGAAGAGTGAAGAGTTTCAAAGGTACAGGTAAAATCGGGGATGGTTTGAAGCCTATTCTCTATAAATCCGCACCACAAGTGGCATTATTCTCTGCTAGAGGGCCAAATATAAAGGACTTCAGCTTCCAAGAGGCGGATCTTCTAAAACCAGATATATTAGCTCCGGGTTCATTGATTTGGGGTGCTTGGTCTCGAAATGGAACTGATGAGCCAAATTATGATGGTAAGTAATGGTTTGATTAAGTTGTTTCTTAATTGTTGAGTTTGAACATGTCAAATCTGTTCATAGGAAAAAGTACTTCCCTCACAAAATAGAGTCAACCTAGTACTTTGAGTATGCATAAGAAAGTTTGTACAGTTCTTTCACATTACATGACTCTGATATCCTCTTGAGTACAAGACGAGGATTCAAATCATTGGTGCTACTTTATAAATGATTTCTTTTCTTTTGATAAATTGAATAATACGAAGATTCATCAATAGTAAAACCAACAAACTTGACACGGGATATTCTCCTAGCAGATAAAACTTGTAAACTTTATTAATGTTTGATAAATTTGAATCAGAATCTTAAATTTCTGGTATTGTAGACACACATGGGAAAAAGTACCACCGTTCCTGGTATTATTGGAAAATTTATTGCATGTTTGATGTGAGAAGGGAAGGGTAGAAGATTAACATGAAAAAGAAGATACCAATATATTATAATTGATTTATTTAAGCAATTTTTCTTACTCGAGCAGGAGAAGGATTTGCCATGGTATCTGGAACTAGCATGGCTGCTCCACACGTTGCTGGAATTGCTGCTCTTATAAAGCAGAAACATCCACGTTGGAGCCCTGCTGCCATTAAATCAGCCTTGCTTACAACAGCAACAACTCTAGACAGAGCAGGAAACCCAATTCTATCTCAGCAATATTCCGAAACAGAAGCTATGAAGCTCGTCAAAGCCACTCCTTTTGATTATGGGAATGGACACGTGAATCCAAGAGCAGCCCTGGACCCTGGGCTCATCTTTGATGCAGGTTCATTTTCTTTCCACCTCTAACATAACTTTTATGCTTGTCTTAGCAATAGTTACTTGGAATAGTGTGTGATTTTTTACCTTTTACTTTATTGTCACAAGAAGGCAAGGCGGGTAGATAACACACCGTGTGTGAGAGACAGCGTTAACTAGAAAAAATGAATTTGTTTTAAACCCAAAGGATGGTGGGGGGAATGAAGTACTGATATAGCTTAAACATTCACTATCATGACAACTCGAATAAAATCAATCTGCATCTGACTAGCAGAATAACAGATAGATGTAATCAACAGATAATATGAAAGAAAAATATTTTAAAAGTGGTTACTTTGTAAACTGTAGATTAAAGCTCAAGTATGTTTCTGGTCCAAGTAATATTAAACAAACACGACCAAAATAAAAAAATGGTATATATTCCAAGGACCATTTCCAATAAAAAAAATATAGGGCTTGAAACGTAAATATTAATGTTATGAGTACCAAAAACATATTTAGGTGTTGTGTATGACTCATTTACTCATAAGTGGTTAGTCCCTCAAGCAGAGCGAGTGGAGTTGAAAGCACAACCAACAGAGCATTTAAACTTAAGATTGTAATATGTAACCCTAATGAGTGATTAATAGAAATCACACCATTTACTCTGCTATTGAAGTCGTAGGCACAATTGTTCTATATCCTCTTATATCTCTCTGTCTGCATAGTCCACTTCGTCATAACTTCCATCTAATTTTGCTTCGTCTAATGATGCTAAGTACTAGCTGAGGCATAGTCTACTGTGTTGTGTCTTATATTTCAACACTGATACGATGGATACATGTGTCTAATAAGATAGAAGCAAATATCTGTAGACCATAGAATGGTGTTAGTTATTCTAACTGTCGCTCCTCCCTATTAGCTCTCTTCCATGTATTTGGTTGTCCAATACAAGGAGGTCTTTATTCTGAGTTCAAAAAACAAGAAAATGTGGGTGAGTAATCACTTTTGAGAAGGGAGAACCTATCTGATAGGCTCACACATAACAAATTCATGCACTGCTTGGACTTGCACAATATTGAATGTTGGAAATAAGATACGAATGGTAGAATGGGTAGTTCTGGGTGAGCATCAAGTATCATGAGAGGCTTCAATCCAAGAGGAAAAAAACTGAATCGAATTTGTCTTGAACTCTCTCCACATTTGTGTGTGCCTTGCATCGTCTTATATCTCTCTCTGGCCAACTTGAATTTTTCTTAACTACAAAGTTTCAATTGTTTCTCAAACACTGAGATGATGAATACATGTATTTGATAAGATAGAAGAAAAAATGTAAAGACCCTTGGTTGTTGGTAGATATTCTAATAGTGACATCTCTATGGTAGCACTTTTTTCGTGTATTTGGGACTCTTATATAACGAGGTCTTTAGTTTTAATTCAAAATACAAGAAAACATGAGAGAAAACTTACGAGAGAAATGTCTGAAGGTCTGTTCTTGAGAAACTTGGACAAAATGTGTGAGTGTTCTTCGGTAAACTATATCTATAATTTGCAAGATCATAATAAAATCTGTTTCATCATATGATTATGGACATAGCCGTTGATTCTAAGGTGAACCACATTAATTAACTTTATTGATTTCTTATGTGTTTTGTTTTTTCTTTCTTCTGTCTCGTTAGTCATCCACATTTTTCATGATCATCCACAATAGATTATAACGTTTCAAAGTTGCGCAAGTTCTGTTTTCATTTTTGTGCTGTGACTGCATAATTTACTAAAAGGATGCGTTAGGGAAATAATTTTGTGAAAAAAAGACCAAAATATTTTAAAATTTAAACTTAATTAGTTTTGCTTATCATTTTGCAGGATACAAGGATTACTTAGGGTTCTTGTGCACAACACCTGGCATTGATGTTCATGAGATAAAGAAGTACACAAACTCACCATGTAACAGAACCATGGGCCACCCATATAATTTAAACACTCCATCAATTACAGTTTCACATCTTGTGAGAACTCAAACTATAACCCGAAAAGTCACAAATGTTGCAAAGGAAGAGACATACGTGATGACAGCTAGAATGCAACCAGCAGTTGCCATTGAAGTCACCCCACCAGCAATGACCATCAGAGCTGGTGCATCACGTAGGTTTACCGTGACACTTACTGTTCGCTCAGTGACGGGAACATACAGTTTTGGAGAGGTTTTAATGAAGGGAAGCAGAGGACATAAAGTGAGGATTCCTGTTCAGGCCAATGGATACTCAAGATAGCCTAGTTTGGCCATTGTAATATTCTTTGTAACTTGTGGGAATAAGGTATGTTTTGGTAGATTTATTCATTAATATATGTGATGTTAATTATATGTAAAGGTATATAGGTGTAAGGAGGGAATCCTTGTTTATTCCACATTTTAAATTTTGCTAAGATCATCTAGTGATATGTTAAATTTCTTCTTCTTACAGAAGTTTTTCATGTATCTTCTGTCTCCCTTCTCCCACATTTACTTGATTACAGCAGGTTGTAACTTGTACTACACGAAAATAATTAAGAATATATGGTATCTATTTGTAGAGAGACATCTTAGTATCTTACTAATGGTTTGTTGATTCTTCTCATAAGATTCACTTCTTTCTTCTCGCTTCTGTCTTTATTTTTATTTTGTTGATAAATTTGCTGAATTGAAGAAGGAAATTATCACAGTATGAATAATCAAATATACTTAATAAATAGATAAACTAGAGTTTGCTCAAAAAATATAAACTAGAGTTTATAGGTTGGTTAGTTAGTTAGGGAGTTATTTACTCAAAGTCACTCTATAAATAAGCTACACCATTGTGCTCAATTCTCATTCTTTTATCAATCTTATTCATTCTATAATGAATATCTATGAGCATTTCCCACATTAATACTCCTAAGCTTGCTTTCTTGTTGATCATTATGATCTTCTTCCCTGAAACTCCCATAATTCATAAGAGAAATTAAAGTATTGATATTTATTACTACTATCAATGGGGTTTGACACAGATGATTGGACATCTATTTTCAGTATATGTAATTTGACTTTGAATTTATACCCACCGTATTGTTAGAATTCCATCAAACCCTCTTGTTGAGGTTGTGATTTTCCCTAACTTCACATGTGTGCCTCTTTGAATTAAAATTTTTATCTAACAAAAATCAATTTTATCTTAAGAGACCTCACATTCTTAGTTTACAATTAGGGACACAGTCTCCATCTTTCATATTTCCTTCCATTGCATTTCATGTTATCCCACAACATAAATGTTGACCCAGCTTTTAACTATGACAAAATGGGTCTGCTACATAAAAGGACTTAATATTAGACTATTGTATACGATTATACTTAATTAGTATTAGACTATGGTATTCAAATGTACACGAATAATCATAACCAAATGCAGAGCACTTTGAAAAGAAATAAGGTTGTTATGAAACCTCAATCAGTTCTAACAAAGCCAAATTACCCAAACAATGTCCATGATAATAGATAAAATAAATCTTTGAGTTGATAACTCCGGCCTGTCTAAAATGTATAACAAAGATAAAACAGAAGATAAAAAGTTAGTACAAATTGGAAGATGAGTAATAGAGTCAAACCAACTCCACAACCTTTAGAAAAAGTGCAATGTAATAATGAGTGATCAACTGGTTCATAAGAATGACCAAACAAACTGCACATGGAAAAAGCTGTACATCCCCTTTGATGGAGAAGATCATATATGTAGGTGTTGTGAATTTAAACCTCTTGATGAAACCTGTTGTGAATTCCAACAAATAATCACAAGAATAAACTTAGATCTGTGGAGCAAAGAAAGTAGTAATCAATGAGTAAAGTAGCCTCAAGCAACAACAAAAACAACAAACAGACCTAGATCAATGTGTGAAGCAACACTACAAGCATATTCAAAGCAATAAAGATAAGAGAGAAATGAAGAAAGCAACACACCAATATTGTTTACCCATTTCGGTCCAAAAATTACCTACTCTTGGGGAGAGAGTAGCTATATGTTCCACTTTGATAAGAGAGATACACAGAAGTTACAAGAAATTAGCTTAAAAGCTTACAAAAAACAAACCCTAAGTTCTACCCATTTTTCAAGTCATCCCCACTCACAATGAATCCTAAGAGAAACCACTAAAGGAAGCTTTTTGATCCTACCTCTAGCGAAATCTCACTACCCGAGGTGTTCACAAATGTTTCGCAACCCAAGAAATAAACTCTCACCAAAGACACTCAACTCTAAAGTTCCCTCCGTTGGTTTTCCAGGTTTCTCTCTCTTGAGCTCACTCAAAACATGAAGAATGAAACCTTATATAGTACCAGATCCCGAGATAATCATGCAACGTTAGACACCCATCGTGCCATGATTGTAGTTAATACATCAGTACAATACTATATTCTATGCGTGAATCGTGTCACGATGCCTTTCCATCGTGTCACGATATTTCCAGTGGCGACCTCCTAGAAAATGAACCAAAATCGTGCCACGTTCCCATGCTCACATGCCATGGTTTTTCCAGAACTTCAACATCCAATTTTGAGCCAAATTTCAACATATCTCCACCTTGACTCTAACTTGGTAGTGATGTTAATTTAACCATCAACCACCTTGTTTCTCTCTCCAATAGGAAATCACTCTTCGACAAAATCGATCAAGTCCAAGCAATGTTAGAACCTTGATCCAGGCAATGACTTGGTGAGCATTTCTGTCAAATTTTCTTCCAATGCCACTTTTTCAACCACAATTTCTTTTGATTCAACCACGTCTCTAACAAAGTGTAGGCAAATATCGATGTGCTTTGTCTTCTCATGATACATTGATGATTCGGCAAATGGATGACACTTTGGCTATTACAATGTATATCTTCACACTTGAGTAATTCCTAACTCACCAATCATACCTTTCAAGCATATGGCTTCCTTCACCCCTCCTACAAGGAAAATATACTCCACTTGAGTTGTATATAAAGCCACCATGGAATTTTGATTTTCCTTCTAACTAATAGCCGTGCCATAGAGAGTAAACACATAACCCGGTAAAGATTTTCTTGCATCCACATTGCCCGAATAGTACACATCTACATACCCCTCAAAAGCGTCTTCATCTTGAGCTGCTCTTGTGTACTTCAAACCGCCCTTCAAAGACCCATTCAAATATCTCAAAACTCACTTCAAAGCTCGCTAATGAACAATACCCGAATTTGCCATAAACCGACTTACTATTCCAACTACATAAGCTAAGTCTGGTTTACTACAAACCATTCCATACATGATGCTTCATGTTGAAACAAGAAGGGTCTTGTACAATTCCTCTATGGTTTTGATGATAACAAAATATTGAAGAACAAATGAATATACTAATATATTAAAAAGACTTAATATTAGACTATTGTATACGATTATACTTAATTAGTATTAGACATGAAGAATGAAGCCTTATATAGTGTCTAGATCCTGAGAGAATCATGCAACGTTAGGCCCCCATCGTTCCATGGTTGTAATTGATACACTAGTACAAGACTACATGCTATATGTTAATCGTGTCACGATGCCTTTCCATTGTGTCAAGATATTTCCAGTGGCGACCTCCTAAAAAATGAACCAAAATCGTGCCATGTTCCCATGCTCATGTGCCATGATTTTTCCAAAACTTTGACATCCAATTTTAAGCCAAATTTCAACATTTCTCCATCTTGACTCTAAATTGGTGGTGTAGTCAGTTTAACCATCAATCACCATACTGCTCTCTCCAATAGGCAATTACTCTTCAAGTAATTGGTATATGACCCCCCTCCCATAGAAATGGCTTCAAGCACGTTAGGGATAAGCATAAGAAGATTAGAATTAAGGTTCTGAAGCAACCCACCAGTAGAGAAAATTTCTTGCATGGAATGAATGACATCTGAAGCAACAATGTCCTGACAATGTTGATAGTAATGACCACAAAAACCATCTGAGACAAACGCTCCATCACCATTTTGGTGTTGCAAGTTTGATTTGATTACGTAAACCAATTGAGTTGATTGTAGATTTTAGCGGTGATTAGGATTCTTCGTTGGATTAACATAGACAATTATCAGTTATGAGGCACGTGTTCTATTTAAGTGGCGAGTTCGTGAGATTTTAACTTCCCTCTAGATGTCAAGTGGTGAGTTTGTGGGATTTTAAGTTCCTTCCTCTTGAATCGTAAGTTCTAAATGAGAATTTGTTAATGAAAACTCTTGTATTTATATGCAAGTTTCCAGTTGGGCTTGGGCTGAAAAACTTGCCTTTTTCCCAAACCCGTAGATAAAATACTGATGAAAGTTGTATTTTCCCACCAACGCACGTACCTCGCGCTTGAGTGCTTAAAACAATGCTTTTCAGCACTGCGTCGCACACCGGGGTGCGTGGCAGCACACTCGGGGCACATGGCTTCTGCTTCAAATGCATTTTTTTTCCTTTTTCTTCGTCTTTTTGAGTGCTTTCTTCCTTCATATAAAAAATATTAAAGAGTATTCAGGATCAAGTGGATATTCAATTAATGACTTTGACGTCGTCAACGTTGCAGATCCGGAGACACGAGTATTCTGGATGCTTAAATATAGTCATATTTGTAGATATATGCAGTATGCCGTTTTATGTTCTTAATATGGATGTTGTGAGTTTGTTCGCAAATTCGTCCTTTCTGTTTTTAACGACTTTGAATTTGTATTGTATCGATGCACTCTATCAATTTGATTGCATGTATATCTTTTTTTTTTGAAAAAAAAAAAAAAAATAGGAAGCAAGTTAGCAATATGCTTTCACTTGCTTTTTGTAAAATGGAAATCTCAATTATTTTCCAAGGAAGTAGAATTGCATATATGTTAGGCTACATATGAAAAATTTATGTTTCTTCCAAAGTATCAAATCCATCCCAAAATTTATGGGTTTTTGTTAACGAGTGCTCTAAGAACACTCTTTAAGGATTCCTAATCAAAAAATTATCCTTTAAAAAAGTTAAAAACTTCAATTCCCAATGCATTGATTTCATAAACTTTGACAAAAATTTACTATGCCCTAAGGGCCCTGGGTGACATTTCCCTTAATTTATTTGCCAAAGAAAACAAAAAATTGTTGTATTCACATTTGCTTTGGCTGAAAAACACATGTAAATTACTTAAATGCTTCGCGGCAGTTAACTGCCGAATTATGGAACCGGCTACAGTTAACTACCGAGAAAAAAAAATGCTTTTATAATATAATTAAACAAATCAAAATAAAAACCACGTATAGAAATGAATAAAAAAATTCTTGACAAAAAAATAAATGGATAAATTTTTTGTATTTTTGGATTGGTGGCTGTCTCACATGCAGCCCCTTTAGACCGGTCCTGAGTAATATACTACTTGCTTAAGGTAGCAACAATGGTCTAATATTTCAGAACTTTAAAAGAGAGACATCCAAAAAATTTAGGCATTAGTTATATGTCTCTCTTATATATTGATTATTTTTTATTGCATAGAGGAGGAAAAGGCTCGTATATATTGAATATTTTGTCTATTCGTAGTTAATATGAGGTTAATCACTCACACTTGTACATATCAAAGGTATTCATACTAGAAAATTTAAATGTTTAAACAAATTCATCGTGCATTATAATTTTTATTTTAGTTTTTCAATTTCCAAAAGAATTTTATTTTATTGAACTTAATTAAAAAAATGGTTTTGTTAACGAGTTTTCTAGAGCATTTTTTAAGGATCTCAAATGTAAAAACTTTTACAACATTAAATATTACAAATTTTAATGCATTAAATACACGTTTTCATAAAAACTTACTATAAAATCCTTAATTATAGAATGTCATGGAGCATCGTTATCATTTCTCATAAAAAAATTAGTACTCTATATTATATTGAGTCCTCCCTAAAACATAAAATTCAAGTGAACAATAATGTCTGTCTGTTGGGAACATTTACTAGTTTTTGTTATTGTTGGTGAGATTAGTTTACAAACATTTACTTTACTTTGACAAGTTCATAGATTGCAATTACTTTTCCTATCAACTTTCGTAATCTCCCATCCCTCGTCAAAATAAGTAGGTCTCTCAGTTAATAAAAGAGCGGTGGACGAAAATATCTACTATGGTTAATGTGGTAGGGACTTGTGAGAGCAAATAGATACGATATGTGAATATACATTGAATATTAATATCTCTCCATTATGAAAGTCTAAGGAGATGGAAGACATACTATATACTCCCTCTTAAATGAAATATAAGAAAAAATTATAGTTGAAATGTTAAATACTTCCTCCGTTCCAAAATAAAAATAAAATTGGATGAACATATTTGATACAAATTTTAAACCAAATACATTAATTTTAAACCAAATATATTAGTTGTTAAATGTTGATATCCAGAGAATTCCTTCATCAAAGATTACATATAGCCGAGATAAAATATGTCAATTGAGTGTGTATAATGTGTGGTCTAGGCATTATTTCATGATATAGTTCATAACTCAAATAGAGTTCTGAGAAACTTCATTAGAGTATATATCAAATTTGTGAATAAATTTTTTATTTATATATTTAAAAATAATTGTTAATTTTATATCGTAAATACAATTCGGATAGTAAAAAACTTCATATATATTTGATAGAGATGATGCTTTTCTGAAAATGAAAAAACCATTCTTTAGTCATTTTCATTGTTTCCAAGAAATGTATACACTTGTTGTCTTTTATCTCATTGTTATTAAGTGAAATTAAAATAAATTTTAGAAAGTAAAAATGATTTTTTTTCAGAAAATAAACTTTTTGGTTTTCATAAACTTTTTCCTAATTTTTTATCTTTTTTTTGGTTTTCAGAAACTTTTTCCTCAAAATATTATATTTTGAAAAACTTCAATTTTAACTTTCCTAGACTATTTTCATTTATGACAATTTGAGTTTTGAGTTACAATAATAAAATATGTTTTTTTAAAACTCGGTATCCGATCTAAGAATCGACTAATCCGAGGGGACCAATTCCACCGCCCACTTGTGGGGCCCCATTTAAAGTCAAAGCAAAGCTTTGTATGGACTTGTCAATCGAAATTGGCACCAGAGGAAATCGAACCTGAGACCTTTAGAGGAGCAAACTCCAAGATCCCAAGTCAACCACTAGGCCAACCCCAAATGGGTTACAATAATAAAATATGTTAATTAATTTTTGTGACTAAAATTAAATAGTTAAAATAAAAAATGTTTTTTTTGAAAGAAAAATAAATAAAATGTTAAAACATAACTTTTTAATAAATGTCTGGCATATGTAATAGGGAATTGGATTTCACGTTGTTAAAGCATGACGCTTTGTCTAAAAGTCCTAGGTCAACTGGAAAATGCTGAAATTGCAAGGTTGGACGTCGTGACCCGGGTTCGAACCTAGGACCTCACAATTGTGTGTGAGTTTAATTTCAGTGGATTACCACTTTATCTAAGACCAAAAAAAAAAACATGATGCTCTAAGATGGTGTTTGATTTCAAAGTGACGGTTGAGATTGTTTTACCACGTGTAATCGTGTTTGAAATTTGAACCGTTCAATCTCAAATGAACAAATTGAGATCGTTTACAATGTCAAAATGTGTGAAGCATTCCCACACTACTAGAAAAAGCTGAAATACCGATGGAATTTAGAGACGGAATTCTTGAGTAGGAGTGAAGGTGTAGTCGGTGTGAAGGTGTAATATTTTTAAAGGCATGTTAACAAATGCTCTAAAAATATTGGCTAAAAGATCTAAGGTTTAATATGTTTTTAGTCCCTGCAAAATCATGAATTTTCAACTTTAGTTCCTAAAAAAATTCATTCACATTTAATCCCTAACTGCATTTTATAAGGAACAATTTGAGAACTAAAAATATCGTAAAAAGTTTTAAAAATATAAATTATTCTTACAAATTGCTATATTATGAAGGACTAATTCCTAAAAAAATTCATTCACATTTAAACCCTTACTGCATTTTATAAGGAACAATTTGAGAACTAAAAATATCATAAAAAGTTTTTAAAATATAAATTATTCTTACAAACTGCTATATTATATATGAAGGACTAAAATTACTATTAAAATTTAATAGAGACTAAATTTAAAAGTTTGTGATTTATAGAAACTACAAATATATTTAACCCAAAAGTCTACAAAAGAAAGTTGTCTTTAAAATATAAAAAGAAACATCGCTTACATGTATTTCTAGTTCATCTATTTTCAGAAAGTGGAATTTTTTTAGGAAAGAAAATGGAATTTTTTTATTAACCCAATTTTATTTTATTTTTTAAATTTTCCAGCAACATCCCATTTTGAGGTCATTTTTGTTGATGAGCATATTCATTATAAATATGTGACAACGCTTTATATGCTCACTTTGACTATCCATATCAGTAAAAGAAAGTCAAATAAACGTTGTCTCGCCATTAATGAATAAGCATCACTAAGAATGATTTATACTTCACTTGAGATGGTCTAATGTGATTAGTTTAGAATTTTAAAGGATACTCTTAAGGTCTCAAGTTTGATTTTTCTCAATGTTAATTTTGATGGCTAATTTATACGAAGCTTTGCTTTGGATTTATATATCCCCACAAATTACTCGGTCCTCGACCACATATCAAGTTTTAAAAAAATATATCCTAAAATGGGAAACAGATGAAAAATTTAGAAGTGAAATTAGGAGGAAAAAAAAGGGTTTTTAAAATAACGGGGCCATATCTTTTTCTAATATTAGGGGACCGAATCTTCATAAATTTGTATTCAAAAGTTTTTTTTTAAGAAGCCAAAGGAGTTATCTTAAAAACAGAAGAGATACCAACTACCAACTGAAGCACAAAATCTGTTTAACAAGGGATCAAGGAACAATCTCAGAATACAAAAAGCAAAATAACCAAAACAGAAAACAAAAAGTCGACAAACAACATTACATGGTGGAATAACCAATACAGACTGAAAAATTATTCCGCCGAGCATGAAAATCGTATGAAGAATTAGGCATATACACTTTAAGCCACCACCAAGAGTAAAGTTTCACTTTGTATTCCATCCGAGCAACAAATGACTCTTTGTTTTTATAAAATCCAGAGGTTTTGCGCTTCCACACAATTCAAATACAAGCTAGCCATATTGTTTGAAAATAGACATGAAGATTCTTCCTGTAAAGATGAGATCCACCAAAGTGGGAAGCATGCGATCCAATATTTGAAGGAGGAACGCTAAATTCCCGCAACCATTGCAAAATGGAAGACCAAACATTCTCAACAAAAGAACAATGGATGACAATTGGACCTAGGTCTGATGGGTACTCTCAAAAAATACCTCTCATAGGTAGGGTAAAACCCCGCTTTCATGGACCTGAGCTTGGGTCCAGGTAATTACCCGCAAATTTAATTTGGTATGGGCGCGGGTCTGGGTACTATACAACGAAGTCCCGCAACCCGCATATAAATATTTATATAATATGATAATTTATTTATTTTTTGTATATAATCTCTTATTTATTAAAGTTAACCCGGAAACAAATGTTTGCCCTAATTTTAACCTAACCTAATGGTTAATTTTACACTAATACCCCTGTTTAATTATTAACCCTATTTTTTCCTTCTTAACAAAATCACACCTAATCTCCTATTTTTTTGAACAAAACAAATCTGCCTAATCTCTTATTTATTAAAGTTAACCCGGAAGCAAATGTTTGTCCTAATTTTAACCTAACTGTAATGGTTAATTTTACTCTAATACCCCTGTTTAATTATTAACCCTATTTTTTCCTTCTCAACAAAATCACACATATTCTCCTATTTTTTTGAACAAAACAAATCTGCCTTATCTCTTATTTATTAAAGTTAACCCGGAAGCAAATGTTTGCCCTAATTTTAACCTAACCCTAATGGTTAATTTTACTCTAATACCCCTGTTTAATTATTAACCCTATTTTTTCCTTCTCAACAAAATCACACCTAATCTCCTATTTTTTTGAACAAAACAAATCTTCCCTATTTTCCTTATTTTCCTTTTCACCACTTGTTTCTTCTGTTTATTTCAACACTTTGTTTCATGCTTTCCTCCATCTAACTCTTAAATCGAAAGCAACATCCCACAGGTTAGGTCACCGCTTTATTTCTTCTGTTTATTTCAACACTTTATTTCACGTTTCTTCACTTTATTTTAACACTTTCGGCCATTTATAAATGCTTCTGCTATTTAGTTAGTTCACCGCTTTATTTTAAATG
>Ga0228710_1002056_pt1 | contig 31238 bp, 12 predicted proteins | sample MedpolnodulmetaG_FD_177995 | JGI IMG/M metagenome (GOLD analysis project Ga0228710, IMG submission 177995) | Root nodule microbial communities from Medicago polymorpha collected in Santa Monica, California, United States - pink nodules | ecosystem: Host-associated > Plants > Roots > Nodule...
GTTAATTTACTATAATCCTTTTTTTTTTTTAAATTGTGATTGAATGTAATTAGCATAGCTTAATATTTAATTGTTGGTGTATGTTTTGTCCTTTTGGTAAGCCAGTGATAGTAATTGAAATTTAATTTTTATAATTGTATAAAATATGTTTATGATTTAACTTGTCACATGTCACTTTTCTTATGTACTTCATTTTGTTATGCCATGTGTATTGTCTTATTTCACCATTCTAAGTCTATGCTTAATTTGGTAACACAAATTAACTAGCTTATAACTTCTTGGACTAACTTATAAGCTTTGTTTTGATAGAATGAGACGAGTTTGCTAAAAGTTTTTCTCATTAGTTTATAGCGTTTTTTGAAAAGCTAATTCAAGTAGCTTTTGAGCTTATAGCTTATAGTTTTTTATACTTTCTTTCGATTTTAACCTTATTAATTTAATTTTATTATCTTTTAATAAACAAAATTACCCATGTTCTACGCACGTTTGATTTCACTTTTTTTTTCTCAACGATTTCACTTTCTTTTATTGGACGTTTTATATCACTTGTTTTAGGGAACTTTTTTTTCATGTCATCTCACACATTTTATACTTTTGTTGTTCACTTTTTTTTTTTAGTTTACAATAAATAGTAAAGGAATTTTAGTTAAAAAAATTCATAAAAAAAAAATTGTTCAATAAAAAATGTCAAATTGAATTCATAAAGTACATATATCATTTTGTCGATGAAAATAATTAAATATAAATTTAAATAATTAAAAAGAAATACATTAAGTAAAAAATATTATATGTATAACTTATGAAAAAAACAAAATTAAAACATGTCATTTTATGTCATTTCATATTTATCAACCACTTCAACAGCTAATTTTACCAAACACTTTAATTTAAAAAAGCTAACTTCTCAGATATAAGCTATCAGTCATCAGCTATAAGCTACCTTTTCAGCTACCAGCTAGTTTAAAGCTTATTTTTACCAAACAGAGCCTAAAATGTATGTATAGCAGATGTATTGTGCAAATGAAATTATAAATAATGTTTAAATGTCAAAAGGAGTAATTAAAGATATTATGTGTGCAAAAAAAAGTGAAATTTTGCTGCGAATATTTATAGTATAGATATAGGTATTGATTATAATTTGATCTTACTGTATTATTTTTTTATTTATGGATTCATTATATTTTTTGACCTTGTTGTTTTATTATAACAAGAAATCAACAAATAAATCCTCTCAAAAATAAAAAGAATTCAACAAATAATTATAATCTGAAACTTTTGAATCTTATGGGAAAGAAGTGCACTTTTATATATAATTAGTCATTTCCTAAAAAAAGTATATAATCACATATAATTATTTATCAATAGAAGAAGAAAATATCATAGAAAAAACTTGAAGATGATGAAGATCAAGAAGAAGAAGATTGAATGACATGAATAAAAGTTAAAAAATTAGGTGTTGATGTTTCATTATAAGATACAATAGACCTGCAATCTATTGAAATCTATTGCTATAAGGTCTTAAAAGCCTATTTCACTTTAAAGCCTCAAAGTCTATCTAAAAAGTCTATTATTGAAGTTATATTGTATTTTAATATAAATAAAAGATAAATTTTAATAAAATACTTAAATAGGCCGCCCTATCAGGCTTCATAGGTTTTTTTTTATAGCCTAAATTTGACCTATTTACATAAATAGGCTTTTTCAAAAGCCTAAACCTACCCTTTTTCATAAATCGGACAGGCTTAAACAGGTTATGCCGTAGACCCCTGTAAACCGGCCTGCCCTATTCCCAATCCTAAATATAATATAAAAACAAATCAATTCTTCTTAGACCGGATATATAAACACATTCTATTTATTATAAAATTATGAAATATCAAATTGATTTATTGGCATAGAATAAAATCAAAATCTTTGTACCAAAAAAAAAAATCAAAATCAATTTCTTAATGGTACATTATTTAGAAGAACGAAGTATATCAAAGTATCAAAGAAAGTAGCAACTAGCAATGCCTACAAAATATTGTGCGCTGATATTTTGAGAATATGATAGTTAAAAAATAAATTTATCCTCAAAATATTTAATATAAATTTTGTTTAGGTATAAAAAAATGTTTTACTTGATAATTAGAAAATTAATATTATTTTTTGCTTAAAATATGAAATGTTTGGACATTTTAAGTGCCTTCAAATCAACCCGGTCTCGATTGGCAGTGACTAGTCTTGTTTGTTTTCTTTTTATACACAATGAAATGTGACGATAATACATTGACTTTGTTTCTTCCTCCGTTTTATAATGAGTTGGCTTTGTTTCTTCCTCCGTTTTACCATAAGTAACGTTTTTACAAATAAGATTTGTTTTTAAAAATCAATGTGAAAAGTGTTTGTTGAGAGGAAAACAATTCAATAATTAGTAATAAGGTTTAAGGTTTTGTCAAAAAATAATTAGTAATAAGGTTAGTTTAATGTCATTTTGTGACAACTTTATTATATTTCAAAAAATTCTTCAATGGGAAAATGGAAATCGCTCTGCTAGGGTTCTAGCAGGAGCGCCGACTCGTAATTTCCATTAGTACGCCTTTGATTTTCTATTGCATGATTCACTTTTGTGTTGTTCTTCTTCACTTTAGTGGTTACGTGACCCTTTTGGTTACAATCATTATTTGGCTTCTAGATTAATTGACTTTTGTGTTCTTCACTTTTGTGGTTACGTGACCCATTTGAATCAAATTTACGGCAAGCAATTACTTCCCAACCGAAACCTAGACACGGCCATGCCGTTTGACTGGCAGGCCGAGTTGGCTTCCCCGGCCGCTCCAGCACCTCCCCCACGCCTGCAATTGCCACAATTGACTGCACCTCTTGTGCGACATGTTTTTGCACCCTCCTTTGCCCAGGTGCTGACCTCTACTGTTCCGTCCCAAACGATTGATGATCCACTGCCACAACCCTCCATCAAAGGTGAACAACTCAGAATTCGAATTTCACAACCAATCTATGAAAAAGGAGTTGATTACTGTAAGAAAACTCTTCGTGGGAGACTGATATTAAACAAGGGAGACAAGCCATATACCTCCACCGAAATTCACCAGAGATTACAGAAACATTGGAACACGTCTGCACCATGGTCTCTGCTCTCTTTGGGAAGGGGTTACTACGAGTTTTATTTTGCTTCAGAAGCTGACATGCGCTCCGTGTGGGCGAAGGGTACTATTATTTTGAAGCCTGGTGTATTACGTCTGTTTGAATGGAAGAAAGACTTCAATATGCACAAACAGAAAAATACGCACGCTCAAGTTTGGATTCGTCTGATTGAACTCCCACAAGAGTATTGGATGGACAGAACACTTCGTGAGATTGCAAGTGCGGTAGGCACTCCGCTGACGATTGACAATGCAACATCAAAGAGACTATATGGCCACTATGCTCGAATTTTGGTTGACATGGATTGCTCAAAGAAGCTGTTCTATGAAATATTGGTTAAGCGGGAGGGTTTCTCCTTCCCCGTCGAAGTTGTTTACGAATGGATGCCGGATTATTGTACGCATTGCCAAAATCTGGGACATCATGTGACCAGCTGCCGGTGGTTATACCCAAAGAAAGTTGCTAAAGAGCCTATTGCGAATATTGATAAAGGGAAGACAAAGGCTCCGGTGGAAAATAAGGATTGGGTTCCTTTGCAAACAAATCCTTCAGGAATCAGTTCTTCAAACGCTTTTGCGGCGTTTGAGGTGACAAATACTAAAGAGACAGAAACAGTAAAGCATATTGCAGCCAAAGCATTTGCAGCACCTACTATCCATGCTGAGACTCAAAAATCTATGTCGGTTGCTGCTATGCCTACTATTGCGGCTCCAACACAACAACAGACATCTCCCCGCGTGTCAGACGAGATTCCTCAAGAACCTGTGCAACCAGTGTTGGAGTTAGTTGATGATGTGCACGGTGACGTGCTTTCGGATGATGTGGAACATGTTAATTCGGAATCACGGGATGGGATTCCTCGGATTCATAATGCACATGAGACCCATCCATCCTTGGATGCCCATGTTTATGAGCATTCTTTGACTATTGATTTGGAGGCCTCCGCTTCTGCTAAGGAGATGTCACCAACTCAACTTGATAGTGATGATGCGCAAGATGATGTGCAATCTAGTCCCCGTGATGGCCCCTTTGTTGTCAGATCCATCCCGGACGACACTGCCACTTTTTTAGAGATGGAGCGTATTGCTTAGAATGCCAATTACACGGTTGAGCATACAGGGACTGATGAAAATGGAGACATAATTTTGACTGTTTTTGAATCGCATAGCAATCCGAATGTTCAACATGACTTGGATCTTTGGATGCGTGTTCGTGAATATGACAAAGCCAACGCAGAGTTACCCTTCACTCCAGTTCTTTCTAAGAAACAAAAGCAGCAAGTTAGAAAGCAACTTCAGATTGGCAAGCCACCGCCATATAAAACCCGCTCTCAGGGAGGATCAAAATCAGGTGACCAATGAACAAGGCAAGGTTTGGTTATCGGTGTTGCCTCAGACTCTTCAGACTTTCTTGGACCGGAGAGGGTTCCCTCGTCCTAGGTTCCCGTAGACATATGTTTCTTTTTATGTCTGCTATTTTCTTTCAGTTTTATGTTCCTTTTCTGTTTCTGCTTTGTTTTTTGAGGGTTTTGGTCTAGTCCCCCCTCATGTACTTTTTTTCCCCCTTTTTTTTAATAATTTTTTTTTTCTGAGATTGACGACATAGGATGGGGGTTCTGCGGGGTGCCAACCTAGCTGGGAGGTCGTTACTTCCCCCTGATGCCTGTCCAATCTCCTGGCTTAGCAACAAAAAAAAAATTATATTTCTTTTTCTTAATTTAATTTGTGTGCGAAAACTTATTTTCAAATCGTATTCCTTAATCCTTGGCAAGTGATTCTAATACTCCCTCTGGTCTTAAATACATAAGAGAAGATTCTTTTTTCAGGTTTATTAAATAAATGATGTATTTAGTTCATGTTATAGTCTATATACACTAATAATTCAATAAACCTAAAAAAATAAATCTATTATATTTAGGACCGGAGGAAGTATTAAAAAAGTGATTCCATACAAGATAGTTGATATTCACACACTCTTAATTTACAATTTTGGTGGACAATGTTTTCCCTAAGCAAAGTAAGAATATCACATAAATCCCTCCAAAACAAAATATTGATCCCTCTTGATCAATACCCCCAAAAGAATCGGTGCCATAATGTATCAAACTTTTTTCTAAAGCAGTTATGATGTGAGGGGAGGTAAGATTGTATAGCCCCACTTAAGATGTGGTACACTTTTGACCTGTATACAGAAATCAATCTTTCATTAATTTTGTTTGTAACATTGTGGTGCCTACTTAGATGCATATATACACAGCACACGTCATATCCTTTATGTCAGTCTGAATTTCTATATATGTATCTCAAACTAGGCAATTTACAACAAACTTGTCAAATTTTGGATCAAATGTTTTAATTAGCATCCAAAAATAAAATAAAACTAGCCCCAAACCTTTCGATCTCTGTAACCTAGTATCTTTAAAAAAAAAACAGTAAAAAATGGAAGGAAAACAAAAAGGAGAATGTCTTAAATTTGTTTTGACTAAAATTTCAAAGTACTGTACTGGGAAAATTGATGGGAAAATCTTTTTGACAGAAATTTGATGCCAAAATTATGAACCTAATAGTAATAAGTTGACATTTTATTTACCTAAAGTAACATGTTTCAAAAATTTATTTTACCTAAAGGAACTTCTTTTTTCCACCAAACCAAATTTAACTAGTCACGTTACTTTAGGGCAATAAATAGAAAATAAATAACATAAAATAAAGAAAACACACTATACAGAAAAAAAACGTAAAAAGTACTATTGGTAAAAGGAACAGAGGAGACCACACTACCATTGGACTTTGCATTATGCAATGCCACAGTAATAAATGAGATAATAAATATTTTAACTTTTTCCATGTTTCAGTATCCAATGCCAAAAAATACAGTTCCAAAACAATCTTCTGTTACCGTCACCGTTAATGTTTTGAAAAATAATCTACCACCTATCAACTATCAAGCACAACCACCTCATCAACGTTAACGCCACCGTCACCTTCACCGGCGACATGCTCCTCCTCCTCTAACCACCTCTCCACCGGCGCACAATCCGCCTTATGTCGAAACTTCCAATCAAGCGCTTGACAAGCGCGTGAGCAATAATTCACAACACCACAAACCGAACATCTTCGAAACTCATGCTTCCTTGTCTCAGGTCTTCCACAACCAGAATTCGAACATAACCTCATACCCGGTCCAGGAAACCCGCCTCGAATATCGAACCAATCTGTCATAAACCGGTTAGCCGGGTGAGTCTCCTGAAGCGGAACGTTACAACCAAAATCACTCAGCAAAGGACAACCCGAACCAGAAACAGAACCAGCACCAGCTAAAACACGAAGCTGTGGTGGCTGGTTTGAACCCGGGTTAACACTCCACGTCAGTAACGGTTGTTTGTTGTTGTTGTTGCCGTTAGATAAAACGGCAGCTAGTTCACGTGCGTTTGCTTGGACTAGAAACCTTCGACCTTCAATAACGTTCTGTTTAACGCCGTAACCGTCTTGTAAACAATGACCAAGCTCACGTAAACCGTCGATATGACCGAGAAATGCAGCGCGTGCACATAAAGCAACACCGGCTCGTAAATCTTTGTCGTTTTTTGTTCCTCCGCTTCCATTGAACTGAATCACTGCCAATGAATACAAAGATGGCGCGTGAGATTTCATAGCGGCTTTTGCCATCAACGACGCACCGCTTCCTCTATTTTGCAAACAGTAAAACCGAATCTGCAGACACACACAACAATAATATTATTAGTTTCATGCATGTAATAAAATATGAAAAAAATTCTAACAATTTTTATTTTTTTTAGTGTTTACCATTCCAAGAGTGTAACAAGCTTCAATGTTTCCAGCATCAACACATCGTTTGAGAAAACGGTGAGCAGAGTCACACCAGTTTTTAGCTTTGACTGATAATGTTTTGTTCGCAGCTTTGGACAAAACAACAGAGTTAAGACTTAAACCGTTTAGTCTCTTGCATCTGTTCAGCACAACAAAAAAACAAAATCAGTTACTCAAACACAAACAAACAAAAGATAAATCTTTTTTTTTTTCAACATAAGATTGACACATACGTGATTAGAACACTGATGAAATCTGAAGGAGAGGTTGCGGTGGAGCTAAGTTTTCCAAGTATAGAGAGAACTATGTCATCAGGCAAAAGTTCAAAGAAATCAGAAGTGTTTTGTGGCATTCTCTTCTGTCTTTTGTTACTGTTTGTGTCTGAAAACATGTTTGATAGTTGAAGTGTTTGAGGATAACACAAACCTCTTCTGGTTCGCATAATAGATAGAAGATAAAGAAGGGTAAAAGCATAGAGAGGAGTTATATATATGAGAAGCTAAGGCTAATGAATCAGAATCTCTCACAAAATTAAATAATTTAGGAACTTAGAGTGGTTAATTACGAAAATGGGCCTAGTACTAGTATTGTCATTTATTTGAGTCAAAGTGCGTTGACCCAGATCCATTTCGTCTTCGTCCGTAAATTAATGCTCTCGATTACGTTGCTCTTTTTATTTGTACTGCAAAATCCTTTCTTTTCCCTTGTCTGCACGCTTTTCAACAGTTTCTTTTCTTTTTTCTTTTTACATTTATATATATAAAGAAAAGTTAAGAAATAAAATATGCAGAATAGAACTATTTTTTAACAAAAATCAAAATTGTAATATTAAAATATTAAAAGTTTGAGAAATAAAATATTAAAATCTAAGAATAGTTGAGAAACAAGTTTCTAGAAAACATATATTTAGAAAAATAATAATAAATGTAAAGAGATTGTTTTTTAGAGGAATGTGAAGAGAAAATTGGAAAAGGAAGTAAAACATATATTTTGAAAAAGAATAAAACGTATATTTGGAAAAGAAATAAAGAAATATAAAAATTTGTAACGGATCTCATATTTAGCAACATTTCTCTCCAAAAAAAAGCAACAAATGTTGTTTTTGCAGTAAAAAAAGGGGAATAAACAACTTTTTGTAAAGAATCTTATCATTAATATCTTTTCCACAATTGATCTTTTTCTAAAAATAAATTTTTTATACATTCAATTTTTAAATTAATATGAATTACCGTGATCAAACTCATATTTTCTTTAACAATTCATCTTTATTGGACTTTTATGATATTCAATATGACATTTTTATCAAGTTTATACTTTTTTCTCATACATATCTATATGATAAGCTTGTGAAAAAATGACATGATTTGATTAGATATATATGAAAAAAAAAATACATTGTCGATTTATACAATTTAAATGCTATAAGAACAGGTCCTCGTGAACTCAACTCAGTTGGTAGGAACATTGAATAATTTATGTAGGGTTTGGGGTTCGAACCTCAGACACTCCACTTCTCCACATTTAATTGTGTGAGTTCTAGCCACTAGGCTACTAGACCAAAATGCAACAAGAACATATTTTATCATGAAATAATATGGAATATTTCCTCGATTGCAAAATGTAAGTAAAAATGGGTCAACATAAGTTGATGTATCTGGTACAAATTTTGAATCAAATGACATTAACTTTTGTTGACCAATTTTTACTTACATTTTGGAACGGAAGATGTATGTTATCGAGATTTGCTTTGACAAAATATATTTTTGAACATTGAATAATGTTGACTCAAATGACTTGATTTGAATTTATACCACATATAATTAATTTAATTGATTAAATATTTAAAATTATTCAACAGCTCTAGTCATCATATTTGTCAAAAAAAAAAACTCTAGTCATCATAAGTGTAATTAATTGACTTTTTACGGACCCAAGAACAATTATCTAAGACGATAAGAGCTATCTAAGACGATAAGAGCTATCTTTCAGCTTAATTAAAGGTATTGAGTTCGAATACAACTTCATAACACACGACAGTGTTAAATCTCTCATTCGAAAGATTGTCATCCATTTTGGTTTTTCTCGGATCAAGTTTGTGTAGTTGGTCCAGCTAATACCTAATTAAAAAAATCGACTTCGTCCGAATTTTTAGAGAGAAAACAAATAAGAAAGTGCTATTTTCTTTCCTAAAAAAAATAATAATACTGAAAATACGTGTTTTGATTTGATTTAGTTTAATTTTCATAATATTTTCTCGCAAAATCTGAATCAAGGCAAAACTGATGAAGAATATGATGATTTTCTTCTATTAAACGTGGCTAACATTTTTTTATAATTAAATACTTTTTATAAGTTTTAAATGAATAAATTATATTTAGAAAATATAGATTTCTTTTATATTCAACAGATTCTAATTTATAAGGGTGTAGAATCTATATTTGGTTAGATTTGATGAGAGTACTTTTTTTTGTTTTTTGAGAAATTGATGAGAGTACTTTAATGAACGAAAAAAGAATTTGTTGAGTTTTCACACTTATTTGTGTGCTTTTTCAATATGCATGTTTTTTTATCAACCTTTATAACAACTTTTTTTTTTTGACAAACCTTTATAACAACATTCATAACATAGTTTTTATGAACAATATAGAATTGAAATTGCCATTATTGTAAAAATTAATTTGCTTGTAATTGACTAATAAATCAATTAAAAAGTTTTTTTTTTGTTTACATTCAAATACTATCAACGTAAGCCACCTTTTCCTTAAAAAAAAAAAAACGCATGCCACTTTAATTTTTTCATGAATGAACTAATTTTACGTTAAAAGAAACCGATTGGGAATATGAGTTGAAGGCCGGTCAGTGTAATTGTAGGCCTAAAACGAACTTTGAATTAGGTCTTTTAAATATGTTAACAAAGAACATAAAAATTAAGAACCTTAAATATGTAATTTTATTTGAGGCATGTCAGACACTAAACTCTTCATTTAACTACCAACTAAGCTAAGCATAAAAATGTTTAAAGAAATTGACTTATGGAAATATATTTAAAGTAAAAAAGATTCAGGGGCTTAATATGAGGCCTAAAAAATTTGGAGGCCTAAGATCATACTTTAGAGGCAGCCCCATTGATTAGATATTACTTATTTTCTAACCTTGCTTATAGAATAACATGATTATTTCCTTTGAAGATTAGAGAGTTAAGACAAAAAGGACAAAAATGCAATTAACCATGAGAAAAGAAAACTATGAATTTGAAGTTTGAAGCTATCAACTATAAACTATTAATCATTAGCTATCAGTTAGCATGATAATTATCCATCATTTTTATCAAACAGTCTTAGTGGTGGATTTAGGACCCTGCTCGAAGGGTTTAAACTTTTGAGTTGTTAGATTTTAGATGGTGCAAAAATTAAATTCGGTATATCCAAAATAAAAGAGGACATCGTGAACTCATACTTGTATTTTTTTAATTCAGAAGGTTCGGTCTAATCTCCTCAAAAGGTTGCATTTTACCCATGATCATCATGTATAGGCATGACCCATAATTTTTTTATCAGCCCAATAAATATCAAAATTCAAGTCTACAAAGTACCAATGCATACACAAAATCAGACGTGACATGACAAATCAATACTAATAATAATTTTAAAAAATAAATTAATATAATTCAATGTGATTATCTGATAAAAATTTGTGAAAATAAATTAATATAATTCAATGTAGTCATAGTGTAATGTTAGTATCGAATACCAAATATATCTTCTATCAAAAGTGTCTGCACAATCCAACCAAGTCCATGCATTCAATTAAGAACTCCCAAACATGTGGGATGTTCTATTCCTATTAACATTTTTCAAAGGTAATAGGATATTCTAAGTTTAAGTGGCCCTATGGCTATACGTGCCTCCTATCATTGACTTGCGTAGAATGCATAATATGCATGCACACCGGCTTCAACCTCATCATATGATAATAAAACATTGCACGATTAGTCTCCGTGAGCTTAACTCACTTGATAAGAGATAATGCATATTATATGTAGGGGATGAGGTTCGAACCTCGGACACCCTACTTATTCACCTTTAACGTGAATTTTTCTAGCCGCTAGACTACTTGACAAAAAAAAAACTTTGCACGATCATTTAAAATATTAAGTTTTGCTATACATGACTCTAGCTACCCACTATTGGATTTTAAGATGAGAACATAGATGAGGTGATAGTGGCTTACGTGCAAGTCTCATTACCCTTTTCTTATGCCAGGATACATCGAGAAATTAAAATTGAGTAAATGAAAATGCAAAGATTAATACAATTCATTTGTTTATAAACATGTGCGAACGTTCATAATCTCAATATATATCTGATTGATCAGGAATTTGAACGAGACAAAAGCAGAGGATGTTGCTTAACGCATTTGCCATATACCACTCGTTCATTAGGGACCCTTGTGACCGGTGTGATTGGGTGCACGTGATGCTAATGCATACATAAACCAAATTCACCTTTGAGTTGAGTATGGTCTAAGCTATATTTGCCTGTTTAACTTGGATATATTTAAGTGTATATTATGGGGTCAAACTCATAAAACCTCACCCAAACTTTAAATTAAAGGGAACTATTTCACTGCGAAACAAATGGTTAATTAAGATTAGTGTTTCAAAAAGCATATTGGTGACCGAATCGATGAGACTTAAGCATTGTTCAATTAGTTCAATCGATTGAATTCCGGATGACTAACAAAATAAAAATAAAAAATTGAATTCAGGTTTGGCCAAATTTCGTGGGACTAAAAAAATTGAATTCAGTCGACCAATCCGATTCTAACCACAACGGTTAATTAAGAACAAACCTGAACATGAGCTATATCAATTGATTGGTATTTGTAAGATGTTTCCAAAAGTTTGGATACAAGTTCATCGCCGTCACAAAAAGTTGTAGTCGTAAATGTTCGTTAAATTTTGCAATAAGGAAAAAACACCGCTATTTGTTAATTGTTTCTAAATATAAGCAAAATTCACTTTTTAGGTTCATCCATTTAATGATGTATGTGGTTTATGATATGGATTGAATGAACCTAAAATGTCAATTTTGCTTATATTTAAAAACGAAGGGAGTACAAATGATTTATAATAATAAAAAAAGAGAAAAATGCATAAAAATAAGTTTTTTCTAAGTTACTCGTTATAATGATTTGGGAGTAATTTACCTCAATCAAAGAAAAATCTTTTTTTTTTCCATCTTTTTCCTCACAATCAAATATCATTTTCATCTTTAGAACATCAAACTTTTTCATCTGCCTCATTCAACATGTGATATTAATTCATGTCATTCATTCCATAATCGAATTCTACTTGTTATTAGAGGATAATGTAGGCTTCACCATTTTGGGTTTTTCTTACAATCAATTACAATTTTCATCTCAATAACATTAAACTTCTTCATTTCCTTTGTTCAACATGTAATCTTCATCATTCCAAAATCGAATCATACTTATCATTAAAAGTAAATTATCCTATATTCATGAACAGACAACATAGGTCTCAACATAAAAACATGATATTTAACTAATTAAATTATGATATTTCTAAATAACTAACTAATTAGATTATGACTGATCTTACTCACATAAGAAAATCAACAATTATTTTCTTTTAAGGAGGAGAATCAATGATTATTATTTTGACTTATTATTTTTTATCTTCGATTATTATATTTATTGCAATTTCGATCACAACTCAAATTCTTTTTCCAGAATAGTGGTAAAGATTATTGGAAAATTCTTGTTTACTGGTCAATAAAAGGTAAGTAACATGTGAGTTGGCCAAATTAAAACCATGTATTTAAATAACATTAAAAATAATAGAAAACACATAAATAACTTTGATCGGTGTCAACTCAGCATGAATTATGTTATCCACGGTTTATTGATCGGTAACAAAGTTGTCATCAAGATCATTTCCATCCTAAAAGCCACTTTTTTGTTTTGTTTTGTACGTCACCTTACTTTTCCCTCCCAAGAAAGTGATGAGTCAGGTTGAAGGAGCTCGTAAGTTTTGACTGGTCTTTTACAGCATTTGAATCTTGCTTGTATTGAAAAGTTAGAGTACTCTAGCATACTAGCAGTGGATGAGGATGTGCACGCCATCTTATAACTCAGATCCATCCTACGTATTGAAATTTGGAAGCTAGCAAATATCATTATCATATTAATTGTTTATTTGTCGTCTTTGCGGGTTTAAAGCTGAAATTGAAATGAATGGACAATTCATTGCTACAAAGTACTGAAAATTTTTATGCTATATTCATTAGTAATTTTTTTTGCCCTTCTTATGGGGTAATAGGACTGTGTACGAGGGAATCACTGAATAAATTCAAGCATCACATTTCAAACTAAATTCTTCAAATTGCAGAAACATGCCCTGTAAAATTCTGACCCTGAACTTGAATTATGCAATAATAGAGAAAAAGGTTAATTTTCTTTGCCAAGTTCAAGTTCAACTGGATTGATATATTCACACTCAATTGACCGTGCAAGCAAGGGGTAGAAGTAGGTCGTGCTATGCGTCCCAGTGTTGGGACAAATTACTGCTCCCTGCTTTCCTTCAACTTTACGTGCATGGTAAGTGAACAATGTTTGATTATTTGCTGAGGTGTTCTAACCTTGGTGGCGTTTACGGTAACAACTAGTGTGTGTCTTTGGATATGGGTCATGGGGCAACCTCCTCAATTCTTCAGTTATCCACTTCTTTAAGGGTGTACTTATTTGGTAAAAAATTATAAGTTGTTTTTTTTTTGTTGGTCAAATTATAAGTTGCTTTATTAACACATTAATGCATATTTTTCCATTATATCGTGTACTTTTTTATTTTATGGTAAAAACCATTTCCTATTTATCACCTTTTCTACTTTTAATTCTTTTAATTTTTCTTTCTCATATTAGTAATGAAGGATAGTTTTGTAAATTATCTCATGATTTATTTTTTAATACAAAATTAATTATATTTCTTAATTTATATGAAATGACTAAAACGCCTTATAATTTAAAATAAATTAAGTAGTTTTTACTTTAAAGCAGGGCACACACAACACTAATTGAAGTTTTCCTGACTGTGCCAAGGTCCAACCTTTTATAGGTTTTGAATATCCCTTCTAAAGGGTCCATAAGGACCATGACATGGACTTCTCTCAAGAGTCAGGGTTACAAAGGATAATGACCTCTGAAGACGATCTTGACCATCCAGTCTGAATTCAATGTCATCTCATCTAAATCTACTCATAGGTAAAGGTTCAAAGACCAAAACCTTAAATTTGCACTATATACAATAACTCAATAGAATAGACTCAGGTACGTCTCTTACCCTAGCTATCTCATCACCCACGATGCTTACGTTTTACATAAGTAATTATAAATAACATTTTTTATTACAATCATATTAAATTTTGCACTTTAGATTAAATTATAAATTTGTTAAATTTTATCAATAATTTTAACTATATTAGTCTACATAGATTTTTTTTTTTGCATATTTAAACATATTATAAAAAAAGTTGAAAACACACACATACTTATTTAAAAAATAAGATTTTAAACATGCTAAAAAACTATATCAAGTTTCCAACCAAACAATTGAGCTCAAATAATTAATGAGTTCCACCAAAGAACATATCATTCGAAAGAACCCAAATTTAATTTATGAATGAAACAATTATTGATCAGACTATATTTATCTTACGACTAAATTTTAGATTACCATAAAACCGAAGGTTAACATAGAGATAAAAAAAACTATATCACGTTTGAATTTTGTAAAGTCCATCTCGACTCGGTCTATTCCCCTTCTTAACATCCAAAGAAGAAACTTCAGTATATATAGAATATTTTTAGAAAAAAAGTAAAATAAACAAAACAAAAAAGAAGCCTTAAATCTAGCCAAACTTCGAAGTTTGGAACCGGCTGGCCCCAGACTGAATGTGACCACTGACCCTACTAATTATAAACCCATGACTTTTTTTTGGTTCTGCTTTAGGCCAAACAGTACCTAATAACTATTGACTGTTCCAGACGATTTTTCTGTGGCACGTTGCTAGTTGGAACTAGCTTATTATTAACCTTGTCCTTGGTTCTACGTTTGGAGAACTCACATAATTGATTTAGGGGATACAAAATTGATTTTGTTAAGCTTGATCACTTTAAATTAGTTCTTATTTAAAGCTAAAATTAATAACGTGATTTCTACATTGAAATTTATTGATTAGTACACTTGTATCCAAACATAAACTATTTAACTCATTTGAAGTATTATCAATTTTATAAAAGAGTAGTGATATATGTACAACTATATGTGACAACTTTGATGACAACTTTCCTTTTCTTTTTTTTCATTGGTCCAAAACAATAGAGAGAAAAAGGAAGAGAGAAAATAAGAATATAATGTGAGTATGAGAGAAAAAATTATTAAAAAGTTATAATAAAGTAGCTGTAAAAATATAATTTCTCATTATAAAATCAACTCACCACAATCCAAACTTGCACCTTATTCTTTTCATTTTACAAAGTTGTATGTAATTGAAGCTAGGTGGTACAACTTCTGATATATCAATACGAGTCAACAAGAATTTTACATTTTTACCTAAAAAAAGATTGGACTAATGTAAGGATGATGGATGAGTGGGTGGAAGTGTGTAACTCAAATCATTGCATTTCAAATCTCAGTCTCATACGTGAGCGCATTATTGTGAGTGGTGGGGAGGCTAGCTAATCCCAAATTCATCTACCACAAGAACACAAATCGCATGACATGCTTGACCACTTAAAAAATTAATTAGAATTATCTAACTTCATTTTCATAGCACCTCTTTTAAGTCATAGAGTATAGAAAAAGTTACATTGTCTATGACTTGTTTCCGAGTCTCAATTTGCAATAATATAAATTAATTGAAGTAACAATTAAAAAACTGGTTTTAACAATACTACAAACAGACAAAAACTGCAGTCCATTTATCAACACATTATAAATGAGTTTGTGTCAACTAATTATGCTCGTGTGAGTAAATTAAGTTTGATAATTGTGAAATTGTTTCGCAACACATCTATATTCGGTGACTAACCCTTACCAAATATTCTTCTAAAAAAACAAAAACCCTAATTACGGTATATGGCACTCAAATGCTCTTTTAGTTATTTTATAAATAAATGCAGTTTTAATTAGTGTTGAATAAACTTACCGACACTTTCTCTAACACTCACTTTCTTATTGAATGAAACTAACTTATGTCCATCACTTTAAGTGGAACTCATTTTCAACGTGTGAGACTCACCTTGATTTAAAATAATAACAAAGTGAGTGTTTGAGAGAGTGTTGAAAAGAGAGTGTTGCTAACACTATTCTTTCTCAATTACTATACTACTTCTATACCTTAAAATAGTTTTCAATTGTTCTTGTTGGGTAATTAGGGGAACATGAGAATCATCATTTGGGTTTGAGCAACCAAACATGTATAATTTATTGTTGGGTCATAAGTGAAGCACGAGAAACATCAATTGAGTTTGATATCACATGTTTAACGAAAACTTTAGACATTAAATTTATAGATCATTTCACTTATATGAAATTAGACATTCACTTTTACATTCAAGACGTGACTTTTATCTTTTTTTTAAACAAACAGAAATGAAATATATTATAGCACCAAGAGTTCTACTATGTATAAGATGTGCCCAAAAATAACATCAAAAGTTATTTACAAAGACAAAATAGAGAAGACGTAGAAGGAATAGAGAAAAAATAAAATAAGAAAAGCTACATAGTATATCACAAGCGTAATAAGAGATTAAGCCACAAAACATGATAATTACAAGTAAAATTAAGATGTTTTGTCTTCAACCACCAATAAAATTGCATCTTAATTTTATCTCACAATTGGAAAAGTTGAACTTCTTTGTTGTCGAAAATTCTACTATTCTTTTCCTTTCATATTGTGACTTTTACCTATACTCCATTTAGCAACATCTATATCCCTATCTTTTGTTAAAAAAAAAAAAATCCATACACAACATCCAACAAAATTCTTTTCATCACACTATTTCTTGTAAAATAAAATACTACTACTACTACTTATCAGTACTTATCCAAGTTCTTTAATCAACGCAACACATTAATTACAATTGAAGGAAAGCAAGATAAACTAAAATGAGATAACCAAATGAAACCTTCACGGGAGGGCAATTACTCATTGTTAATATAATAATGTACTGAAATGGATGAATTAAAACGTGATGGCAGCTGATTCTGGTAGCGTAAATTTATCTCATTTTCCTGAATATATACCATACCATGAATAAATTACTAATATGAGTAATTGAAATATGTGAAATTTTAGCGTAATGAGATTAAGGAGAGGGAACCAATGTTTTTGTTGTTGTTATGATGTTGCTTAACGCATTTGGCTTTTGTTTTAGGGTCTCCTTTCTCGTTTATCGAGTAAATATCCCACTCATGTGCTGGCCCTTTGTTTTGAGTGATTTTCAAGCCATCTAAACATTCTTTGTTCCTTTTCACTTCTCTGAATTATTCTATGGTATTGCAGCATTTTCTAATTGCTACTTTCATAAAGTATAATCTTTTTAATGAAGAGGTAACAACAAAAAGAAATTAACAAAAACACTGTATGAGAATTAGTAGGTCAAAAAGTCAGATAAATAAAGTTTAGCTTTTGGTGCTACCTGCACCCATTAATAATGCTTTACATTTTTTGATTTTTCATATTTTTTCTTAAACAAGATAATATTATTTGAGACGCGTTGTATACTACTAAATGTGAATGTCTTTTATAAGTCGAGATTTCAACTTTGATTTGTCACGTATTATGAGTTTATCCGATTTTGCAAGATCCAAATCCATGGATCGTAGTGTTTCACTTTTATAACTCTCATCATTAATCTTCAATTGAAAATTCAAAAGACAATATATAACGACATGGTGAAAATTTGAGGCATCCTTAAAATTAAGAATCTGAAATTCTACTATTAATTTGGCAGGACTAACTCTCCACATGTGGTGAGATGAATTTCTCAGTTGGCAAGTCTTGGGACACTCATTACGTGAATGGTAAGTGAAGTTAATCTCACCACAATTATCTTATGGTTCAAGTATTAACAGCCATTCAACAGAGTTAAAAAAGAACAAGTTGATAAGATGTATCTGTGCTTTCACATTTAAACTGCGACATATTCTACACGGGCCACTGTGGCCAATTATGTGTTTCATAGTCTCAAATCGAAAATTAGGAATTCCATGTTTTACGAAGACATCATAACAGTGCTTGGCTTTCTCACTCACAAACTTTTCAATTTTCTGTTGACCAGGGCAGTGTACAAGGCAAGGCAAACAAGGCCATGGTTTTTTTTAGTACATATATACTAATATCATTTAAGAGGCATTATCACTTATTTAAAAAATTACAATGAAAAGCGTTAAACCATAGAAAATCTCATTTTGATGAAAATATTAGTAATTAGATCACACATTCACTTAATAACTTTTTTCTTATTGAATGTTAATCGATCATACCTATTCCAATCATTATTGATGACTTCTGCCTAAAGTTATGTTTGAATAGAATCACAAACTCCAATTGAGTTTTGAACTAAATCAATTTTTATCAATCGAGTTGAACTTGTAGAAGGGGAAACAACATTTTTTCATGAATTGTTTCTTTTATATGTTTAGAAATGTAAAACTTAAGAGAATATATAAATTGTTTCTACTAAATTCATGCATGTTGTGTTTACGATAATTTGTTTTACAATCTAAAAGTACATAACGACACAACTTGTGACTTGCTTTTCTTCTACTCATGTGTAAGTGTGTTTGTGTGTGTGTGTAATGATTACAAAAATATGAGTTAAAAAAATGAAGGATAATTTTGTTAAATGATTTATAATTTTTTTTCACAAACAATATTAATTACCACTACTTAATTTATGTGAAATAGTCAAAATGTCATAATTTAGGACCAGGGGATATATGGATCCTATCATTGATATGTTGCTCAAAATCCATTTTTCATCCAATATAAGTTTGACATGTTTTGGTGAGTGCCCTTTTTAGTAAAAGTGTTCAGGATATGGAAGTTAAGTTTGACATGACCACGAGACAGAAGGCAATTTTTGGATGTTTGCAAGCAGCACATGCTCATGATTTTCTTCTAGCTATCCCGATTGATGGGTTAGATCAGCATATGTCACCAGTGGAGTATCGTACTATCCTTAAATATCGCTTTATAATTCCACTATTTCCTATTGATGAGGCGCACCCTGTTTGTCGTAAGGCGTGCCTGGATACTTTTGGGAAGCATGCCGTTCATTGTAAGGAGCTTCCTGACTTTAAGTACAGACATGACTTTGTTAGGGATGTACTTTTTGATATATTCAGACGGGCGGAAATATTAGTGAAGAAGGAGGCGTCTGTGAACTTTCTGACTGACTCACTAGATAAAAGATCAACACTCAGGCCTGCGGACGTCATGGTGTACGGATGGGTAGGTGGAAAACATGCTTGTGTAGACTTGACTGGGGTTTCACCACTTGTCGGATTAGGTGTCGAACCTTTTACCGTAGGACATACAGCCTTAAAAGTTGCGTCAAGCAAAGTGGTCAAACATGAGAAAGCGTGTTCTGACAATCAACATGCTTTTATACCATTTGCTTTTGACACTTTCGGTTTCCTAGCACTAGAGGTTGTTGACCTTCTACATTCAAAAGGTCATGCATACCAATGTCATGTCTTCTAGGTCCATGAATGTTGTGTTCATGAGGATTGGTTTTGCCATCCAAAAAGGTCTAGCGGCGCAGCTTGTTGCTCGTTTGCCTTCTATTCAAGTGTAAATAATGGTTTATATATATAATCCAATATAAAACTTCAAACTCATATTTGATACACCAACAAACTCTTTCTCAAGTGTGAGTTAATCCATTCTCTATGGATACGTTTCTCCTCAAACAAAATCTTTTTCATCCATTGAAACACCTTGATTAATAAAGATTTTAGATATAAAGAGTCAGTTGAACTATCTACTCTGATAGTATTATTGGATCATGACGGAATGCACCCTAGATGTACGAGTCATATCATTTATACACTAACATGATAAACTAGTTTTTTTCCCCTCAAAATCAATCCAAGTGTATGTTGGATCATGATAGAGTTCGGTGGATCATCACATATAAGAGATCATTACGCATTGAACTTACGATCAAATTAATGGAATTAAACATCACATTTCACAAAAAAAATCTTAAGGCATTATGCAAGAGGTCTCTCACATTTATTATATTCATCTATTTTTCATCCAACGTGAGACTTTTGCTCTACTTAATATACCAATAGTGTATATGCATGCATCTTTACTCACAAGTTATACGTAATACGTTATCCCTTAGTACTGCATTCTATTTAATTATGCCTCCAAACTCCGAAGTATATGTCAAAAGAAAATGTAGTGCAATTAAAAAATAATATCGCATGTTTTTTGCTAATTAATTAAGTAATGTTATCTCAAAAAATAATAATTAAAGTTTTGTATGGCAGTAACAAACTTGTTTAAGATATCAATTAATAATCCAAATTCCGTAATGGTGAGTGTAGTATTGGTGTATGAATGTAGACATCAAATAACAGACAATAAACATGACGATTTCCTCCTTTAAAAAAATGACGATCATACTTGGCCGTCCAAAAGACCAACATACCTTTACACCGTAGAAGAGATAAAATTAGATGGGAGGATTACGTTTTCTTTGTAAACAATAGTTGCATCTTTAGCTTCATATAGACAATCAAAATTATGATGTTTGGTCGGTATCTTATCCTAATTATATATACATCAGTCACTAGCAATCAAAGACAATTTCAAATTTCGGTTCCTAAAGCCATATTTGTTTATAATTTGTTAATGGCTTGTGATAAAAAGTTAAATGACAATAATATGCTGTTTTTATTGTAATTATTAGGGTTAATAATATGATTTTGTCCTTTAAAACATAACAACATATTTTTTTTAGAGGAACATAAATTCATTTTTTATCTCTACAAAAATTTCCTTCAAACTAATTTGGTCTTCCATAGTTTCCTTCAACATTAAGATTGTTATTCTTCAGCTATTGTCATAACTTACATAAAAAAAACTTATAACTTTTTTTCTTCTTTATTTTGCTATGTATGTGATGTTGCAATTACACACGTTCATTCTATGTTCAGACTTTTGATATGTTGTGACATCTCGTGGGCTCAGCTTGTTTATCAACTATATTTGTCTTGATTATTTAAAAAAACCAATAATACAACTATAATAATGATATAAAGCATAAAATCAAATATGAAATGAGGTTGGTCTTTTAAAAAAAAGAAACGATGTATTATTATATGTACATTTACTTAACTTAAGTAATTGAACGTTAGTTTAAATATTTCACACTTCTTCATATTCTTTGCCTTTATAATAAGCACATCATTTCGGTCATTCGTGTAATCATGTCGTACGCTATTTGGTGATCATCATAATGCTATATCTTTAGAAAAATAACATTAAGAATTCTTCTTCAAGAATAAAGAGCAGTCAATCACAATGCACTATTTGCCAGAATTCAAGGAGGTGTGACTGAAAAATAGAAAGTGAACAAATAAATCATGCAATTAAAACTTGCCAGCTGTGTCATGAAAAAATTTTGATGTTATTTTTCTAGAGAAATAGCATTTTCCGAACAACATAGTACTATGTCAAAATGATGCGTATGTATATAAGTAACTTGATTTTTTTTTTTTTTGAGGAAGTAACCTCGATCTTCTATGACATAAAAAAACAAATTTTTTTTGTCAACAAAAAAAGAAATATTTAATTATTATATCAACAATGATATTTAAAAATCTCACATTTTTCAACATCTATTTTATACATCATTTTATCTCTACTCTTTTTTTATCAGTTTACCATCTTATCTAAAATGGTCTTGGGTTAACATTAATAATAAATTTCTAAACATTATCTAAATTTCTAAAAATGATTGTTTTATTTTTAAAAAAGTATTTATTTTTTCCCTAAAAATATGTTATAACAAACGGGTCTTTATATTTTATACGTGACGGAAAAGAGATAAATTTGACAATAATATACTCATTTTGGTTTCTTAAAAAAATTGATAACGTACATGTATAAGAGCCATATTATATGATTATCCAAAAAGGCATCAGTGTATGTCATGCCATAAAAAAATATAGAGCATAGTTTATGCATAAGTACAGAATAAAAAGTATTTAAATATAGAGCATAGTCTCTGAAGGTAATTGCTAGAGTTGACTTCAAACTTTATTTCATTATTTGAGTGAATCGGTTGCCTGCTTGATGTGTAAGGAAGATGATCACTTCAGTTTGGATTCTCTTTTGTTGGACCCCAATACTTGTGGCAAAAGTTGCATTTGTGCTAATGATTGAATTTTATTTTTTCTGTTCTTGACCTTAATAATTGAAAAGTTTATAAGCAGCTGCACTAATCTGTTTTCACCTCAATGTCATGCTAAAATTTGGGATCACAAACAAGTGGAAAACTATATGCTTAAATCTGTTTACTTTGTAGAAAAAAAAATCAATTTTTCATTTATTAAAATTTGTGTTAGTTTTACTTGTTTATTGGGAGGTAGTTTTGCTTGTTAATAAGGAGAAAAATGACTATTAAAGTGAGCAATTTTCATGCACTTATAGCAATAATAAAAATGTCAACAAAAATTATTTTTTAATATTTTCTAAAATACATTATATTTTGTCTAGCGTTTTATATTCTCGCCATTATAAAGACTCCATTTAAAAGCTTTTTATTCTTCTTTTTGTTAATAAGTAAAACTAACGCAAGTTTTAAGAAATAAAAATGTAAAATGTTTTCCTTCAAAAAAAAAATGTAAAATGTTTCTATATTTTTAGCTCTTCTTTCGCCTACTCTACATTTGGTTTCAACATATACAAAAATTTGAATAATGTTGTTTGAAATGGTGAGGATCAGGTGTTGAGACAATATCTATGTTCCAATTGTAAGTTGAAGGTAGTACGTCTAAGATTTTGGTTCTATCACCCACAAAACATTTAAACTTTGAGTATATATAATCTCTCCTATATATTTTTTTTCATTTTTCTAATTGATTTAATGAATAAATTCGGGGAGGAGTTTTTCTTTAGCAATTTTGACTAGATATATTAGCTTTAAAGAGTGTTCTTAATCTTAAAAATATTGTGCTATTATGAACTTTTAAAATAAATTTTGTTGGGTTTAATCTAAATTTTAAAATGGCATTAGAAGTATTTTAGATCTATTTGATCATCCACTAACAAACCACTTGAGTCATATATTATATGTCTAGTCTTGAACGTGAAAAGAATGTATTAAGTAAAGTAGAAATGACTTATCATGTTGTTTCTCTAAAGATACTTACACCCCTTTTACTTTTTAAGAATACACTCACCTCAGAAATTTTCTCACTAAAAAATCTCACATTGGAGACAAAGTATGCTTTCTAGTGTCTTCTTGGTGAATGAGCGAAAGAGAACTATGTGTCATGGAAAAAACTAAATATTAAGCTCAATATTCTTAGTGAATACAAAGTAGGGAAATTTATTTTGAAAACTAAAAGGAGTGTGAGTGTCATTTAAAAAGACTTCGAAGTTTTCAATGTAATTCGTCTTACTAGAGTTTATAATAACACTATCTAAAAATTTGGTTAGTCTAATTTTAATTTAAAGATTTTTTTTTCACAAAGAACCACTAACACTACAAAAAATTGTTCCCACGTCCAAAGCAAGCGAACTAAGTGTATGACAGAGGGTATTTTTGGTGTAATCAAATCAGAGCAACTGTGTCCACGAATTGAGGAACAAATTACAAAGTCTTAGTATCCAATTTTCGACATCCTTGCATTGTACTCACTAACTTGGAATATTTTCATTATTAGAATTGGAATTGACCTCACTATCACATCTTGATAGCCATAAAATCTTTACTAATCTTTGGTTGCAATTTTGCCCCTACAAGCATGTGACATTGTTATGTACCGTAAAAACACAAACTGAAAAAACAGAATGATAATTTTTTGAGGGGCCCAAACTACCAACAAGCCAACAAAATAATATCAGCTTTTTAAGAGGTTTGGATGCCCTATTGGTGAATGTTGCATAATTTAGTACTTTCAGAATCAAATAAATGGTTCACTATTACTAAGTGATAGCATTGTTCTTTCTTTATCACACACAAGTCAATGATTTCAAGGAGACTACTCCTTCGCTTGTTGACTCCGCAACTAACAAGGAAAAGAATAGGACTAATCAATATATGCATGAGTGGAATAAAATGGATATGTTTGTGGAAAACTTAGATACCCCACATTGATCACTATATAAGTGGTTATCCATAATTGAGATAAAGTGTAGGTGAAGGAGATTTTGAGATTTATGCTATAATTCACAAGAGACATAATTAGGAGATTGGTAACATAGTTCTTTTAAGTCATAATAGCCGGACTAATTGCTAGCACATGCTTGCATGAAAAAGGCAAAACAAAGAAATCAAAATCATGATCTCTTTATAAGGATTCTTAGCTAAATACAATCTATTATCATGACGGCTTTGATAATGTTGGTAGACCTCAAACATTTACTAATTGCAATATAGAGATCTATCTATCATTGTTAACCACCGTTTGCTTCCTTAAAAGGACCATTTTTTCCTCCAATTCACTTCTCCTGGTCGGTTCTTTACTGCTAAGCAATTTGTGGTTGATAATTCTTATCAAATTGGACCCTATGTTGGATTTGCCATTGATTATTTTTTCTCATTTCAAATATTTCATTATGTGGTGTGCATAAAGGCTATGTGTAACATTTTAAGACCAAATCATACAAAAAAATATCTTAATTCCCATGGACGATGTACGGATTCGAAAGTATACGGATTTGCATAGTAAAACAAAGAGGCTCGAATGTGATTCTCTAGTATGGCCGGCCCAATGGATAGAGAAGGACAAGGAATGTGTGGGTGTGGGACTGATTTTTAACCCACTTTATAGTGATATCTATGGAAGATATGATTTTGCCTCAAACATATAGATAAGAATGAGTTTGTGGCAGATCTTTACAACATTCCCTACCACTATTTTAATATGATGATGCACTGATATTGGTAGCTTTTGGTGCCAAGTATTATGACCGAAAAAGTATGAAGTTTATATTTTTTTTATTTGTTTGATAAACTTCTTCATCAAGAAAAAAACTAATAGAGGTTGGGTTTATGTAACGTTTGAGGTTGACGAGGAAGGAAAGTGATCCTTAGGGTACAATACAAAACATGATAATGAACGACAAGATATGGCAATGAGCGGCTTCTCACAACTTCTAAGAAACCAAATTCACATTGGAATGAGAGACTCCTTAAGCCGTGCAGGTATGAGACTGCATGGGTTAACGGAAGGCATATAAGAATTATTTGGTACTACTTATTACCAACAAGATGCATCTTCTTTTTGTTAGCCCATTCGATAAGAACTCCATAATTAAGTGTGTTGGACTTGGAGTAATTTTGGGATGAGTGACCCTCTGAAAAGTTTTTCAGAAAGCGTGCGAGTGATGACAACACATGCTGAAAAGACTCGTGTTGGTTTGTAGGGTCAGTCGGCAATCCTGGAAGTCGTCTGGGATGTTACAAGCGAAAGCTGGTGGAAATGTAACACATCGGGTTGACGAGAGCGGGGAGTGATCGCCGACACACAAGACATTGCAATGAGTGGCTTTTGACAATTTATAGGGGAACTGAGTCCACATCAGAATGAGAGGGTTCCTTAAGTCATGCAGGTATAAGACTGCATGATTAAATAAAGACTTATAAGAATTGTTTGGTACCACCTATACCAACAAGATGTATCTTCTTTTTGGTAGTCCACTCCATAAGAACTCCATAGTTAAGCATGCTTGACTTGGAACAATTTTGAGATGGATGACATTCTAGGAAGTTTTATAGAAAGCGTGCGAGTGAGGAAAAAAAAACACGCTAAAAATACTTGTGTTGGTTTATAGGGTCATTCGGCAATCCTAGAAGTTGTATGAGACATTACAGTTTAGAAGAGAGATTAGACTCACACGATGTGAGAGACCCAAAAAATTATATAATTGCCCTAAGATGATAATCACACTTAATGACCGCATATTTTGAATAGAATGATCTCTAACATAAAAAACCTATGAAATTAAAAAGTATCAAAAAATGAGTAATTCAGAAGAAGAAAAATCGTTTAGGTTTTAAATCATCTCTCATATTTGTAGAGAAATTAACTACAAAACAATATTAAAGTAAGATTACATAAAAATAATAACACAATTTTATAATAACAAATTTTATCATTTGAGTTTTTCTCTCAACAAAATGAATTCCTTCCATAAAAAATAGGATCTAATTTCAGTTAAATGCTACTTTCTTTTGATTTATTCAGGTTCTTTTTTTCATTTCAGGACAAAAATCAATTCATATGTCATTTATAAGAAGAATGATGTTTACACTTCATTCAATGCTAAGAAACACTAGTAATTTACCAATATAACCTCATCGGCAGTTAAATGTCAATGAATTTTAACCGGTGACAGTTAACTGTCGATGAATATTTACGTCTTTTTCTGGTGTGTTTCAGCCTTATTAAAAGTGTATACAACAATTTCCCATTTATTGTGATTTGTAGGGGTAAAAGGCTAATTGTAAGGGTGTAGGGTATACACTTCCTGAGATCATGGGTCCTACCTAGTTCTTACGTAAGAAATGAGGAACCGGGAACAACTTGGGCTTAGCATTGTACCCAAGAACGAGGAATGATAAACAAACACACAAAAACAAACACAAATACGACACCATATACTGTATTCCACTGTTCACTAATACCTTCATTTTTTATTTTATTTTTTTGCTTTTTCACTCACTCTCTTCCTCTTCTCTGTTACTTTCTCATCTTCCTCTTCTCCTCTGTCACTCATCGACGACCCTTCTCTCACCGTTGTTGTTCTCCGTCGGCGTGAGAGAGATAATGCTCATGTTGTTATTCACCGAATAACCATCTTCCTCCTCTCCGTCACTCGCCAGTGACCCCTCTCTCACCGTTCTCCGTCGGCGTGAGAGATTACCCTTATGTTGTTATTGAACGAATAACCATGGAAGAAGGATGTGCAGGTCCGAGTCTGACCCAGATCAAGGAGAACCAAAAAACTTCGATCTGATTGCTCCGACGGTGTGAATGTGGTGCATGAGTACATATCTGAAGGTAGGGCAGTGGGTGTGTAGTTGGAAAGAGGTTGACATGGATGTGGGTGGGTATAGTGAAAACGGGAAGAAGAAGTTCTGGTAGTGGTCGGAGTAAACACGAAAATAAGAAGTTGGAGTGAACACGTAAGAAGAAGAAGAATGGTGAGGAAGAAGTTCTAGTGGTGTTGGTCTATTGGAAGAAGAAAGGGTTAGTAGAGAATGGAGAAGAGGATGTCAATGGAATTACAAAATTGTCCCTATGTTTTAAAGTCAAAATTACTTATTTGCCCATGGTGTCTTTTATGTGTCAAAAAACTTGTGTCCATTTATCATTTCTGTTAAATCAATGGATTTTGTTATTGTTTTTTTGTGTGTAAACTAGGTATTCTCCACGCTGATGAGTCAATAATTAGTGTTTTTAATATATTATTTGAGTCCGTTTTATTTAGATTTGATTTCGTTTTATTTTATATTATTTCCTTTTTAGAACTATTTTACTTCAATTGCAAGTTATTATATTTCAGGAACAAATAATTGATAGATTGAGTCTTGGAGCAAAAGAAAGAGGATTATGAGCTGATTCGGGATGAAAATACGGGACAAAAATGTCACCCCCAAGTCAGAAACTTGGCACGGCCCGTGCCACCAGTAGTACGGTCGTGCCTGCCTTCAGGATGCTCTTTTGTTGCTTCTGCTTCATGGACAAGCTACCTATTAGTTTACTTCTGACCTAAAAGCCCGTGGTTTCTTGTGGAACATTCTAGTGTTATATTTCTTAGGGCTTAAGTCATTGTAAACTATAAATAGAGTAGCTAGCTATCACAACAATTCATCTTTTGTTCTTGGAATTCAATAGTGACAACTGTCTTTCTTAATAAAAGTTCTTCTTTTACTTTCTTGTTATTTACTTTATGTTCTTCTTCTTCTCTTCTATGTCTACAATGAACATGAACATGAGTGAGTAGACTCTTCTTGTCTTGGGATTGTTGGATAAGTCTAATGACGTAATCCTAATCAAACCAAGCCATAAACCCTAATTTTACATAAATCTACTTTCTAATCTATTTCACCTATTTTATAATGAACTAACAAATACCAAACTCATAATGCGACAGCGGAGGGTTAATATTTGTTAATTCATCATCACAAATATCAATTCATAATGCGACAGTGAAGCTTTGATATTGGAACAAGTGAAATTAGACAAGGGTTGCAAAACATGAGAGTAGTCTAGCAAACCTTGAGACATATAAAGTTTCGTTCTTCAAGGATTCTAATAGCAATCAACCATGAGAATGGGCGTGGTTGCTAGAGGAACACACTCACTGACTTCGAAAGAAGCTTTGATACGTTTAAGAGAAACTTGTCTTTAGAAAGTAGGTCGAATATAAAGTTTAGGTTTAGGGTTTGTTTGTGAAGGGTTTGTTATTATGATGAACCAATAATCCCAAGGCGCTTTTTATTATTCTTTTAAAAACTCAATCTTTACAACTGAACTTTCTTCTAATCATCTTCTAAGAGTTAATTAAATTGAACAACTCCTTGTTGTCTCTTTTTACTACTTCGGTAGAACCGTGCACTTGCGGTTTTACTCATCACACGCGCGCAACTGCAAAGACTAATCTCTCGAGTCTTGTGAGATCTAAATGAGCGGTAAACTCTTACTAAGAATTTTAACATTGTTGTATGTCCAAGGCTGACGCATTTGCACTAGTACCTTGGTTAATCTAAAAGAGACTCGTGTTTATTTAAGCGTTTTTGCATTATTATTGATTGAGATAAAATTAAACAAAAGCAATTACCATAACTTAAAAAAAGTATTTCATTGTAAAATGTTTGAGGGGATTAAAAAATACGGTAAATTTTCTGAAATATTATCATGATCATTAAATTTGCCTTATCTTAAAATTTGCATTAGACCTCAATATGTTTTGAATGTCTTGTACATATCAAACTAGATTTTTTATTTTTTTTCTTACAAACCAGATTTGCCAAAGTATTTGCAAATGAATTAGCTTCTCAATATGAATGTGTAATTTGGACCTCTCAATTCAGATCTAGTTATTTTAGTGACTAACATACTCAACTCGCCAATGATCCACCTTCGTCGACTTAAAGAGTACCCACGATGATGTTTGAATCAACATGAAGCCTCAACATTGAGCCAACTTCAAACCTTCCAAGTTTTAAAATCACTCAAAACTCTACCACTTAAGCACTATACACCCATACATATTTTTAGAAGCCACAAACCTACGAACCAAAGTAGACAACCCCATAATATAGCTGTCAAAAGGAGTATCCAACCCGTTTAGGACCGGCTCTAACGGACTTCAGACTTTATCGTGTTGGGCTTTGAAAATTACAATAAAAATACTCTCAACAAAATTTCTTACAAATAATGTTTTTAATAGATTTAAATACTACCTATCGCAAAAAATTATAAACATCTTTGTAAACTAAAAAGGCGAGGAAAACAATTTTAAATAAATTACGTATGTTAATGGTTATAAATATTTATATGTTCGACCTTTAAATTTACAAGCAACGAAATGAGCAAATACAATTTTTTTTATTACTTTTATGTGTGTTAATTCATTAGATTTATCACTTTTGTTTTTTACTTTAATAATCAACTAAGTAAAGAAATATTAAAATAATATATAAAATTGGGTTAAATATGTTTTTGGTCCCTATAAAATTGGGAACTTCTAAGTTTAGTCCTTACTTTATTTTAATAGTTTTTATAGTCCCTAGAAAAAAAATTATTTATAATTTTAGTCCATGCTAAAACAAAGTTTGTTTAATTACCCTTAAACTCTTAAATTTTTTAACGGTTTTTTTGAGACAAGTTTGAACACTATGAAATGATTATTTACAAAATATTTGAATTTATTTTACATGAAACAAATTAAATATGAAAATTTTAAAACGACAAAAGTTAAATATAAAAGTAATAAAATCTGGACATCGAAATCAAATTTAGCGATAATTTTTTCGGATGAACTTTTAGTAATGTTCTTAATACGTATGCAAAAAAATGTTCAATAATTTAAGAGTTTAAGCATAAATTAAACAAATTTGAATTGAGTGGGGACTAATACTGAGTGTATAATTTTTTCTGGAACTAAAGGAACTATTAAAGTTAAGTAAGGACTAAACTTAAAATGTTTCGATTTTATAGGGATCAAAAACATATTTAATTCTATAAAAATTTTAGGATTTTTTTTGTTACATAGGCTAAACGGACTACCTGCGCCCATACAGGCTAGCCTAAATGGATACCAGACTTTTTTGGATCAGACTAAAAAGCTCTACATAAATCCGGGCTAAATATTTAGGGCCCAAAACCTACAAATAACCGGGTTTGACGAGTCGATCTATACATCTAACTCGTTTTGATAGCTCTATCTCATACCATGTTGTCATGTTTCCTTTCAAAGCTCCGTTAGGCCAAATCCAACTCTTAGTCGGCAGGGACCAACAAATTTCCTAATTTTGTATTCTTTAAGAGAATTTCTACACCTTTTGAAAATAAGAATTGTTGAGTTTAATATTCTAAATTTTCCACTTTTTGAAAAATCGATATGGATTTTTCATGTTTTAAAAAATTCTAAACAATATTTAAAAAAATGAAAACAGATTTTTTTTTTACATTTAAAAAAAATGTATGTGTCGTGTTGGCCTTAGCGTAGGCTACGCATAAAATTAGTTCATTTTACTTTAAACGGACATGCGAGTATCCCCGTGAGCTTAACTCGATTGATAGGGATAATGTATAACATATACAAGGTTTGAGATTTGAATCTCATACACCACAAAAAAAAAAAAGCGAACATGTGGGTTTTGGAATTTTTACTTTTTTCAATTTTTCATAGATAGAAATTTAGTTTTTTTAAAAGTAAAACATCCAAAACATAAAATTTTCGTATTTAGGAAGAAAAA
>Ga0228710_1002057_pt1 | contig 31231 bp, 20 predicted proteins | sample MedpolnodulmetaG_FD_177995 | JGI IMG/M metagenome (GOLD analysis project Ga0228710, IMG submission 177995) | Root nodule microbial communities from Medicago polymorpha collected in Santa Monica, California, United States - pink nodules | ecosystem: Host-associated > Plants > Roots > Nodule...
TGTTCTTTACTTTATCCGCTGCACATAGACTCTGAACTCACTCAGACTCTGAACTACTTCAGACTCTGAACCTGAGGACAGTTATCTAGAACGTAAAAGAAGAAGTTTCCAAAAACACAATTCAACCTCCCCTTCTTGTGGTTTTTCTCACCTTCAAACTCATGTCTAATCTTTATATTTTTTAGGGTTAAATAAGTTTTTGGTTTCTATAAATATAGTTAATTTTATTTTTAATCCTTGTAAAAAAAGTGACATGTTTTAGTCCCTACAAAAAATTCGGCACGTAGTTTTAGTATCTGTTAAATTAAAATTTGTTTAATTATTTTTTGAAGAATTTTTTTTTTAATTATACTTAAACTTTTAAATTTTTAAATGATTTTTTACAGACTTGTTTAAAATATTATAAAATATACACCATCTTTAAAAATAATATACACTGCAAAAAATTACCTCATAAATTGATTTTTAGGTCCAGATTTGTATTAGTTTTATCTTAAAATTTTGGCGTTTAAAAAAATCAAATTTAATTCATTATATGTTAAAAAAATTGATTTTTTTGTAAAAGAGTTTCTCCCTAATTTTGGCGCAAAATAATGGATTGTGAAACCAATATAAACATTTATGCGTTCGTAACTTACTGGCTACTTATATTTACACTAAAAGAAATTTTGCTCTTAAAAAACCATGTGAAGTTTTCACTTCATAAACCTTCCTCTTAAAAAATCAAAATTTAATTAGGCAATCAGAATCTTCGGTCCATATTATAATATTTTTAAACACCAAAATTTTAAGATATAATGAAGATTATACATGAGTTAACTAAAATGAAAAGTTTGTATATTTATAAGGACCAAAACATATTTAACCTTTCATTTAAATTCAAGGTCAATTTTGAAATTTCCTATTAATTAAAATATTATTATCACACTTAAAAGTCATTTTACTTAACAAAAAAAAAAGGTCTTCTTTATGGTCTCCTACGGGTGAGAGGTCCATTAGGGTCATGCATCCTAGACGGATGGGATGGTTGAAGTTTGAAGAAAGTTGATTAGTAGATACCTTAATTTCGTTTTCGATTATGTCATAATTTTTCAATCAATTTTTTCGATCAAGGGCATAATTTTGAGTGTCTATGAGCAATTGTCAAAAATATAATATAAATAAGAATATTTATTAGCATTTTCCTATAATAAATAATTTCCGCTTTAGTATTTAGAGTATCAACATTACATTAACTTATAGTCTCTAAAGTATTTTTTTTTGTTGTTGCTATAGTCTCTAAAGTATTTAAATATTTTTTTTTTGTCCAATAAGTATTGAAATATGTTAATATTTTAGCTATTGAAATATATCTAGGAATTCGTCTCGTTAGTGCTAACAGTTTGATTATAGGAGTAACGTGACAGATTTCATATCAAAATTAAGTTGAATTGAAAAATGGGATTGAGTTCACTCAGGTGAAATTTTCTCAAATTTTTTCAATTGTTACATCTATATATTCTTAAACATGAGAGAAAGGGGATATAAAATTATAAAGACAATATGATATTGCGTGTATGATTATTGAGATGTAACAATTGAGAAAATTTAAGATAATCTCACTTGAGAGAATTAATTTTCTGTGAAAATTAAAGGAAATACATAAAGAATTAAATATAAGATCATACATTAAGTATTATTGCATTCCACTTAGGTATGTCAATGGGGTAGGGTGGGGACGGGTTTTACCTTCCCCGTTACCCTGTCCATACCCAACGGAGATGAGAAATCGAATCTCATCCTTGTCTTCGACGGGTTCGAGTATACCCGCCTCATACCCATTCCCCGCAGTGGATATTTCTTTAATAAAAATTAAAGTTTTTTCAACCTCGAGCGCAATATTGTAATGCATTATCTAGGAAAGAGATAACAACGATCGATGACTATGGTGATGGAGAAGAGAGAGGCTGAGAGTGTTAGATATGGAAGGAGATAAGAGAGAATTATGATCAAGTGAGTGTCATCTGAAAGACTAAGACTCAGACTATGTGAGTGAAATGAATTAGGATTTCAGTTTCTATTTATATAAATGGGGCAATAAGCTAATTTTCTACATTCGGGACGGGTTTGGGTATGGGTTCGGGGTGAGTACTTATATCCCTGTTACCCGTCCCATATCCGTGTTTTGATATCGGGGAAAATCCAAACTCATACCCAAACCCAGTCAAAACGGGGAAAACCCGTCAAAATGGATTTGGTTAGGACGGGTACCCACGAGTATGAGTTTTGTTGTCATGTCTAATTCCAATTGACTTTTATTTTATGATGTTTCTCCTAACCATGTTTTTTACAAAATAAAAAGCAAAAACCAAAATTAAGTTTCAAGTTTGTCTCTTAAAATAATTTAAAATTTCATGTCAGGCGAGGGCAGTCTTAGAGAAGAGAGCGCCTCATTTGTGATCCGTCATCTACCATAAAATCAACATACATATTTTATTGGGTCATGTTAACCAATGCCCCTTGAGCACTACTTAAGCAGCTAAAAATTGAGAGAAAAAAAACATAGTCAGCATTAAAAGCAACTATTTTTCAAGTTTCAAAAAGTAAAATACACAATTTTTAAGAAAACATTTTCTTATATAATTCCTTAAATGGCGTCTGCGGACGCTAGTTAACATTTTCCTATTTTATTTCCTAAGAACATGCATCAACCAACATAGCGATTCTTCTTATGTGCAACAAACGTCAAATTGTTAAAAGTTGTCAAATTTATAGTAGAGCGCCAGATACATCAAGGTTCATAAGGAGATTTGGCCAAATTATATTTGTATATGGGTTTTGTCTCTTGATAATTCATCATCTTAAGCGAATTATTAGTAGGTTTCAGAATTTTTTTTTTAATTTAAATTATTTTAGATTTTGAGCAATCATAGATGTTATTTGAATAGATTTTTGGTTTTATTCATGATATTGGTAATGTACTATGAATATAGAGATTTTATCATGTATAGCTTTGACTGATAATTGGTCACCTAAGGAATTGAAGCTTTTTGTTAGGAAAATGGGATTTTGAGCTATGAATCGGTCCTCACCTTCATTGTCAATTTGAAATTATCGATTTAAAACTTTTTTTTTTTAACAAGCATTATCGATTTAAAACTTAATTGCATTGGTAGAGAACTTGAGAAGTTTGTAGTGAACAGGGAAGAGTTTCAGCAATTTCGTCTAAACTTATAAAACAAATGGCTAGAGTTTCAGCAATTTCGATAAATGGTTCTTGAATAGGACTAGGGGGTTAATGTTATTTGTCTATTTTATTAGTGGTCTATAAACCATATGGATTGTTTGTGAAGGACATAGGTGCTACGTAGTTTTTGGAGAATTTGCCTAGTTTTTTTATTTTTACTAATCGTTTATTTTGTGTTTTAGTTGTATATGTATTTGAACACAACTAAATGATTGATCTCAAGTAGTTAATAATTTTTACATAAAGATAAATCGTTTGGAAAAAACTGAATTTGATTTTCGAATAAAACAATTTTTATCCGAACTTTTCCTGTGTCACAACCAAACTTTAGATTATTAGAGTTCCTTTCTTTACAAAGCGTTAAGAATTAATACTAAAATATGAGTTCGAGTACTCTTTGTACTCTTCTACTTACTATCTTTTTGCTACTTCAATTAAAAATAAATAAATAAATAAAGATAAAAATAAGTTAGGATTTGACTAGACTTTTTTAAACCGAATATGTACTCAAATAAAAAGATATATAACCTAAAAATTTAAAATACTGATATATGACTCATTAAAAACATACATAGTTACAAATTAGTTTTAAATAACTATACATACAAGAATTTTTCATCAGCCCATTATATATGGAGTGTAATTCTTTTTTAGCTCTCTGGTTCTTAACAAAGGCTCTCGTAATCCAAAGTTTAGCAAATAGTTAAGTAAAATTTGGCCAAAATTTTTTCTCAACACACATTATTACTTACATAATTTATATTTATTTAAATAATTTGCTCTATGTACATATAAGAGTTTTTTTATAACCTTTTTAGTTGAAAATAATTTTATATTTAATTAGTTGAATTAATTTATGTAAATAAGTCTGATATGGATCTATGTCCAAATTTTATTTATTTTTGCAAGTTCCTCAAATGTACTTCTAATTTCTTTTTCCTAATAGGTGAAGCAAAAGAAAGACGCCTATAAACAGTGTGATTATAAGAACGGATGGTAGGGGAGGTTACTTTTCAAACCTGAATTGACAAGAGTGAGTGGAGTAAGTTAAGAATGCTTCTAGAATAGATTTTTTGTACAAGAAAATAAAGCAATATATAAAATAAGTTAGTTAGAGAGAAAGTAGAAAGGTGGAAGACCACACACAAAAAGTTGGGAAAACGAATCATCATAGATAAGAGTGAGTTTTTTTGGGGTGGACCGATGAAAATGTTTGGTAGGCATTGCCTGTTTTAAACTACTGGATCAATAAACCATGTGAATTTAGGCAAAAAGCATTTGCTCTAGTAGGTAGGTCTTACGGTTTTTTCATTCAAAAAGAAAAAAAGTCTTGCGGTTTTTATTATCTCATTAACTCGATATCATTTTATTATTTATCAAGCTTACATCATAAACCATTTGGAGTTAACACTATATTATATATGGGGTTAGAATTTAAACTCAGAACTTCAAACAAATTGAATACTAAGAAACAAAAGACCGTTTATTTGTCTCAAGGAAGTGTGCTTTAATCTTAAGCTGACGTCACACTCAACTAATTTTATGTGGTTAGGACGGGTTTGAATGGAATGCCAAGATCGGTTAGGAATCTCAAAAAATCAGATTGCATGAGAATTACTCCATGTTTCTTCCTAATTATGAACAATGTGTTCTTAATTGAATGATAAATTTAATCTTTAATATCAAGATTAAGATTCAAAGTTGAATAAGTAAACAATCACAGACAAAACCTAGACTTATGCACAAAAATTCATACACACAAATTTTTAATCTTTATAATGCTTGAGAGAGATAAATAGATAGCTGAGAGGGAAATAAATGTTTCAATAAATAAAATAAAATAAAATAGTATGAATCGTATTTATACTAAAATTAAACAAATATTTATGTAGAAAATATGCCAAAACACGTTAAAGCTTCGATTCAACCAACCTTAATTTGAATTATTCATTTAAAATTGAATTTCGCAAAACTTTAGAACATGAATCGATTCAATGAGCCATTGATCTTACTCTCAAGAGAAAATGGAGCTTCGTTTGATGCAAAATATATGGTAAAAACATGATATGATATGATGGTGACAATATAAACGGTAAGAACTTAACATTGTCATCTTATATTAAGATATAATATGTTAAGTTCTTGCCACACTACTAGAAATAGAAAAATTAGTGAGGGAAATTAATTACGGAAAAAATGAAATTCCTCATAAATTCCTTGGTCGCAAAATTTAGTGACGGAATTAGAGAGAGATTTCACGTTTTCCCTCACTAAATATCTCTCACTAATTTTTGCTTTTTTAGTAGTGCCATTAAATTGTGATATCTTGGTGCTCAACAAACATTACATTATGACATGATGTGATATCATTATATTATCATGTCCACGAAACGAACCATTATTGTCACAATGAATCTTTAGATCTCTTGAATCCAAATATCTTAATTTCTCCTTCTTTGGATAAAAGAACAAGTTAGTGCAAAAAGATTTAAAAAAGAATACACGTTTTTAAAAAAAATCTTTTTATATGCCTTTAATTGATATTTTTGATAGTATATATCTTTAATTAATTAATTTAGCATTTTTTTTATAAATTCCAATTGGGCTAAAGATTTTAAGGCCATGAGAACACAAAAGGTAATTAGAAGAAACTAGATTAATTTAAAACAAAAGGTGTTGAGAATTATTTTATCTTTTTATGTATAAAGATTTAATGTCTCTTTATGTTTATTTTTCTGTTTTCTTTCTTTGGTGCCTGTGCTTTATGCACCAGTGATATTTATTTGTATTATTTTTGGTGATTCTCTTTTGTACGCCTTGTGTGAGATGAATCATCAATGGTAATTTAATTTCATTTTGGCTTGTTAAAAAAAAATTCTATTAATGAAATAATGTAGACTATAGTTGCTAGCATTTTTCATTAATGAAATAATTTGAAAATGAAGAGTATTAATTAAATAATGGTGAAAAAGCAGAGGTGAAAGTGAAAATAAAAAAGGTATAGATTAGGATGAGAGAGAGAAGCATAAAAAGTAGCTACCTACCCAATGAAAGGAAACAGAAACACAGCACAAACTTAATTGTAACCACTCGTCTTTTCTCACCAACTCGGTCAATCACTTTGAGAAAAAGAAGCTATCCGAGTCAATTGCACCTTTCTCTCTCTTCACAACCTTCCATTTATATTCTCTTCTGTCTCACTAACACCTTCTTTTGTCTCTCAACAACCATGGGTAGATCTCCTTGCTGTGAAAAACAACACACAAACAAAGGTGCTTGGTCTAAGGAAGAAGACGAACGTCTTATTAACTACATCAAACAACAAGGTGAAGGTTGTTGGCGTTCTCTTCCTAAAGCCGCAGGTATATATATATATATATTTCCCACCCATATCCGTTTATTCATTAATATTTTGCTTAATTAATTATATGCATGTTTTACTACAACACAGGCTTGGCAAGATGTGGAAAAAGCTGCAGATTGAGATGGATCAATTATCTCAGACCTGATCTTAAGCGTGGAAACTTCACTCACGAGGAAGATGAACTTATTATCAGCCTCCACGCTATGGTTGGAAACAAGTATGTATATTCTTTCTCAAATTTGTTTTTCTCTCCTTCATGTTATTAATTGATTATGTTTTGTTTTCAGATGGTCTCAGATTGCTCAAAAATTGGCCGGAAGAACAGACAATGAGATCAAGAACTATTGGAACACTCACATAAAACGCAAACTCTATAGCCGTGGAATTGATCCTACAACACATCAGCCACTTAAAACTTCCTCAGCAACCACCACCTCTGCGGAAGCTGCTTCTCCTCCAATGGTTGTTAATAATAATCCTTCCGTATTGCCTGTGGTACCCTCAAACAACGAGAGCAGTACTAGCAGCAGCATGAGCCACCAGAACAAGATTAAGAGTGAGTTTCGGTTATTCAGTAATTTCAGTGGCTCTCGGCTTAAAAAGTTTGTTGCAGCCGATTCTTGCTACGGTGGTGTTGAAGAATCAGTTTCAAACAGTAGCAGTGGTGTTACCGTTGAGGATATAGCTTATCCTCCTCAAATCAACTTGGAACTTTCATTGGCTATACCCTCTCCCTCTCCCTCTCAACAGCCACAGCCACAAGCTTTGTGTCTTTGTCGTCAAATATCTTTAGGGTTACATGGTAGTAGCCACCAACCTTGTTGCTGCAATAATACCATGCCTATCGTTGGTGTTTCAACTTCTGCTTTCGTTGCTGCTCCACCACCTGCTACCACCGGCGCTGGGAATGGTTTTTTCAAATTTTCTGGGGCTGGGATTGTCAAGTTTTGATTGGAAATTTGCAACTTTTTTTGTTGTACAAGTAATTTAGGCTTAATCTTATCTTTTGGGGTTAATTATTAATTATTAGAATCACAGCACAGCTGAGTTGTTAACGTTGTTGTAACTGTTACTTAGTTACCAACGTCAACGACAAAGGACAGTTTAGTTGTAGAATCGAATTTCGAAACTTTTCGAAATTTTTGGATTATTTTGTTTTTATTATTTCATACATATGTGCTAATTGCTATGGTGATTGACTGTTGAACAGAGGTCTTACCAATATTTTGGGCTACTTTTTCTATCTCCATTTTAATTTGCTGCATGTTCATTTCTATATGGTTTTACTCCTGTTGATTTCTAATGGTAGAGTTCAATGTTGAATTTCCATCTTGATAGTTTTAATTCTTCTTTCATTGTGTTTTTGACTGGAAATTTTTCTTCTCTCATTGTTTTGACCTTTATTCAAATATTTTTTTTGGTCAAGCAATAAATTAAATTTCTATATAATGGCGTTAATTATTAGATGTTAGTTTTTTTTAATCAAAGATGTTAGGTAAGATGTGTAAAAAAATATCATGGGTATTAATTTTTAAACTTCACTAAATTTAAGTACTTTTTTATTCTTTTTATTTACTAATTCTTTTATATATGCACGTTTTCTTTGGTCAAGGTGTATTTGTGTTTCACGTTTTTAGAGTATATATAGTAAACAAAAGTCCAATTTTTACAACAACAATCATCATAGCAAACTTAACAATGTCAAATAATTCAGCAAAAACAATTCAACATCAACAACTACATTGAGTAGGTAAAGAAAATCCAATTCTTGATGTTAACTATTTTTGTTCTTTTATATTGCAAATTTTTAATCTTTTAATTAAACTCGATCATAACCATTTTTCATGTAATATATGAAAACTACTGGACCATGTGTGGGATCAGTATTGAATTATTACTGACTAGTCACAATGTGTTCAAGTTCAACTATCAGGTAATTCAATTAGTAGGGAAAGGCTCGTTTTTAGCTCATTTAAATATTTTTATAGGACAATGTTTGATAAACAATCAAAATGAATTAAACAGCAACAACGATATAATACATCGTTCCAAAAAAAAAACAATACATAATATTTTATCCTTCTTGATTTCAGAAAGTGAAAATATAGATAGAACAATATTCTCTCCTTTCACCCCTAAAAAATTATGGCCAATGAAAGCAGGAATAAAATACTGTAGCGTTTTTTATTTTTTAATTGAATTTTTATATTTTCATTATAAAAATTTAGTAGATTGTAAGTTATTTTTTTAGGGGTAGAATGTATATGTATTAATCAGGGATTCTCAATTATCTACTATTCCAACATTGTCAAATATATTTCTACGCTATCATAGAAAAGTTACCCACTTAGGTATAGTTTTTATTTGATATCTAACTTTATTTTTTTTAGAGCATTTAATTATGACATACTCGATTATGTTGAAATAAGCATATATGTTAATACTTGTCAAAAAAGGTATACAAGGTAGATAAAAGATTTCTTTTAAATATGAGTAATAGCAATTTTAGGGAAAAAAAATTGTATAGGAAACATCTATATTGTAGATAGTTCAAGTTCACCAATTACCCTAGATTTTAGTTATTTTTGTGGTTGTTGCTATTATTAAACGTATACAAAAAAAATCATGAAATAACACTATTAGCTAATTGCCAAGCAACATGACTGTATATATGATTTTCATTTCGGTAAATAAAGAATTTGAAAAGTCGCCATGAACAATCACAATTCACAATTGAATTGGAGGGTCAAAGAAAGACTGAATAAAAACAAAAACAAGTATATATATAAACTAATCGATGTTTGTGAACTGCGATTTTGAAATTTTCTCAGCCTTCTAGAAACGAAATTATTAATTAACGAATTTGACCATATATATTTTATGTAACTAAAATAAAATAAAGGAAGATTGCGTCGAAAATGTTCAGAGGTTCAACTCTATGTTCTTATATTGTTTTAGTGATATACAAAGATAAATAAGTTTCTTGTCTTCTAGAAACATTTATGTACCTAACCTGAAATAAATTAGTTAGTACTACTACTAATTCGAAAGAGAAGAGATAGTGTAGATAATTAATCGTTATCCATTATAAGAAAATGAATGAGGATGCATGTGGGCCACGTCATGTGATATAGACAGAATGTTAGCAACTACCCACGATATCAGTAGAAAGAGAAAACAAAAACATAGTGTAATGCAAGTGAGGAAGGAAGGTATGTGATTGAAGAGAAAAGAGTCGTGTTTGGTGAGAAGTGGGGCCAGACATGTTGGAAGGATGAATGGATGGTGCGATAGAAGAAGACAGAACAGAAAAGAACACAACACGTTAAAAAAGAAAGAGAACTCAACTCGTGAATCTATTATGAATGAAACATCAACATTGAACCCTGAGCTGGTTGGTTAGGTTAGGTAAATGTTGCACACGTCACCCTTCATACCTACCCTCTGTCTTTTCTCATTAATTTCACACTTCTCTTATGTGTGTTTGGTACTGCGGTGACGAGAATTGATTTTGATAGAATTAAGTTTTGAGATAATTGATTTTGGTTAAAAATGGGTTGGATGTGAATTGATTTATGTTTGGATACAAAAAAAAATTAAGATATAATACGGTCGAAATTTAAGATAAAATTTAAGTATTCCACGCATATTGGTACTAAGGTGTATCAGATACGTATCGATGCTGATACATATTGGATATGATACTTCATTAATTTTGAAGTATATGTACATCACAGCTTCTATCTAAAGTCTGGGAAAAGAAGTTTGAAATTTTATTTTTTCACTATGGATTTTATTTTGTTCATATATATCATTTTATCTAAAAAAAATTGTGTTGAGTTTATAGGGATATAAGTAAATGAGGTTGTCCATAGGTCTTCCTGTTGTCCTTGTACTCATGAAGTTGTGGGAGTAACTGTTTTTGCTCATACGTCCACTATCCATCATTTCTGAATATCAAATCTTCACTAATAACCACTGATTTTTGGATTTTGAATTGAATCAAAAAAATTAGGGTTTTAAGTTTTTTGAATTGAGGAAGAACATTGACATCAATTCATGAAAAATTTTTGGGGGATTTTGAACTCTAGGTGACAAATTATAACATTAGGGTTTCAAATTTATATATTTGGGGAAGAAAGACCCGTTAATGAGGAAGAGGAGAAAGAGCCGTTAATGAGAAAGAGGAGAAAGAGTCGTTGTCAATTTCTGAAAATCCATCAATTTGGTCTTTAACAATTTTCTGTAAATCAATCAATTTGGTCCCTGCTTGCGTGGCATCTGACGTGTTAAGTCTTGTAAGAGGTTAACGTTACACGTCACCTCCGTTAATAGACCAACTTAACGGAGGGACTAATTTGATTGACATTTTGTAAATTCAAGGACTAAATAGCTATTTCGCAAAATTCAGGGACGAATTTGGCCAATTTTTTAAAATTCAAGGACGAATTTGAGGTATTAGTCAGGTTCGGATTCTATAATCCGGACGAGGGGTATTTTGGAAAAAAAAATAGGACGCGCGAGAAAAGGCATAGGGCGGGAAAAATAATTCCCATTTATTTTCTCTTTGATTTTTTGCCTAGGTAGTAGTATGTCCAATAAACTTTCCTTTTCAAAGACTTGGACCTTATTAACCATGTTGCAGCACTCTATGTTGGAAAAAGTTGGATGCTATCCTAAAATAAATATTACTTACTTGATCATTAACAACAGCGGGGGCAGAGGGTATTAATTTTGTCTTAAGTGTTGGTGGGATCCAACAACGGTAGAATCCCTTTTCTGATCTGATCACTCTCTGCTGCCTATGCCTCTCTGTGCACATTGCCAACCCTACCCTACTGCGATGATACTATGTATCCATAGATGATCGTAGACTTATTCATTCAACCCGTTATGATCTCGTTTAGCCTTCAATGCTGTTGTACCATTGTTGCTTTTCCTTGATATGATATCTGGAGCTATTGATTAAAAAGATACACTTTATTAAATTATATATATCTACACTTTATCGATTACAAAGTAATTTTTGCATTTTACAGTTCTCTCTCACTCCCAACCTTTCTCATCTTTCTCTCTCTCAAAACCTTGTTCTAAAATGAGCAATCTTGAGATTCAAGTGGACAAACTTGAAGATGAAGTTGCTCCTGGCGAGTTTAAGAGAGAAGCTATGGAAACAGACAAACGCTGTGAAGGTGAAGTTGCTCCTGGCGAGTTTAAGAGAGAAACCATGGAAACAGACGTCGGCTCCCCGGTTGTTATTTCGCCGGAAACACAAACACATGTTGTTGGTGGTGGTTCCCGTTCGCCGGAAATACAACAAGCTGAAGATGTAGTTGGTGGTGTTTCCCCGGGTTCGCTGGAGGTACACATGAACATTGTTTATTCTTTCTTAAATATACTGCATTAAAAACCAGCATTTTTAATGGAGGATGTTCTTTTGATATCTAAAAGTTGACATTGTATATGACAAATGTATAAAATTACACTTTTTATAACTACTATTGATTTGATTTAAAAGCAGGAAAAACTTACCAAAAAAAATGAAATTGTAAATCCAACTTGAGATAAGGTTGTCCATAAAGTGGAAAGTTCTTTGAAAAGAAGCAGTTTGAAGATGAGGGGTTAGCATTGACACAGAATGGTAGAGAGAATGGTTTGTGGGGTTGTGTTAGACCCAACCATGATTTCTAATAGATGGCGTGGAAAATAAGAAAGTTGGTGGATACTGGAGAAGGATATTAACCGTGTTTAGTGTGTGGGCGTACATTGATAAAGAGAAATGGCTCGACAATAAGAAATGTATGTTAAGTCTTATTGCAACTGTATTTGCTATTACTACTTATAAAACTGCGACAAACCCCCCTGGTGGGGTTTATTCCCTCGAGAAAATTACCAAAATGTGCACATCTATAAATAAATATGATAAAATATGTTCGGGTGAAGCGATAATGTCGGTGGTACAACCCGAGCTATATTCTAAGGTTTTAAATATGATTTTGAGTAATGAAATGATCTAAGTTCTCTCCTTAAGAAAAAACTAAATTTAAACATGATATAACTGAAGTTTTTCTATAAAAAAAACTGAAGTTCTAGTTATACCTTTTTTGTGTATATACAATTCAGAATTAGTGAACCAATATTTGTTGAGACACAGAAAATCCCTCAAAAGGGAGATTTTAAAAGGAAAAAAAGATATATGATATAAATTGCCCTAACATAATCGAAAACGACAAGCATAAACAAAATCGAAACAAAAAATTCTAACATGCATTGATATAAGAATATATTTTAATAGTATTTTTTTTAATAATATTTTAATAGCAATACACACACATAAGGTATAAATACAATTTCATTTTTTTTTGGGTAAGTTTTTCCTGCTTTTAAATCAAATCAATAGTAGTTATAAAAAGTGTAATTTTATACATTTGTCATATACAATGTCAACTTTTAGATATCCAAATAACATCCTCCTTTAAAAATGTTGGTTTTTAATGCAGTATATTTAAGAAAGAATAAACAATGTTCATGTCTACCTACTTCATTTATAATAACTAATGTTTGTACCTACTTCCATGAATCCGCTCCTGACTTTAATTTATATGGATATTTTTTATATAAGTACAGTATGGTTTTTTATGTATTTTACGGCTAGTATGGATATACTTATGATTGCGTGACAAATAAAGTAGATGAATAAATGCAGTAGCGTGAGGACTAAGGAGAGAAAGTGCAGTTCGAGAAGGTATAGACATTATTAAGAAAAGTGGCATGTTACTTGCATTTCACCTAATTCTTTCGTTTTCATCTCCACGTCACGTGAGCTTTCCACTCTTTACAAGTTGCCAGTTGGAGTTCTCTCAATTACTGTTCTTTGGTTTATAATTCTATTGTCAACTCTATTATCTTCAGTTTAGGCCTAAGCTTCAGCTTCTTCTACAACACTTTTTGTTTATTTCAGATATTAGTCGATCATTGATATGTTTATTAAAAACAAGTCAACCGTTGCTATTAACTAAATGAACCAAGCAAATAAAACATAAGCAGAATTTGTATGAGATTCTTTCACTCTAAGGCTTCATTTTGAGTAAGAAAAATTAATATTAACTTTTATCCTCTCATTCAAGACAATAATCTTTTTGACAGTATAATAATAGATACGAAGTATCCACAGATGTTTAAGTCAGCAATTTCTATTATGAAATTTGTTGACCACAAAAATGATTTATCACTAGACCGACATTTGACCTATGTACCATTATGAGGCTTGCATAAATTTCTTTTATATTTTTTAGTCAAAAAACAAGTTTACAATTATTAAGATAATCTCTTTCAAAAAAAAAAATATTAAGATAATCAACTTTTCATTTTTCACCTGCTATGAATCCAGGCAACGATGCCAAGCAAACAAAAGTTATTTCTCCAAGGGACTATTATTTTTTTCAAGAAAGAAAAGACTACTCAACAAAACACAAATCTATCAAATAAGAAATATATTTGTTTACATCAAGAATGGGAGCCTCGGGTTGGACGGCAAACATGATTCCTTTTACGAGCATGCTCTTCACTACGGTGCTGTGTCCGACATGCATATCCATACCAGCAATCTTCTCTTGTCGATGCTTCTGGTGGGAGAAGCTTTTTGCAATACATACAAACAAAAACAAAAATAAAAAGGGTCAACTTGATTTGCAGACTGCAAGTAGTTTCATTCAGCAACTAAATTTTTGTAGTACATAAAACATTGTAATGTTATCAGTTCGTTCAGCAGATTCCAGGAACTGGAATTAGTTTCTTAGTAATTTTGTGATTAGATTGCGTAAATTTATATTTGGTAAGCCACTTTTTTCCCAAAAAAATAATCCACTCATTGCTAAAAAGTACAGATAATTGAGTTAAAGAAAGACAGACTTCCGATAATGCTTTGAGTTTAAGGTACTTACATGTTTGGGTGTAGAAATGCGAAACCAGTACAAGAGAAATGACACCAACTTCTGATAACAATCACTGCATGATTAAAAGAATATGAACATTCAAAGGTTGAAATGGTTATCAGACAATAATTCCACATTGTACTAGAGTTGGTGGTTGTTTTACCAATGACGTACATCAACCAGTATGCGGTGTTAATATGTCAAATAGAAATACAAGACAGTAGAGTTCAATATGATTTTTTTCGCATTGTTGGGTGCATAATACTCAGCAAATTAATTCAGTATAAATGTATGTACTATTTACCTACAGGTATGTATCACATTACAAAATGCAACCTTCAATAATTTTAAGGTTTGGCATTGGGCCTATTAAAACATCTAGGTAAATCCACTTTAGCTCAATGATTCAGTATAAAACATACCTGCATATAAGAGTCCCAGCAGTCATCATCTCTGCGTGATTCAGCATCATTCGTGTTGTATCTGCCAAGACAATAGAAAAAAAATAAAAACTTATGTATAAGTCAATATCTGGTGACAGTGTGACACCATCAAATGTACAATCAGATCAAACAATTTACACCAATGAATAACTTTTTGTAAGAAAACTCAATTGAAAATTTGCATTAAGCTCAGCAAGCTAATGCAAAATAGGAATCCAAGTGCATGTTTGATGAGTTTTTTCTTTTTATTTTTTCAGATATATTTTCACTACATTTTACAAAACTATCACCTTGTTTACATTTTGTTTCCTTCATGCAATGAAAACAATAAATAGCCAGGACAAGAATCAATTTTTGTAATCATCAGTTAAAACATTTCACCCAAAAGGTGAAAGAAAAAAGCAACTAAAAAAATCAGAAGAATTACTTCTCATTAAATCACATGAAAGACAAGTTTGTCACTTTACCAATTTCTCTGTTATTCAGCTTTGATATCCACTCTGATATGACATCCTGCAATGTCCTCCCCGTTTGTCTTATGCAACTTTCAGTGATCTAGAAAGCCACAAAACATAAACATAGTAAAAAAAAATATGATCAAGACAAAACAGACTCAACAATAAAAATGTGATACGGAAACGCATACATTCTGTTCATGCAGATTCTTTTCATGGGCTACCAAAGGAATTCCTGATATAGTGTGTTCAGATATCTGCAAAGAGAAAGTCAAGCACATGTCGTATAAGTGACCATTCCATCATCTATTCAAAGCCTTTAACTCCCTAGGAAGAGAAGAAAATTATGTTGCACGGTTAACATGATGATGAAATTGACCACGCAAGGGCACAATAACTACACAGCAGTGTTGTCAACTGCGGATCACGAAAAAATAGTTGTGTTTGAATTTCGCTACGTAACAGTGCTATAGCATCGCTATTTGACAATATTCTGTGCTAAATAGCGTATCTTGGAACATTAACGATTTCTTCAGATATCGTTAGGCTATAGCACTACTATTTAACCACACCATTACACAAAAATATATGAACTCTCCAGAAAGCAACTTTCGTAAAGTTATTAACTTTAACGGTTATTATAAACAAAATAGTCCATACCGGTCTTAAAGTATTTGGGGAACAAACAGGATAAGAGCCACTCCCAGTTACCCCAAGAGCACTCCAGTATGCTCCGCAAAAAGGTCTATCACATCCTAAGCCTACAATAAGTGACAACATGAATTCTATGACACTTTGAAGCAAAAAATTGAATATTATAGTTCACCATAAAGAGTGCAAAAAAAAAATACTATTTCATCAGCATGAATTTAATGACGAGACACAAATTAAAATATAAAAAAAAAACTACTCATTAGTTAAATCGCACATTGACGACTTACAATATTGAGGAACACCAAGACCAGTATGGGAAGGCATCATTCCTCCACATTCTTGACATTGGAGATGAATAGTGTTGGGATCGCATTGAAACCCGCCAACAACAGTAACTATATTGAAAGAGAATTCAATGAGTATGATGAAACAAAAAAATGAAGGACATCATAAATAAGACATTTTTTTTACTATTTTGTTTTAACATCACACCTGACACATTGTAAAGAAAGTCAGCAGAATTACAATAGCAAATTGGGAGTACCCACACAAACAAAATTCAAATCTTTTTCAGGTCTAGGGATGAAAATAAAAAAGAAAAGAAAATAAGTCTAAATGGCATTTCTGGCCCGATAGGCCATTCAAAAAGATAAGCTTCAGCGTCATCAGTCTAAGCACCGTTCAGCTCAAAATAGAAAACGCACATTCTTAAGGATCCTATGTATATCTTGAATGATTCAGAGACTTGCTGAATTCAAACATAAACATTTTTTCTCTGCAGCACAATACAGAATACAAACACAGTATACTTATTGATAACATAACTAACACTGAATGTCGTAAATAATTAGCACAGAAAACCAAGAAGATTGAAGGGAAAAAATATATTGTGCTGCATAGACTGCCTTGTTTGACATTGTATAACGGTAATATTACCACACTGCGAACAGTGATGATCTGCACCATCACTTTGATTAACCATTGTTGTGTTGGCCCTCTCCCTCTTTCTACTCTTCTTTCCAGATCCAATGACCTAACAGTGAAAATACAATAAACTCATTTTTCCAATAAAATTCCATGGCAAAGGGAGGATATTATACTACAAGTCAACAACTCCCCACAACAAAAAAATATAGTTCATTTTTGCTGTATTACAGGAGAGAAATCATGATCATTAAAGGAATCATCATACTCACAAGGTTTGACCGTACAGATGCATACGTATCTAAAAGCGCAACTTCATCGTGTGAGCGTCTTAGGGAAGAATCAGCTTTCACCATATCCTGAAAAAGGTATAGGAAAAACACAGCTGCTGTGTAAAAATAACAAAAAAACTTGACTACACCTAGTGGATCAACTATATGAAATCATGAATCTATCCAGAACATTCATATTTTCTATGAAACAATTCAGAGAAACTGTTTAGTGAAATGAAAGAAGAAAATCAATAGATCAAACAACATAGAAGTACAGCAAAAATAAAAAAGAACTCTCATAACTATGAACAAGAGGTTTGTCAAAAATATGACATAAAATTGTAAACAACGTCAAATATTAACTGCCATGCCTACATGCTATGCTTTGTGTCAATAATAAATACTATATCAAGTCCCATTTACAATTCAGCTTAATCTCTGTGAAATGCTTCTGCATAAAATTACCTCCGCGATGGTACGCAGAAAGTGATTTTTCCCAACAAATTGAACAACTGCTCTGCATTGAGGACAAAGTACAGTTGAACGTTTTTCCTGCGATCTCCGTAACCACTCCGAGAAGCAACCATTGCTGTAATGTCACATGACAATTTGAAGAAAAAGTCAATGAACTAAACAGGACCATTTTCATTAAAAAAAGAGGATCAAAAGATTATCATCCATACCAAAAGTTATGAAGGCATGGAGCAACAGTAACAACATCATGCCATATGTTTAAGCAAATACTACATTTTGCATGATCAACATCTACACATATCTGGAAAAAAAATACAGTCGAGTCATCAGCACTGCAATAAAAAACAGTATTGAAGAAGACATTAAGGATGCAGACGAATTATAAAATGCCAACCTTTAGCAGCGTCTGGCAGGTTTCTGGGCTAGACACGATTTGGAATTTGTAGCTGACAAATCCTAATGCCATAAAGTGGTAATGATGGAGTTAAATAGATTGCTAATCGGCTTAGAAATAATGAATAATGGTATCAAAAACCAAATACTTTGCTTAAAGATAAAGTTTTTGTTCAACTCCACATTAAAGATATTTACTGGTTAATTCTTCAATGGACTCAAATACCATGTTAAAATTATCGATCATAGTTGTAGTATATGAAAGCATGAACACTATCGAGGCAAGTAATTCTCACTGGTTATGAACATAATTGGATTACGATTAAAACATGCACAATTACATGTCATGATTTATGCCAACGTTACAGACCAAGGAAACATGCTTACCAACTAATCACACTATTTTTCGTCGCAGAACTTTTATTGAGTTAACTATTTAATACACCAAACAATTAATTAACAAGACTACTTTTGTCAACAAGTTTGAATATTATTAAAGAAAAAGGAAAACTTGGAATACATCTTTGCTAAAGATAATGTATGGATTGATGGGGCCAGATGGCAACGCTACTTCATTGAAGTGCGCCAATTAGATAATAGATTTAAAACACAATTAACAATTTTCTACTTTATATGTATAATCAGCTATAGGAGGTATTACACTAACATAAATATTAAAAAGGTTCTAACCTTCTTTAGCAGGGCCTGGGATAATTTCACTTCCATCCTTGATAACAACAGTGTCACCTTTGCCTACCTCAGCCCCGTCAACAAGTATTGTATTTGAACTATAGCATGAATGTGCAATGCAAGCAAAAAATAAATACTTTTTCGGCAAAAATTGACAACATATATGCAGATGAAAGGAGATGACATCCTTGCAGAGACGTATACTTTCAATACTTCAACGGAGAAGAAAGGAATGTAAAGCGTGTAAAAAATAATTTTTTCAGTAATTAGCACTCCTTTACTATCTTGAAGCTGAAACATATGTTCCTACTAACAATCAGCATGGGACATATAAGCTCCAACAGCATTTTTGAACGATATGTGACGAACAATGGGTTAAAACAGTGACGATGGAATGGACACGTGCATTACATTTTTTAGTTTTAAAAATAATAGTTCCCTGTTTTTCTGAAAAATAATTTATAATCGAACAAAACTAATTATCTTGGCAGATAGGGAGCACAACTTACTGAATTATTTAAAGGATAAATGTTTGTAAGTTTTGAATTTACCTCTTATTTTTCAATGTGGCAGAACATAGGTCGGAATTCCTTACTATTTTGCACCACCTATGTTTGTCACAAGAAGCGGTTGATATCTCCGAACGTATTTTGCCTTTATCTGACCTTATCTCAACATCAGGGTATCTCGAGTCAGACTGAACTGCATGAAAGAAAAGAGTACCTTAAGAAAGTCTCAAACTTCACACAAAATATATCCCTTCCCTTAATAATTTAAGAGCCAAATTGGTATCCCCTCTAAAATGGGATGACAAACCCAGATGAGTTTTCATCATATTTTCAAAGAAAAACCATTCCTTTATTTTCCACACTGGTTTTCAAGGGGAAGCCAAACTAATATAACAGTTAAAGTAATTATCAGGTTTCAAATAAAGACCACAGCCGCGATTTAGGGGCACGACACGACGGATTTGATGTTGTCAAAGGCAGATGCATCGGTTGCGTATGATCACTATTCTCGGCAATATCAAGAATGGAGACAATATAAAAAATGGTGACGCAGCCGTAACTGTTATCACTATTTAAAAACCCTAGTAGTTAGTAAACAGCAATGAGATTACATCCTCATGATTCACCATCAGGTGTACAGACACAATAAAAACAGTGATGAACATCGCTAGCCCTATAAAATTGTAAAGATAGATTTTTGTCATTGTTATGATAGCATCCCCTATAAAATTGAAGCCCTAAAAAAATAACATGCACACACACACAGTAGAAGTAATTAATCAGTGGAACCTAACATGAAATGAATTTTAAGAGATAAAAATAAAGGCTTTATTGTGTTACGAAATGCTGTTTTGAGTATTAAACAAATAAATTTCAAAAATTTCAACCCTTTTGATTCTAATTTAAAAAATTTGAAGAATTAAGATGAAATCCAAAAGAGGGGAAAAATTATGAAACGCCCAAAATTTGAAACTTTAATGGATAATTTAGTGAAATAGGGAAAAGGGGTTACCAAGCTTTGCCCAGATTTCATCTGAGGGTTTGGCTGAGGCTGAGGCTGAGGCTGAAGCAGAGCATTCTCCACTTTCTCCCATTGATCAAAACCAAGTAGAAACTTCTGTCTCTGCGGTTCAAGGGTTTTTATTTTAGGGTCATATATTTATAATTATATGCATTTATTGATTTTATTTATGCGACAAAATTGAAAATGTTGAAGAGAGAGTACAGAGGAAGATCTACTACTTCCTTGTCCTCGACTCCTCCTCATGTGCCGCTGTATGTCATTTTGAGAGTATATCTATAGGTTTCGATGTTATGCTTTGTTTGATGACTAAAAGCCTTTGAGATACGGGCATCTACATCGGTGGAGCCAGAAAAGAAAAAAAAAAAAGTTTGGTTTCACCACTAAAATAATTATAATATATATAAACATAAAATTAAGATTGTAATAAGTATTAAGCATGGAGTTGACTAAAAAATTTGGATGGATATAATTAATTACATATTTTACTATTGTTAAAAATTATGAAATTTTATGGTACAATGGTTAATTGGAGGAACTTTCAATTTGACAAAACAAGTTAAGGGATGTTCGAAACCCCCTAAATTAAAAGGTTTGTAAACCTCTTCTAATAAGCAATTTATAATCATGACAAAAATCATGTATGCGTCTTTCCGATATGCCGAAAACTAAAACCGTGAGAAAATTATTTGAAATCTTACAAAATACACCTATATTTGTTAATTTTAAATTTTTACGAGTGGACTGTGGCCCGTCTCGATCTATGAAGGGCTCTGCCACTAGGCACTCGCTAACTTGTAAAACTTTATAGATGGGTTATTAGGTCAAAGAATGAATGATGATTTATAAGAACATTTGAGATATAGTACAAATTGGATTCTTTCTACGAGGATTAAATTTAATTTACGTGTCATATTATAAAGCTATACAAAAAGATTGTATGTGTAGAGCAGTTAATGCTCCATGTAAAAAGATTGTATGTGAGACTCATGGGTTTATGTTCATAAATGATTTGAGAGGACACAATGTTAAAAGGAATGAAAGTGGATGGAAGATAATGAAAGATATTTCAACGAAGACTCAAAATCATAGATACAAATTATAACATATTGTAGAAATAAAATAGATGTGTACCTGATTTAATTGGTTGGTGATTAACCATTAAGATCCCGTTAGAGAAGCCATTATAGGAGGTTAGGGTTGAGAGATGTTTTTGCCGCCTTACTGATGAGCTGATGAGCGTTCTTTCAATCTTCCAGTGTGTCTAACCTGATGGGATAGTTAGATTATATACTCATCAGTAGAGGCAGGGACCTCTCAAACGAGCTGACTAATAAGAACGGTCCAACCCATCACGGTCCGTTCATAATAAGCCCAATATAAATACCAAGTACAATAACATTAAATATTTAATACTATATATTTCATTTATATTTTTATAATTAATTAAAGTAAATCCAAAATATTCAGCGGATAAGTATAGAGTGTGATGATTTTAAATGATTTGACCAAGTTATTACCTTTTTATGAAAACATTTTTTAATTGTATTACTTCCTTGACATACTTTTTCTAAGATAAGTTCTACAATATATTTCTCTAATCAAAATATAAAATTAACCATACAAATTATCATTAGTAACATACTACATAACGTTAATAACTAGAGCCATATTTTTCTACTGGAAGAACTTGGTTGGATAATGTATTTATAAACAGCAGTAAAATTAAACTACTAACAATAGTAATTGTGTCATGCTCATGCAATTTTTAGTGGGTCACAAAATAACAAAATAATATTGAAATGATACAAATATAAATTAATTTTTTACTTTTACAAACTTTGGTAAAACACTACTTGTCTTAATATATTTTGAACAACCGACATCGAATTAGATTTATAGGAATCAGAAGGCAAAAAGAATTTAAGTATGGTTCATATAACCAATAAAATAGTTAGAATTGAAATCGGGCTGTATCACCGACATTACCGCTTCACCCGAACATATTTTATCATATTTATTTATAGGTGTGCAAAGGTAGAGAGAATGGTCAGCATCCCTAAGGATAGCAACCACATGAACAGTCTATGTTCTAGTCTAATTCCACTGACGAGAATGAGACACACTGTTAGTGAAGCGAAAAAACAGGTTGTGGTGGTATTCAAAAACTGAGAATATAGCTCGGGTTGTACCACCGACATTACCTCTTCACCCGAACATATTTTATCATATTTATTTATAGGTGTGCACATTTTGGTAATTTTCTCGAGGGAATAAACCTCACTAGGGGGGTTTGTCGCAGTTTTATAAGTAATAATAGCAATTACAGTTGCAATAAGACTTAGCATACCTTTCATATTGTCGAGTCATTTCTCTTTATCAATGTACGCCTACACACTAAACACGGTTAGTATCCTTCTCCAGTATCCACCAACTTTTTTATTTTCCACGCCATCTATTAGAAATCGTGGTTAGGCCTAACACAACCCCACAAACCATTCTCTACCATTCTGTGTCAATGCTAATCCCTCATCTTCAAACTACTTCTTTTCAAAGAACTTTCCGCTTTATGGACAACCTTATCTTAAGTTGGATTTGTGGGTTAATTTTTACTGTTGCATGCCATGCATCAAGCATAATATTTTGGATTGTAACATATTTTCAAAAGAAGAGGAAAGGAAAGAGAAGTCATCACTCTTCTGCACTTCAATGAAGGTTTCTCTCATTTAACAGTTGTTTTTTACTCCAACACCCTCTCTCTCTCTCTCTCTCATTTAACTTATGATCCAAAATGAAAAACCTTACATTCAAATCGACAAACCATAAGAATATGCACAACTATTACTCACAACCTTATCTCATTTAATAGTTGTTGTTTACTCCCAACCTTTCTCACACGTGCACACATCCAAGCACTTTTTTGAGTTAGAGAAACCCTCATTGAGGTGCAGAAGAGTTCTAGATTCTCTTTTCTTTCATCTTCTTACGGAGATATGTTACAATCCATGTTATGATGCTTGATGCATGACATGTAACAATAAAAATTAAAACACAAATCCAAACTAACATAAGTTTGTCAATAACGCGAAAAGATCTTCCATAAGTATCAAGTTGAAGAAATCCAGGGGTAAGCATGTTCAATGAAATTACATAAGAAAATGCAAAGCTACTGAGAATGGTCCACATAACTAAAGACAACAACCACATAAACAATTTGTGTTCGAATCTAATTCCACTCACAAGAATTAGACACATGATGAGTGATGAAAAAAAACAGATTGCGGAGTAAATCAAGAACTTAAATTGTAGCTTAGGATATACAACCCCTATGACGACTTGACCAGAACATATTCTCCCTTCACCCACAACTGTGCATATCATGATATTTTTCTCAAGGGACAACACCCCACCAGGGGGGTTTGTCCTCGTTTGTTAAGAGACGGTTACAATCACATGGCGATCAGACTTAGCATACCTCTCATATTTTGGTTGGGTTGTCTTTATATACAATTACACACAACTTGTGCTTTTATGTGTTGTTTGCTTTTTGAATATTCTATATGTTGTGTGTCCTACAATAATTAAATATGAGTATTTTGTCAGGTAGAAATCAAACTTTGTTTTGTCACAACTTTATTAGTGCGTGACATTTTATACATATATATATATATATATATATTTGTGTGTGTGTGTGTGGGCGTGCGCGCACTTGTGCCTGTGAGTGCGCGTGCGTGCGTGCTTGCATGTTGAAAATAATATTTAATATAGACATTATTTACCAATCGTTAGAGATCATAAAATAACAAAATAATATTGAAATGATACAAATATAAATTAATTTTTTACTTTTACAAACTTTGGTAAAACACTACTTGTCTTAATATATTTTGAACAACCGACATCGAATTAGATTTATAAGAATCGGAAGGCAGAAGGAATTTAAGTATGGTTCATATAACCAATAAAATAGTTAGAATTGAAATCGAACTTGCAACATGAATTATGACTCCTCATTTACTTACCACTTGAGCTTCGAGTGAACATGTTTACAAAATTAGACGTACGAAAATATTTTCAAAGACATAAATACGAGGCCTAAAAAATTTGGGGGCCTAAAGCTCTTGCTTTAGTGGCATGCCCTTTGAGTCGGCCCTGATGTAAGAAGATACATTCAAATCGACAAACCATAAGAATATGCACAACTATTACTCCCAATTTTCTCTCAAATGGAGGTACATTAGGTTTAATTGCAACTGTTATAACAACCATGTGTCTTCAAATGGAGGTAAACCCTGTAGTGGGGTGTTTTCCCTAGAGAAAAACGCCAAAAACATTTCTCCTTCCCCCTCAAGTTCACAGTTTATAGTCTCTGACCCTATTGATGATAAAGTTTGCACAAATGTGAATGGAAAAATATTGTGTGCGGGTCAATCCATCATGGCGGTTGTAGACCCCTATCGATTTGATCGGTTCATGACTTCCAACACAGCCTGTTTGTTTGCCTCACTAGGTATATGTCTAATTCTTATAAGTGGAATTAGATTGGAACCCAAGTTATTTATGTGGCTCACACTCACTGCTTTTTCATATACTTATCTAGTTTCCTTGGCAATGGTTTGCCCTGATTATCCGATGATTGGCCCCTTTAGTGGGAGGATTATAATTGCTTGGACTTGTATGTTAATTTTTGTTGTTGTTTGCCATGTAACAAGCCTCGGAACATGTGTTGTAAAATATCTCCACACGAAAGTAAAGAAGATAAAACAAAAGAGAAGTCACAACAAGAATGATGGTGTCATCGTTTGAAGAACTATGGAGTGAAGTGATGGAGGAGAAGATGAAAAAGAAGGTGAATGTGAAGGAGAAGAAGTGGAGGAGAATTCACGTCGTTTGAAGAATTTAGCTAATCTTATATAAATTATATGTGTGTGTGTCATTTTAGTATTTTAGTTTACTTCAGACTTGATTATTTAGTTGTACTCTTTTAGTTGTGTTTGATTATTTATATGTACTCTTTTAGTTATGTTATAATTATCATATGTACTTTATTTTTAAAGATAATATTACTACTCTTTTAGTAGCTCAAGCTTTCAATGTTATTCTGTTGTATATTTTGAATATTTCAAAAGTAATTTGGTTTTTATTTTATTTTATCTTGGTTTGTTTAAATTTATTTAGAAATAAATTTTATTGACTTATGCATGGTATGCATGATGTCACGTTGTCATGTTACAAGGGTTGTGGAACTTCCTTTTGAAACTGTCCACCTATTTTTTAGGCGATATTAGCTAGATTTTAATAATGTTCAATGTGATTTAAGGTGTGCTAGCTAAGTTTGACTTGGTATCTCATGAGTAATTCAATTTTCCTTAATTCTTGCTGATTTTGGTTACTATATAGCTTGCTACACCAATTCACTATGTGTTAAGTATATCATTCTAGCACTGGTTCACATAACTTGTTTCACCAGTTTGATGCATCATACTTAAAGATGACCCTATGCAAAATAGTTTATTTAAAACTTTTGAAATATGTGGAGGATTGTTGCATATTTTGAATATTTCAAAAGTAATTTGGTTATTATTTTATTTTATTTTAGTTTGTTTAAATTTATTTAGAAGTAAAATTTATTGACTTATGCATGATATGCATGATGTCACGTTGTCATATTACATGGGTTGTGGAACTTCCTTTTGAAATTGTCCACGTATTTTTTAGGTAATATTAGCTATATTTTAACGAGTAAACTATCAAATTGGTCTATGTCTCTGTACCAAATTCTCAAAATGGTCCATGACTCTATTAATAAATCAAAGTGGTCTCTGTCCTTGTCAAACGTTTCTCAGATTGGTCCCTGACTCTATTAATTGTTTTGTATTTTGAGTGTTAATGGCTCAATGTCTTTTGGATATTATTTAGTGGTTAATGACATAATGTCTTTTGGATCTTGTTTGGTACGTTAATGACTTAAAATACAAAACAACTAATAGAATCGGGGATCAATATGAGAAATGTTTGACAAAGACAGGGACCATTTTAAGTTGTTAATAGAGTCATGGACCAATTTGAAAATTTGGTACAAAGACAAGGACCAATTTAGTGATTTACTCATATTTTAATTATGTTCAATGTGTTTTAAGGTGTGCTAGCTAAGTTTGACTTGATATCTCATGAGTAATTTAATTTTCCTTAATTCTTGCTGATTGTGGGTTACTTCCGTTAAACTTCTTTATTAATTAATTAATTATATTGTGAAAAATAAACGAAATGTGCAACCTACAAAATACCTGTTACGTCTTTTACATTAACATAGTTTTTAATAACATTCTTTCTGAATCAGAACCTCATTACCTTAAGAAAAACTTTGTTCTCCCTTTCTTCCTTTAATTGACAAAAAACACTAAGTGCTGGTGTTATTGTCTGTGTATTTCTCGCGTCTTGATAGCCTTGGTATGATTACCGCCGAGAATAACCTGTTGTATTATAGGGGAGTTGCACAATTTTGCGGATAATTCCTTACTCCAGTGACGTAGTCACGCTTCAGGTTTCACGTAATAGTTTGTTATTTTGTAGGTTAATCATCTTCCGGTCATCCGCAACAACATATTCTTCATATTCCAGTATATTCAAAATCGTGCCAGAAGTGGCAATTGATCACTTTCCTCTTCAGGATATTGTTTTCTTGGCACATGAAAAATAGACCTAATGATTTTCCTAAATGAAGAAATAGTTGCAGATTTAGAAAATGGTGCACAAATTCGATAATTTATATATATTACTTAGTTTGAAAGAAAGAACGAAAAAAAATAACGACAGTCCGTCATTCCATATTTTCAGAGTCTTTTTAGTTAAGTTTTTAGTCTATTTTATTAGTTTAGTATTTAATGTGGAGTCATTTTAAATAAATTACCGTTATTAATTTATGAGTCAAGTAATGCATTATTAGTATTTTTAGTGGTCATATGTTGAAAGAAGAAGAAACTTGATTAATTGAATTATTTTGATGGCCACATGAACAGTGCTTACTTTCGGTGGTGTGAATAAAACAAAACATGAGAAGCTCTTGGGCTTAATGTTAAGTGTGATGGGTCATGGGACTAGAAAATAAAGGGAAAACATTATGCTTCAGAAAGAGAGGAAATAGACGTGAACCTGTATAAAGAAGCTAGCCGCACAGTATACTGGAGGACGTTTTTGGAGGATTACGGCGGACACATCATCACGTTTTGGAATGGAAAAAGGTCATCACACACACGAGACATAAAGGAAGAGGGGAGAAGCACATGAAATTGAAAAACAACAGCATCAATTAAAAAGACACCGAGAGCGATACCGAGAGCAACGCCGGCGACATCGGAGTTCTATAGGTTTATTTATTTTCTTTAGTTATGTTGTTTATTCCTTTGATCATGTCTAGCTAATTTTCTTTGATTATGTCTGAGATGATTTTAATTTGAGTTGTTTGAACCATGTGATTGTATAAACTCTTTTCAATACAATTATAATCCTAGTTTTATTCACAATTGTTTGTTCTTAATGCTTTTTGTATATTGATCACATATAAATTGAATTCAAATATCAATTGACTACTGACCCTACCTATTGAATTGGATCTAATATACCTATGGGATTAGGGTGTTGTAGCTTTAGAAGTGTGTTCTGTGTCAGGGGATTGATCAAAACTATTTTGTTAATTTGTCGTGAGTCTAGGAGAATAATTGTAGAGACTAGCTGCAATTTACCAAACAACGATAATTAATTGATTCGAAATACCTGATCAAATATATGCTCTACATACCCGCTATTTGTTAAAGCCTTTATTTTAACACTTTTGCCGAGTAGAAATTGAAACAGTCCCTGTGGGTACGAACTTATAAATTTTATTACTTCGATATATTTTTAGTACACTTGCTAAAAGTCTATCAAAAAAAATATAGATTCACCACATATAATATAACATGCACAAAAGACGGTATAAACCTTAAACCTTGCTAACAACTTTTGAACTGTTTTTATTAGTAAAAGATCATATCTTAGAATACATAACACACACAGTCGTTTCTAGAGTTTTACATGTCTTAGGTATAATATGAGAAAAGATCCCTTACATAACACATCATAATTTTTTTTTTAGTATATTGTTGTGTTTTTATTAGATCTTTATTTCATTTTATTTTGACGCTATTCACTGCTAGATAAATATTTTTTAGGCAATATCTGAAAATAAATCAAATACTTCATAGGCATCAAAACAAAATAAAATATCGTAGAAATAGAGAACAATAGCACCTGCAAAGTAGACTGAAATTTTAGCACATAAGAATAATAACACCAAAAAAGTTGACATTACTAAATGCGTCTCATGATCCTATATGTGCCTCACATCAGTTTCATGATCCAATTTTTTTTGTAGCGCCTGAGAACAATAGTGCCACATGATCCTAAATGCGTCTCCCATCGGTTTCATTATACTGAATGCGTCTCGCAGGATTTTGCATTATCAAATTCAATTTTGCAATCATTTTAATCAATTCAAGAAAGTTGACATTACTATAAAGATATAATTCAATTTTTTGGAACCTTTGAAAGACAAGATTAAAATTAATTTATCTAATAGACCCATTTTTCACTAAAATATAATTTGTTTTGTTATAAAATTATCCAAATTTCTCGGATAATAAATATCAAAAATATTTTTATATTAGTGAGGCACATTATTAGAAACAAATGGTCCAAAAAAATATCATCAATTTCTTCGATAATAAATTTTTTCGCAAATTATTTTATAGGGAGGGTGTATATAAAAATCTTTGTGATATATGAGGGTATATATAGCAAATCACGCCAAAAACATTAACAGGCTTCAGCCCAACCTTTCATCATGTCAATTTGTTTGGGGCCTTCCAGTGAACATTGCTATATACGCCCCCCAAAAATCAAGTATTTCTATATGCACCCCCATCATATTTTTTTAGGGCCCCCTACTGGCATGGGCTCTAGACCGTCACACCCCCGACCTATGCCTAGGGCCGGCCCTGATAACACACCTCGAGAATTTTGCGCTCCATTATTAGAAACACTTGTATTCTCTGAGTCGCTAATTTTTTGAAACTTTTGTCGTCGATCCAGTGGCATGGTTTCATTTCTTTCCTGGTAGGTATAAAAAGAGTGCTCATAATAAGCTAACAACGTGTCTTGGGGAGAATAACCAACCAATCTATCTTATTATAATCAAATTTTGAGAGTCACTTCAAAGAAGTAATATAGCCTAAGTTTTCCACAAACTTGGAAATTATTTAGTCACAATTGCATTTCGCGCAAATAAAAACCCATGATTAGCAACAAAGGAATAATTTCAAAGTGCCATAATTTGTAAGGCTTTCAAATAAGTTGTATTCCTTATTTGAAGCGACTTATATGACATGTCGAAGGCTTTCACAAAATAATCAGCAAACTCGGCCCAAGAGCCACCTATTCCAATAACATCCATCTGTAGCGAAGGTAAATAAAAATAATAATTTGAAACTCAAGATCATAAAATGAAGAGATGGGGGTGATTGAGGCTGAGGATACTCACAATGTCCTTGAACGAGGAAACTGAAAGATGAGCTTCTCAAGTATCAGAGTGGAAATCAGTGACATGAATTACAAGGTGGGAACAATGAGGAGCACGAGCATGGAACAAAAAAGGATGCAAAGTCTTTTTCTAATTTTATCCTTTAATATTTGAAATTCATCATTTTTGTCTTTGACGTGGACTGATCTATATAGTAATAAGTTGGCTTATAGAAAGACACAAGTTTCAGAGCTTGTGGTATGTCAACCCATCCATTCTTAACCAGGTGGACATATTGTCTGGATATAAGAATAAAGTTAGATTAGTTAGGAATTAGGATCAAATAAGGTAGTCAATTAAGGGGAACTACATGTATAAGGGAAAGAGAGAAGATTCAAAATTGTAAACATTGAGTGAGTAGAAAAGGAAAGTCCTGCAGGAGAGCCTTCTTTCATTCCATCTCTTTTAATGAACTTATGCTATTTATTTTCATTTTTTCTTTCAATCTTCCATTCATCAAAGAAATGCTGCCAAATTGGTGAAAATAGATTTGAGTAATACTGAGAATGCCAAGGTGAAATTATCCCTCTTGATGATGGATATAGTAGGAGAAAATATGGCCATAAAAACGGTCTTGGGGCCATGTATCCAAGTTAACACCAAATTTAATCCCCATTCCTCTAAAAATGGTGGTTTCCTAAATAACTATTATGTGTATCAATTGGATTGGACTAAATCTATGTATAATGTGTATGTAAAGGCTATTAAAAAAGAGTAATGATAATGATAGACGTTTGACAACTGTACTAAAAACTATCGAAGTAATAAAATAAGTTCGTATTCACGAAAACTGTACTAATCTCAATTTAGCAATAAAGTAAATATTTAGGATGTATAAATTATTTTGTTTGTCCTAGGCAGTAGATTTGATTTGATTGCATAAAATTAAATAACATAAAATAAAGATTCGGTTAGAAAATATAGATTTGGTTAGAAAATATGAAGAGAGATGAGATCAGGTCATTCAAATCATCTATGTCCACCTAATTGGTATACTGCACCTATTCTTATGAATGATTTTATAGTTCCACGATAGTTAACAAAATAGTCATAATCAATCCCTTGAGTTAGGACCCTCTTCTCAAACTACAGCCCCTAATTCCTTAGGTGGTCTAATAATCTTTGAAGATTTAAGCACGTTAACCTAATATCACTAACAAACGATTATCCATTCCTAGACTAACCATGTTTATTAGAACAATTCAATTAGGTCTAAGTCGAAAGCTATGGTCAGTAGTCATTCGTTCTCACTAAAT
>Ga0228710_1002059_pt1 | contig 31223 bp, 14 predicted proteins | sample MedpolnodulmetaG_FD_177995 | JGI IMG/M metagenome (GOLD analysis project Ga0228710, IMG submission 177995) | Root nodule microbial communities from Medicago polymorpha collected in Santa Monica, California, United States - pink nodules | ecosystem: Host-associated > Plants > Roots > Nodule...
GTCCTTTGTCAACTCTGGTGAAGTAGCTTCTGGTGAGATATGCTTCTGATGATCAGTGCTTCTGATGTTCTTGCTTCTGATGACGTGTCTTCAGGAGCTCTTCTTCAGACTCGTTTCTTCAGACGCAATTCTTCAGACTCATTCTTCCAGATGCTTTAAGCTTCAAATAAATTCCTTTGCTCTTGAACTTGTTCAATCAGAATCTCTAAGAATAGTACTTTGATTATGGATCCTGCACACTTGAACAAATTGTTTAACATATCCAATTGATTATTTTTAATACCTTGTTATTGTCAAAACTCAATAGGTGACTTGTGAAACACCCTTGTTCCAACAGTACGTTACACAAAGTCCTATTTCATATATACAAATATATATATATATATATATATATATATATATATATTTGTATTATATATTTTATGGCTAATGTTTATTTAATTTAATTCAAATATTTCAATTTTATAATAGATATGTTATCAGTATTTGTATAAAATTCAATTTCAATGTTTTATATTTTTAAATCTAAAAAATAATTGTATTGTTAATGATAAATACGTACAAAAAAAATGTATTACTAAAATTGATAGTTACTTTTAAAAGTTGTCTTTTGATTAATGTATAAATTAAATTTCAGCTTGAAAAAACAACTATTGTTAAGGACAATTTATACCAAAAAAAGAAAAAAAAAGGACCAAATTGGTATTTAATCGTCACAGGTTACTTTTGATGTTTCGTTTGTATTATTACATAGACTAAGATAAGAGTTATAAAAATAGAATAAGAAAATCAGTTAAATATTTAAAAATTTACAATCTAATTTGAAGGAAAAAAAAAGTAATTGATTATCATGATTTGGTCTAATTTTATGTAAAAGAGGGGATCACTTAAGTGGTCACAACCTTAAATATAAATTATTTGGACACACTCAGATAAATTATAAAAGGTAAAATGAAAAGAATTTAAAAATGTATATTTTTGAAATAATTAAATAATATGTATTGTTATGTGTTGTGCTTAAATGACTTTTATTCAAGCTAATGACTATACAAGTACTTCTTGTCAAAGGCAATGGAAGAATACTATTACAATACAAACTTTTTATGTGGGGAGAAAAAGGTATTGATTTGCATACGTCTAAAGAATGTTGCGCCAAAGATAATGTGATAATAATGAGTTCGAGTTTGTTTTTTTCCGTCTATTTATGAGAGAGATAAATACAATAGAAGATCAATATGATCTATTTTAATAAGTGAACTCCACAGAAGGGTTCTATTAATCTATCACTTATGTTTATCTCTTTTATAAATAGACAATAAATGGAGTAAAGCCATACTCTTTTATAATATGACAATAGAAATTTTTGTATTTGAAAAATGAATTATCTATTTACATTAATTTAAAGGATGTTATATACAAACATAATGAAAAATTACACAAAAAAAACAACCTTTAAAGATATGTTATGATATGCAAATACAATTAGTGATTATAAAAATATAAACTTTTGCATTGATAAAAATAGTTATTGATTTTTGTGGTGGATAGATTGAGAATTTATCCGTGTGAATGGTCGAACCTCTATAATTTGTGTATAGATTTAATTGATTGATAATTTTTTTTTTATCAAGATTAAAATTTATTATTTACTCCATTTTTTCAGGTTTATTGAATAATTGATATATATGATTTATAATATAGTTCAAAGACATCTGTTATTCGATTAACTTTAAAAAAAAAGAAATTTTGTTTATAATAATGATTAAATGAAATATTTATTATGATTACGACTGTATTAAAGAATGGATCATTGAATTTTGTGGTAGATAAAATAAGAAAAATGTTAATTTACTTAAATAATATTAAGATCAGATACCAAATCAAACCCTTACTTTGCTAAAAGGTAAATTGCTCGCATCCAAAGGATATTCTTAAGTTGTTTTGATCTTCAATTGTGGTATTTTTTAATTGACAATTGTAAATTAAGACTATTAATGGTTCAGTTTTGTCAAAAAATTAAATCGAACCAAATCATAACAATTGTTTAGATTAGAAGAACCGAACTGTTATCATTGAAATTCGTTACGCTATAAGAAGAAAAAAAACAGTGGAAATCGGAGAATTGGTTCAACTTGTTCTTTGAGTATGGAAGTAGCTTTGTTGAATCCCACAATGTTTCAATTACATGAAAAAAAAACATTTTTGATCATATAATGTTCAATTATATGATCAAAAATGTTTTTAACACTATATACAAGTTATCGTTAAAAGCGTCAATGATGTTAAGCCTAATCCAAACTATGACTGGTGGTGTCCAACAAATATCCTCCACCGCCAAATTAGCATACGATGACATAATCATGCTGTATACTTTACCTTGAAAAATGAGTGGTTATTTGAAAATGAATAAAGAGACGTCGTATGTGACACCATATATATTTATTTCTATTTTTCTTACATTTTATCTTTTACAAGTTACATGCATTTCAAAAATACACATAAAAAGTACAGAACATTGTACCTGATATCAAAAGTTTGATGTCAAAATATAATTTCTCACAAAAAATTGCTTATCAAGTTATTTCACATAAATGCATCACTGGTTTATAAAAGATCATTCAATATCAAAATTAATGGGCCGTGTGTGTCTCATTTCTAATTCAAGGAAGTATAGTATCTTAGATATATCAACCATGCAAGGATATGAATTATTTCCTGATACAAATGCAGTCACCACATTTCTTATCTCAATCCAACTACAACCAGGCACTTTCTTCACCCCTTGGTCCATCATTTCCTTTCTTACTATCTCTGCCTCCTTCCACTTCCCACTTGCACAATACATATTTGACAACAATACATAACCAACCTCTTTCTTAGGCTCTAAATTCTTTACATATTCTCCCACAGAGCTCCCTGTTCCTAAATCACCATGTGCATGACATGCACCAAGTAGAACCTCACATGAGTTGGTCTTATCTCTACTTGTCTTTGAATACTTCTTAGCTAAACATTGTGCTTCGGCTACATATCCGCCTCGACCAAGCATATCCACCATGCATGCCACATGATCCATTCCTTGGACAAGTCCATATTCCAAACTCATTGATTGAAAGAAAGCAAAGCCTTCATCAATAAGTCCCAAATGGCTGCAAGTCATTAGCAGCCCTGTGAAGGTTACTTCATCAGGTCTTACACCAGATGTCACCATTTCTCTGAACATGCATATAGCTTCATTACCCCTCCCATTTAGTCCAAATGCAAACAACATTGAATTCCAGGAAACCAGGTCCTTGTCATTAATGCCACAAAACGTAAGCTTTGAACCTTCTATGTCACCGCACTTAGCATACATATTAATCAAGCTATTGCCAACAAATAAATACTTGTATAAACCAAGATGAATTATGCAACTGTGGACCATTTTTCCATGAACTAAGATCGCCAAGCTAGCACAAGCATGAAGGACCGCTCCAGCTACTAAATCATCTAGCTGGAAAGAGTTCCTTTTCATGTCTAAAAACAAACTTAAAGCTAAATCTCCATTCCCATTTCTCGTATACCCAACAATCATAGAAGTCCAAGATACAATATTTTTCTCCGGGGCTTGCTGAAAAGCAAGAAGAGCTTTCTGAGTATCCCCCACTTTCATATGCGCATCAATGATTGCGTTCCAAGACACTTGATTAAAAGCACCACCAGAGTTAAACACCTTCACAGCATCACCATGACATTCTAATTTAGCATAAAAGCTTACAATTGAGTTATTTACCTCCATAGCAGTACTCCAACCAGATTTAATCACAAAACAATGCATCATACATCCGCATAACAATTCCATCGACTCAGTACAAGCACTCACAAGAGCACTGAAAGTCCATTGATCTGGCTGATACAAACCCACACACATCTCTTTAAACAAATGCAAGCAAGCCTCAACTTCACCACAACGAGCATGAGCCGCAATAACTATATTCCAAGCAATTTCAACTTTTTCAGGCATGCTATGAAAAATTTCAGAAGCCATATCAAACCTACAAGTGTTTGCATAAGCAAACAGAAGTGAACACCATGTCACTTCATTACTATAACTCATGTCATCAAACACTTTTCTTGCATCATTCGGATTGAAACACTTTCCATACATATCAATGAGCGCGTTAGCGACAGGAAGATAAGACTGATACCCTGAAACAACAACCAAAGAATGAACTTTTGTTCCAAAACGAAGATCAGATGCACCGGCACATGAATTTATGGCTGCAGAGTATGAGAAATTATCGGGTTTGGAATCGGAGATTCTTCTCATGCTATTGAAGAGATCAAAAGTTTGTTGGTAAAGTCCAAGGCGGGAATAAGCAGTTAACATGGCATTCCAAGCAACTGTATCTCGTTCAGGCATTTCATCAAACAGTTTGCGTGCGTGGCAAATTCGACCGGAACGTGCTGATGATACAATCTCAGATGTGGCCCGGATCAAATAAGGACGCATGCTAGTGACTGCACTGTGTGTCACATGTAGTTTTGTGTCTTTGAGAGATAAATAATTGTATTTGGGTTAAGCACCTTGTTATTAGATATTAGAAAATTCATCAAGTGAAAATTGAGGTGGCATGGAATGCATGAGTTTATTTAGACTGGATGAAGTTGGTTTCTTATATGAAGAGTAACAGAGATCCACTCATTTAATGGGTTTCATTTACTCATCCGTCTCTAAATTATAGTCGTTTAAGGTTTGTGCACGACGGTTATTAAGGAAATGATTAATTGGGTTGATTTTGATGATAAAATTAGTACCATTTACTAAAACACCATTATTAATTGTAGTTAGTGGAGTAGTTAAGTTGGATGAAATTCAATAAATAAAGGTATATTAATGGAAAAAAAATAATAAATGATGCATTAGTATTCTAAAGTGACAATTATTTTGAGAAAAAATTGTAAAGAGACAATTATTGTGAGATGGATGGATGTATTTAATAAGATGAAAGATATGTGTGGCTCCTGGAGCATAAATATAGGGAACAAAATAATTGAGTTTATTTAGGTGGTAACAATTGATCATACAATTATTTTAAAAAGTAATTCTTTAAATCTTTCAAACAAATTTTTTTCATACACATGAATCTAAAATCGAACCCATATCATATGCTTAAGAAACTCAAATCTCTTACCATTTAGACCAATCCATTATCGGTAAAGCGATGGTAATTAATAATTATGCCTACATATATTTTTTAAACGTTGGACAACTGCTATAGTTAACAGTTGTTTATTTTTCATCCTTCAAAAAAAGAACAATAGTTTGTTTTACATGTTTTATTCTCTTTTTTCCTTATAAAAGCTAGTTCTAGAATAAATAAATGATCAACCATTTCAATCTATCTATCATAATTTAATCTAAACTTGAACTATTTATTTATTTTCTTTTCTTCTAACCATTTTATTTGCCAATGTACCCCAACCACCATAATTCTTGATAAGCAATTTTCTTTCATATCCAGGTATCGGTGTTATATCGTACCCGCACTCATACTACGTATCAAGGCTTCATAGATATCAATGTTTTGAAAAGAAATTAACCTTGGAATAATTAATGTCATTAAAATAGTTGTTGTGATACTGTTTCAACAAATGTGTGGCGGCAAAAATGACTGCTTAGATGAATGTTGGTCTTTAGACCAGATATATCAACTCAGTTAAACCAGTGGGATATAAATAGAAGTTAAATTACAACATATATATGTACAACATAACACCTACATATGATATATAATATATACAGGGACTGATTTCATTTCTCAGTTTCATATTCCAGGGCTTCTTCTTTCTCATACAAGCTCTGCTCTTCAAGGCACTTCCATTTACAATCTGAATTTCAAACAATGTTCCTTTGATCATGAATTTCATACACTCTTGATTACTGCTACATTTCTCAGTCTTTCGGTGCATTTTCTTCTTGTGCGACGTCATCTTTCTCTTTAGTTACATCAGTTTCAGAGTTTCCAATTGAATCCTTCACAGACAACTCAACATGCTCACTCACTACTGCTGAAGAGCATGAAATATCCATTCCATCTCCTACATCAGCCTGCATTTTAGCTGTGCTTTCATCTACACCTTTCTCAGATAAGCCTTCCTCCTTTTCGACCGATGCTGAGGAATTCAGAGCTTGAGATACATTTGCAATCTCAGCAGCACTGCTTTCAGAAATATCTGTAGATGCCTCGATTTGATGACCAGTCTCAACTTCTAAAGGCTTTGATTCCTGTAATGTTAATAGATTTTATTTAATTGGTCCCAAAAGAAATGAATTTGTGAAATTGAATGGATAATAAAAGGTGCTAATATGTGCCAATAGCCATAAAATACCTCGTTATCATCCTTTTGATTATCGTCATTTTCTGTAGCAGCAAGTGGGTTGCAGAGGACATCCCTTTCGGGCGATGCATCAACTTTATCTTCCTCCATTACTGACGAAGTTAATTCCTTGCTTTTGGATGTCAATCCTGGATCAACCATGTCACAATCAGACACCTTTATTTGATGAACCATCTCAGCTTCAGAGCATTCTGATTTCTCCTGTGGTAAAGGACTTGCAATGGAATCCTGCACCTACGAAGTCGGGATAAAGTCAGAGAGGGAATTACAGAGTCAGAAGTACTAAAAAGTGCAACGTGACATACCTTGGTTCCATCTATACAACTTCCCTCTAGAATCAATGGATCCTTTTGTTCGTCCTGAATTAACACATCATTATCTTCCTTCACCAGCGAGCAAGAAGGCAGATCATCAATGTTTTTAGATGTAAGCCTTTCTGGATCACCCTCAGGTTCAGAAACGTGAGTGGCATTTATTTTATCGCCAATTTCAACTTCTAATTTTGTGCCTTTCATCAACAATGCATCCTCACTAGAGTGGCTGACAGTCACTAGATGGCAAGATTGCAACCTATCAGAACAATTTCTCTGATCTGCATTGGATCCCTCCATGTCATTCTGGGATTCAGATAGTTCAACTGCTTTACTTTCAGATACCCCGACATTTTCTTCCTCCTTCAATTGGGACAATGAAGGCTGCACAGTGTCTGGGACAGTTATTAATTCATCAACTTGAGGAACACCCGGTTTACCAAATGAATCATCAGAGCACAACGATACCCTCAAAGACATTGAATGGCTTTCTGAACAATCATTACCTGATGAACTGGTCCCCACTTCAACTATACAGTTATCACCCTGCTCGATTTTAGAATCTTTCAATTCATCTCCAACTTCAACTATACAGTTATCACCCTGCTCGATTTTAGAATCTTTCAATTCATCTCCAACTTCAACTATACAGCTATCGCCCTGCTCGATTTTAGAATCTTTCAATTCATCTGATGATGGACTGGTATATATGCCTCTTGTGGATGAATCAATTGGATCATCAGTTTCCACTTTATCAACTTTTGCTTCCTCCTGGACTCCAGAGCAGTTAGCCACAGCCTTGTCCATTGACTTCTCCAGAGGGACTGAGCCGTTATTTTGTTCTTTTACCAAGGTTGATGGGGGTAGAACTGCAGTTTCAGACATTGTTTCTCCCCCAAGACCAGAAACACCCACTGTATCGGTCACAACAGCTTCACTTATGGAATCACCTATAACCCTACTTTCCTGGAAGAGGGACTCTGAAATGCTCTCAACCAGCAGAGTTTCGCGCAGATCAGACGGTTCTAATGCATCTGGGTGCTGCTGAGCTTGAACAGCTTTGGGGCTTACAGAACCTTCCTTTTCAGAAGCTGACTCTGAATCCTGCTTCATGGAGGGTTCTAGTGCTTTTGAAGATGGTTCAGAAGGTGATGCAGGATCCAAGCTCAAACTCGGAGACTCGGTATTATTTCTATCATGATCAGCTGATGCAGAAATTTTATCCCCAACAATGCCCTCTCCAAGAGAGAGTTCAGCAGATGCTTTTAAAGATGACTCAGTTTCACTTCTACAATTAATTTCAGCACTTTCAGAAATACTAGAAACTACTATTGTCCTTGATTGAGGATCGGTTGCAGGACTAGGTGGTGTCACTTTTGGTTGATCACTCAAAATTTCAGCCTGACCCAATAGCCCAGTGTTATCATTATCAGCACAAGCAAAAGATGAAGATGGTTCAGAAGGCTCCAACTTTTCATTAGAAGTGTCCTCTATAATATCAGGGGCTTTGTTAGCAGATGAATGACTCTGAACACAGATATCAGCCTGACTAGACTCGTGATTATTACTAAAAATTTCCGGTCCCAAAGGATTTGTTGAGCATCCTGTTCCATCAATAGCAACGGGGGAAGATCTTGAACACTTCTCTAAAGAGTCGGATCGGCTTCCAAGATTATGATCACCCACTAAAGGAGGCTCAGCAACAGGAGAAGCCGCAGATGAACCTATCTCATGGGGGGCTGTCTCTATACTTATATCAGTAGAGCCACCACTAGTACGAAGCCTCTCAGAAGAGCCATCAATCTTTTGCTCATCATTAAGAGGAGTTATATCAAAAGCCTCCATTTCACTCTTAGTAGTTGAGTTTTCAATATAATGTTGTGTCTGTTCAGCCTTTTCTTTAACTTCACCAGAAACGATAGTTTCAGGCTTACTGACATTAGGCAGAGCCATGTTCTCAAGAATCATGTTTTTATCAGATGCAATGTCGAATTCTTGCTTGTTCCCTTTCACTGGCATGGCTGGTGCCAGGCTCGGTGCTCCAGTAGTTGGCGTATCTAAACTTGGCTTTCCTTCCGGATTCTGCATATCAGACGCCCCTTCCATTTCCCTCTTAGTAGTTGAGTTTTCAATATAATGTTGTGTCTGTTCAGCCTTTTCTTTAACTTCACCAGAACCGATAGTTTCAGGCTTACTGACATTAGGCAGAGCCATGTTTTCAAGAATCATGTTTTTATCAGATGCAATGTCGGATTCTTGCTTGTTCCTTTTCAATGGCATGGCTGGTGCCAGGCTCGGTGCTCCAGTAGTTGGCGTATCTAAACTTGGCTTTCCTTCCGGATTCTGCATATCAGATGCCCCTTCTGATTGTTTTTCATTAACATTCACTGCAACATTACCAGTTTGAAACACTACCTCAGCAGTTTCTATATCAGAACATGCTTTATCCTCCACATTCTGGCTACCAGAGGCATCCGCGGCAGCTTTAGTTGTTACTTGTACAAAAGGCGTGTTTCTATCTTCGCTCCCAGTAGGATCATGAGCTTTAGGCTTTGGCAAGCAAGTTCCGGAGAAAACTTCCTTCATTACCCTTGCAACATCACTGACATTTTGTATTCGGCCAAAAGGAGCAACCTTATCTGAGGATACAGGTGCACTGTCAATCCTTGGCGATGCAACTTTCTGTTGCTTATTTTGGGCAGGATTGGTGGCTCTCTGTTTTCTTTTGGAATCATTAGCTACTCCACTGGGCAAAAGGACCTCCAAAGCCTTAGCTTGAGTAACATTTGAAGTGTCTATACCCACCAATGAATTTACTGGTGAAATCTGGGCATGATGACTTAATTTAGGATCTTGGCCAATAAGAGCATCAGAAGCAACGGGTAAAACCGGAGCTGATTTTTTTCCCCGGCGTCGTGGTGGCTCCAGTCTGTTTTGAGTTTTACGACCTAGCCTTTTGGCTGACACAGATTCATATGAGCTTGGATTAGATTCAGAGCCTGGTGGTGAAGGATAAACAGTGGTTAATGTACTGGGAACAATCTTTGCAGTCACAGGATCTACAGATTGACTAATGCTTTCTGTAGTTGCACTACCAGCCAAGGAATTAGTTTGAGTGTCGACAACCGAAGGAGAGATTTTTGAAGCTACAACTGTTTGATGAGTTTTATCAACTGAATGTTGATCTTTTGTAACCTCAGTAGTAGCCAATGTTGTGACAGATAAACTTTCATTCTCTGAATTATCGCAAACTGCAATTTTAGAAGGGGTGGTTTCAGAAGATTTAATCTTCACAGAAGAATCATGAACATCAGCATTCTTAACCTTCTCTAAATCTTGCCCTGCAAAAAAATTTCATAGTTTACTTCCAAGGCATTTTCAAAAATAAATGTGATGTTAAAAATTTGAAACAGAAATGCACGGTATACCTTGAGAATTGACTGTACTATCTTCACACGAAGGCGAGATCACTGCCTGCTTGGCTAAATCATCTGATTCTTCCAATGTTTTTAAAGCCTGATTACTCTGTGACGCTTGATCCTGGATGATACATTTTGATTCTTGAACATTGTTCTCCTGCAAGTTTCTTAATTCAGTTCCTTTATCGCCTGATACAACGTCCGATGAAGTCGGTAAATTAGAAGTTGGATCCATGCTCTGAAGACCTAAGACAACTGGAACAGGAGGTGACATTGTTGCCTGTTTCTTTCCCCTACGCCGAGGAGCTCCAGCTCCAACTGGTGACTGTCCAATTTGCCCTTTACTTTGCATCTGTACAGATGGATCACTGGGGGCAGTTGGAGCCAGAGTAGTAACAGAGGGCAAGGGAAGGAGGGGTAGCTGAGAATTCAAAACAACATCAACACCCAAATTATCGTTTCCATAGTTTGAAGCAGAAACTGAAACAGCAGTTGGATGGTGTACAGCAGCAGCGCTAGGAACAGTATCAGTCTGCGGAATAACTTGACCTGAAGGACTCACTATTTTATCTTCCAATTGCTCATTGACCTTGACATCAGGACCAACAGAACCAGCGGGTACAGGAGGCGACATCACAACCTGCCTCTTCCCTCGACGCCTAGGCCCTTCCCGACCACTCTGAGTTTTGCGCCCTTGTCCTTTTGCATGAATAGGTACAGAAGCAGCAGCTGACTGAGAAAGCATAGGAGTGGCAGACAGTACATTAGCAGCCACTTCTGTATTAGACTGCTGCACAGGTCCTGTATTAGTAGGCATAGGAGTTGCAGCTGACTGAGAAATAAGTGGGTTAGTAGGCATAGGAGTGGCAGGAGGTATGTTAGCAGTCACTCCTGCAGTAGACTGCTGCATAGATCCACCCACACCTGTAACTTCTGCAGAATGACCAACAGTATCAGGAGCAGATGATGTTAAATGTCCAGGCTCATTTCCCTTCTGTAACTGCACTTCAGCAATTCTAGAAGTTACTGGAGGGATTATGGCAGCTGGTGACTTATCTGAAGCAATTCTTTTTGGTCTTCCACGGCCACGTTTTGCCGGTGGGGTTATCTCTTTAACATGCTGCACCGGCAAACTCTCGACAGATGGCAATATTGGGACAACAGATGGCAATATTGGGGAAACAGGTGGCAACATTGGGGCCACTGGAGACACAGCAGCAGGTTTTGTGACAGTAGCAGATACAACAGAGCCGATGGTATTGGCTGGATGGCTCACCTCTGGCACTTTTACTTTGGGAGAATCTGGTGTTTCAGTCTGACACATCTTCTCAAACTCCTCCTCTGTCCATTGCTCTTCATAGGAACGTACCTATAAAGAGTATGTAAAATGGTGATAAGAAATTAGATAGTATACCCAACACACTACATGAGTACATTTCCAATTACTTTTTCCTTTTTCCAACAAAGTTACCGGGAGGTGAAGTAAGACATATCACAATTATACAAGACTATTACCCCTAGGAAATCTCATATGACATATTTGTATGATGCTAATTGATAACACAGTATAACATGCGAAGAGCAAAAAGTGGACACGAATACAATCGTCAGAACAAAATAAAAAGACAACCTCTCTTGCACGTTTTCCTCTGCCATAATGTTGAGTATCAGGCCCCCCAAGAGCTCCTCTCTTCCGTTTTACTCCATTAGAATCTACTTCACCCTTAGGCACATCATCATATATCTTCATTGCTTCATTGAACTGTTTCAGGTCTTCATCAGTGACAAGTCGAGAAGGAAGGGGAGGAATAACATCCGAGCCATCAGTTGAATGTCCTAGGACCAAATTCTTCCATGTAGCCTGGAACATAATTTTTGAGGAGCTCCAGTAAGATTCACTTCAGAAACAGCAAGTAAAAAGATATATTTATGTGGATGAAAAGCCCAACCAAATAATAAATAGCATACCAGCTCACTTTCCTTCCTTTTTCTGTCAACAGCCTCAAACACATCTAACTCTGCTTCGCTGCCAACAAAAACAAGATTTCAGTCACATTTCCCTTTTCTTTCTTCTCTTTTTGACACAAAATTCGGTTGGGTTGGGTATTGAATTATAAAGTAGCTATAAATTATACTCCCTCCGTCACAAAATAATAGTTGTTTAAGGTTTGTGCACGATTTTTGAGAAAATGATTAATTGTGTTGATTTCAATGATAAAATTAGTATCATCTACTAAAATAACCTTATTAATTGTAGTTAGTGGAGTAGTTAAGTTGGATGAAATTCAATAAATAAGGGTATAATAATGGAAAAAAATAATAACTGTTGCATTGGTATTCTAAAGTGACAATTATTTTGAGACAGAAAAATGCTATAGACAATTATTTTGAGACGGAGGGAGTAATATTTTTGCGACAACATAGACTAACACAACGTTGAAGCTATAAATACAATTACAGAAATAACAGACCAACAGTTGTGACACTAGAAGATCATCAACCAATAAAGAATGCAGTTAAAAAGATATCATGCTTATATAAATACATCAGGAATCCTTCTTTATAATTAAACTGAAGATAAGTAAGAGTCAAACACATATCTTACCACAATTACTATCAATTCCTAATATATTTACCAATTCGTAATTGTCAAAAATTGACATAAATTCAAATATCAATGGAAGTAGAGAAAGGACATCCCACATTAGAAAATAACTAATATTAAGCCACAGATAAAAGCAGAAGGTAAAATCATAAAAAAGTTTTGCACCTGCGGGCTAAGACATCATTTAGAGCATCATCCTCCAAAACAGGTGCAGCCTCTTCTTTCTTACACTCACGCAGAAGAGATTCCAAGTATTCTCTTCGATCTTCGGCACTGCAATAGATATAGACAAAATGAAAATTTAGAGCTGATTTGAAATCAGTGATAAATTAAAGGTGAAGTACATCACAGCATAGTCAACCTTGTATTATTGTCAAAAAATCCAGCAGTAATGCTCTGATTAGCAACGCCAAGTTTGTGCTCAGCTGAAGCTCTGACTTGTTCTTCAACAGTTTGTACCTTGTTACATTGTAAGCAGAAGAAACTTTAGCAAGGGTGATAATATGGCACTACATTTACAGTAATGATAAGATGGCATGATTGGAAAGAATACAATGGTTCCCAGTGAATTTGAGAATCCAGAGTCCCTAACCTCTCCTCACTTCACTTCTTGATTCCAAAAACCCATCTCTCAATTAGCTGCTCCTAATACAGTTACAGGCCAACTAATTACTAACTTCTACTAACAACTAACTCTTTCAGTTACATTACATTCATCCACTTAGTTGTTCCCTCTCTTCTTCCCAACATATAATACCCTCTTAACTATTGGCTTGCTACATAATCCCATAGCATTAATACCTGAAAATGCTACTATAAATAGTCACCAAAACTGACAACTAAACACGCTGAAAAACAAACGCATTTTGCAAGCAACACCACACGTCTCATTCATCCCAATCTTCCAAAATAAAGGGATAAAATATCAATATCAATATCAAGACCACAAAATGAATGAATGAATGAATGAAAATTTTGTAAAGCATTTAACAGCAAAGAAGTATGTATAGAACAGTTTACATGCACTACATGACAACAATGACATCAAAATCCACCGGCAAAAGACAAGTCCCACCCAATTCGAGTATTTAATTACTTATCAAATTCACGTGACTTGAAATTTTGAATTTCTACGTGTTCTAAGAGTGTGTCATTCAAGCACATTTGAAACAATGATCACCACGCATCAGATATTTAGGTTCTATTCAACGAGAGATAAGAATTGAATATTTTTTAATTAATTCTCATTTCTCACTATGGAGTAAGAAGCATAAATATCTCAAATATGGTAAACTGTTTGAAAACCAATAGCTTGTAATTGTAATACTTGAAACCAGATATCCGAAGTACACATACTGTTTAGAGTCCCACATTGACTGGAGACATAGCCCAAGCAGTGGTTATAAGGCTTGGGCATTACTCGCCTTACATGCCGATTTTGTGCGGTTGTGTTAGATCCCTAGCCCAAAATCTAAGACTTACTTCAAAATTTAGACTCCATAAATCATCCCAACAATAACAAAACAGTAACTCAGAAAGAATAGTTCTTCTGTTTAAAAAAAAACAGAGAGAGAACAAATAGTACTAACTGTTTCAAAGCGAAGAACAAGAACATCTTTCTTTTGACCAATTCTATGAGCCCGAGCCTGAGCTTGCAGATCAACCTGAAATCATACCAACAACGGCATTATAATTATAATACTAATAATAAGCAATAAAATCAAACAAAATATATAGAAAATCATATAAAAGAAATTTCATTGCCTGGGGATTCCAATCAGTGTCAAATAAAATCACTGTATCAGCAGCTTGAAGATTCACTCCAACACCACCGGCTCGAATGCTTGTAACGATAGATGAATGTCAGCCATATGAAAAATAATATAAATTGAAGGTAACCCAAAAACAAGATGAAATAGGCCTGTTTGTTATGTACTTAGATTATATCTTAAAATCGTGAAACAAAAAATCAGGACGAAAACTAAAAGAACTCAAAAGATATTGCCAAGGTAATCCAATTATGCATGAGGTTTCAATCACAGAACGAAACTTAAATGACTTAAATCCGATCATTTCAAACTAACTGCACTGAAATGTTTGAACAATAAATAACTAGAAGTGCATCCACACAGGCATATAAGGCTTCAGGCTCTCAATAATTTCCAGAATTCTGATTAGAAATATAGTGCATACATGGTTCTTGAAGTTTTCTTATATTCTTTATTTCTGATAGATCTCATAAATTTCCAACTAGTCCGATCCATTTTAAATCAAAATCCTTCAGTTAGAAATCATTTAAATATATAAAAATCAGAAAAATATTTTTGTGTCAGTTCAAGTGCAAAAAATAAGATGAAGATCGATTAATCCAAAAATCAGTACAAAGCTTTAAGTTAGTCAATGAAAGTTATACTTTCCATTGTGTAGTTCCAGTTACAACATATGGATTAAGGTTCAAATGTTTCCATTGACTAAAAATACTAATAAATTTCTTGGTAACAAAACCCCAAAAAATTAACCTCCTTCCACAATCTAATGTTTCAATTGACTATTTCACAACCACACCTAGTACTCTAATAGAAATTAAAATTACCTGAGTAAGAAAATAAAATATGGGGAATCAGGTTTGTTAAATAGGTCAATTAGAGCACCACGATCACCTCCTGATGTATGCCCATCCAACCGGAGGTACCGATACTGTTTTGAAGTTAAGTATTCTTCCATAACATCCAGAAGCCTAGTCATCGTCGAAAAGAAAAGAACCTGTAAAAGCATTAGCAGTATGATATCAAACATAAGAACCAGTTTAGTTTCATAGACTTCACAGAGGGAACATAAACTGTCATACACATTCAGCATCCAGAGTAAGTTTACAAAATATCTTTCATCACAGCTATAACAACAAATGTCAATACCAATGTGAAAGAAATTAGATGCAGTAATCCAGTGACAAACATAGAGGATTTCATACCCGGTGATCTGTTGCCTTCAATTTAGGTAAAACACGGTCCAACATCTCAAGCTTCCCACAAAGTCTAATAATTGGTGGCAGATAATGCTTAGGTATATAGTGATCTACCTGCAAATGGAAAAAAAAGTCATATTGTACATGCATTGTAGTATGCCCTGTCTCCACCTCCTTCAAAAATAGTAACAAATATAGAATCACACAAAACTTAACCTCTTGCTGCAGTAGTCAAATAAATGCAAATCTTGCTTTATACCAGATTTACAAACCAAAAAAAAAATGAAGAGAAATAAACATGGAATCTGAAGTGGTTTTAGTAATGGCCTATACTCCACACAAATCACTAAGATCAATGAACATTACAAGGATTACTACTCAACACAGATATCCTAATTCCCTGTTCTGACATGATGTCACAACAGGAGCTTTTCCAGTTGGGTCACATATTAGTGCAAGGTCAAAATAAAACACAAACCATTTTATACCTCGCCATACATTGCTTTATTTTTTAGGATATTTCTTTTTGTCAGGTTTTACCAATTTATAAAATGATCTTGAAAATACCACAACAGAATGTTTTTCAAACTCTTAAATTCACATTAAAAATAAAACCCATGATGTAATTTAAATCTCAAAAACTCCATTCTCTAAGTGAAATGCAGTTAAAGTCATAATTCAATCATCAATAAGTACATTCGGGTCAGAGAAGAAGCGTATATAGGATATGGACATACCTCCTCTGTGTGAAGCTGGCTGAGATATGGATGATTACATATATTTCGAAGCTCCATGACAGAGTTGTGTACTGATCGAGCCTGACAATTGGGAATATAAATTAAACCACAAAAGTAGTTACATGTGTGCAAAGATATTTTAATTAAAAAGAAAAGAAGTAAATAAATCCTTAGTCCACTATCAAACGGTCAAGTTACATCATTCAACAAAAGGCAAATAGTACTATAAAGAATACCTTTGAAGTGCCAATAGCACCAAGATTATCTTCCACTCTCTTCATCAAAAGTTTTTGATATGAAGAAGCCTCGCATCTTATAAGTCTCTCAATCTTCGAAGGCAGCTGATTTTCAACCTATAATATAAGAAAACATTGGAAACACAAGAACAACAAGGTGAGACGATGATTTCAGAAGCTAATAATATCAGTAAGGCAGACAAGCTACATTGCCGTTTTCAATATCATATTTCCAAGTCATTGTAAGTGATGGAGAGTCAAGATGGCAGTCACGTTCAGATAACATATAATGAAAACAATTGCACCAGATAGCTTAAACATGGAGAATATATTTCCTACATATATAAAACCATTCAAACTTAAAGATACCATGCATCAAATTCTATATTACACCAGAAATTGAACTAATGTTTATGTTGCCTTACTGAGCATTTGTAAATGTTAGAGCAACACAGGCTGCTGAATGCTAAAAATTATTTTGCCCATATTTTATTTTGGGAATGCTCACGAATACAAAACACACAGAAATTAAGGCCTCAACCAAAAAAAAAAAGAAGAATAATGAATATATAAATGGAAAAACATACATTGGGATAAGGATAATAATATACAATTATTAATAATTTCATTTCAAGTACTACTAAGAGTGAACAACTGATTATAAGAATCAAAACAAGAATAATAACTCATAAGACACACAAGTATATATACATAAGAAAAGAACAAACTGTGCTCATAGACACGAGTATACAAAAATTTAAGGAGACGTAAGAAATAAGTTCAAAGTTGAGTATTAATGACCTTGTGTTTAAGCCTCCGAAGTACAAATGGTCTCAAAACTTGGTGCAGACGATTTATGATCAGGAGATTCTCTTCCTCAGACAGTAAAGCCTAGTTACAAACAGAAAACAACAAAATAAACATACAAAATCAAGAAAGCTTAACTTAGAACAAAAACTTGTGTAAGTTTTATATAGAAGATGGGATTGGTCCATGACTTACTTCATCGGGTGAGTTATCTCCAGCACTCTCAAATGGCTTATTAAACCATTGAGAGAAGTCCTCCGATGAATTGAATATGTTAGGCAACAAGAAGTTAAGTAGTGCCCATAGTTCTTCAAGGTTGTTCTGCACATAAAGAAACCAGCAGTTACAGACTGTAAATGTTATAGAAAAAAGGACAAAAGTGAAACAAAGGGCAGCCTGAAAGGAAGGCTGAGCAGAAACTGTGTCATTCCCAAGAAAAAGCACAAGCATATGTTTGAAGAAGATTTTATAAAAAAATAAATAAAAAATGAAATGGTACAAGCAGAAATGCTAAGTAAACTGCAATAAGAGCCACAAGAAAAGAAAACAAAAGAAGAACAAAAGGCAAAAACCTGCAATGGTGTTCCAGTTAACAGCAATCTGTGAGAGCTCTGGTAGTGTTTCAAATCGGCATTCAACTTGCAAGAAGCATTCTTTATTCGGTGGCCTTCGTCAATTATTATATAGTGCCAATGTACTTTGCTCAGCTTTGGTCTATCATGCTTGTTCATCAGATATTCATACGTTGTCAAAAGAACATTGAATTTATGGTGAACAATCCTTTCCCTAAAATATGAAAGAATCAATAAGGAACATACACAAGACAAAGTATCAAACATATGAAGGGGGTCAATATCATAAAGTCCAATTACTTGAATAACCGACGTCTCTCCTCTGGCGGTCCAGCATAGACAATTTTATGAATACTAGGAGCCCAAAAGTTTATCTCTGACTCCCAACCGGGTAGAACTGAAGAGGGCACAACAACAAGGAATGGTCCTCTATCATTTTTGGTTTCCATCAGGTAGCAAATTAGAGAAATCACCTACAAAATAAAAGGACAGTAAGATTTCATCTATACAAATCACAAATGTTCTTCGGATCTTTCTAGTACAAAATATGCACCATGATTTTTAGCATGTACACATGCACTGTAACTGAATCATAGAACTCCGAAAAATGGATGGGGTCTATACTAACAAAAATGCTAGTATTGGAAAGAGGACAAAAAAAACAAATAGGAACCCACTTAAATATATATAAAATCTTATCAGTTAACATAATAGATTACCTGAACAGTTTTACCCAGACCCATTTCATCCGCAAGGATTCCATTCAAATGATTGTTGTATAGCGAAACCAACCACCTCAGACCATTCATTTGATATCTACAGACAAAATTGAAATCACAAGGAGTAAAAAATAAAAACTTAAATCTTCAATGGAAGATACAAATATATGTTGAGTAAATCATATGAAAATAAAAACAGTTTTTACATACTCTCTTAATTTTCCGCCTTGCAGAATAGATGGCTGCTCTGCAATGCTCTCCTTTACACTGAAGGAAGAAAAAAAAATTGCTTAGCATGAATCAGGTCGTAAAAAATATTCAACATAGTATGGGTATGAATTTCAATATATATTTATGGATTGTTGGAACCGATAGACCATGAACAATTCAACACTTTAAATCTTTGAAACTAAAAATAAACCACCAAAACTCCTCAATCTCCGGTGCTTTTCATCCTTTCATTAAATAATAAAAGTTCAATATAGCTACCTATCAGTACCAAAAAACATTTTAAAGAATACACAAGAGCAGAACTGATACCTGTGGGCCATCTTATAATACTTCTCGTTACTTTCCATATAATGCTGTGAAACAGAATTTGAAAAAATCACCAACATATTTAAGAAATAAGACTTCAACTTAATATTGGGATGTGTGTGGCAAACTTGCCTTAGCCTGATCACTTTCATCCTCGTCTACCAAAGTAGTTTCACTATTCTCAAGAAAATTGGTACTTCCTCCCTCATCAACGTCCTGCCCTAAACGTCCTGCAGCAGCCTTTGCTTCCTGTAGCTTAGACCCAAGCTTTTGAAGGTACTTTTCAGTCGCTTTAAGGAGTTGCTTCACACGATCTGATTTTGCATCCTTGTGTGGCAAAGAAGACATAATTCAATGTTAAGAATGCAAACTTCAATGCATGTCATGTATCTATTAATATAATAAGAAAATAAACCTACCTGCACCATACGAAGATAACCTTCCACGTCATTTATTTTTAGCAAATTAATCTTCTCCCGCTGGATTCTATCAATTTTCTCACGATGAATACGTTCCTTTCTTTTATGGAACTCCTTCACATATCTATTGACACCCTTCCACCGTTCTCTCTTGATTTTGAATACATCATCAAGTTTTTCCCTAAATTTCAAGTAATAATGCAAGTATTTGAGGCAAAGAGTGCAGATAATAGTGAATAATAGTTATCCAAATACAATTTGTTAGAGATGATGTTATTGATAATAGTAACAGAACAGAAACTCAACTTCTAAAGGTGTATTATAGGAAAAGGTTAGGGTAATTACGAGTTAATTTCTGTTAGTTATCCATATATTTGAGTGTTAGTTGTTTTGTGTTTTCTGTTAGGAGTCGGTTATTGGGGAGATTTAGGAATTGTTAGTTATCCCAGGATTTAGGAGTTAGTTGCTTTAGATCTTTCCTCCCTTTCCTTTTGTACAGGATGTCCATACATAGATACTCCTATACAGGATGTCCATATAAGATCGTTGGCTTTGATTAGTTGACTGGAGAATTTCAAGTGACAGGGGAGTATCTTCCTATGTAACTTTCTTTTTTTCTATCAATAAATCTGCAGGGACGAACAATTCCCTTTCCTCTATTTTGTTCTTTCATAAAACCCTAACACAATGCATTGGAAAAATTAAAAAGTTGGAAAAAGCAATGTAGAAAAAGGTAAATAAGGAACATACTTGTGAACTTCTATCTCAGTGAAAAACTCTTTCTGCCTCTCACGAATCCGTTTCTGCCGCTCTTCCTTCATTTTCAGCTCATACCTTTCAAGTTGTTTAACTCTCCTACCATGCCTGTTTTTCTTAAATGATTTCAAATGTTCCAACTCAGATGTAACTGGTTTGAAAAAATCGTTCAGAAAATCACTGCCCACAAAGGAAAAATATAATGTCAAACTGTGAGTTGAACAAAATAACAAATTCATTCATATAAAAATACACATTACCTCCGAAGTCGACGTTGAAGATCCAATAGTTGAAGTTTTTTCAACTCTATGACACTTTTTGTCTTAGCAGAAATATCTTCGCATGAGCTCACATTTTCCTAGATCACAAGGAATGAACAACAGACCAACAATGTTTATGCAACATTCAATTATTGCCAACCATATATTGAATGTGCAAGGGGAATATATTAAGCACTAAACTAGAAAAACTAAAAATTACAATAAAAGCAAACCTTTAACTTGTGAAAACATGTTGTCATTCTTTCCTTTGCTTTCTGCTGTTTTTGCATCCAATTTTGCTGAACTAGAAGCCTCTTTTTCTGCTGATCCATAATCCATCTCTCTGACATAGTAAATTTTTTAGATGGCAAATCAGCTGATGCTAACTTATCATTCCCTCCTTGCTCTGTAGCAAAAAAGATGTCATTTTTAGATACATAATCAACTGGAACTGTTTTGATAAATCAGCCAGTAATTGCTGTTAACGTTCAGAAATCCATGTATCATTAACACTTGAAGTGACACAGAAAATAAAAGCGTCAACAAACTGATTGCAATGATATGACATAATTGATCCTCTTCAACAACAAAAAAACATGACATAATTGACAATGGCTTTCACCTGCAGAAACATTTTTGCCCGATACATTTCCATTTATCGTGGTTACTCCTCCGTGGTGATTGCTATCAATCCCTGGAACAGGTTTCCAGTGCTCTTTCAAAGAATAAGAAGTCAAGTGATTAACAGAATTGGGATTCCAGGAACCACGACTGTTGACAACACTCTGAAAGTGAGTAGGAATATTCTCTCTTCTTTCTATAGGTAACTCATGTTGAGAAGTAGAGACCTGTGGAGGTCCCTTTGAAGCCTCGCTAGGACCAGCAAATCCAGTCCAGTTATTAGGGCCTACAACAGAAGGATGGTTAGCTCTTCCAGCCGTCAGGATACCATTGTCACTATCATCCAAATTACTGTTACCAACTACAATACCCCGTGTACTTGAAGAATCTTTCTGCTGATATGGAGTGGCTGAAGAAGATTGTGCAGCGACTCTTTCTTGGATTCGTCTCTCAACATCTCTTTTAGCGGCAAGATGTTTGCTGTCTTCTGAAGGTGTCTGGATGTCAGAATGAAGGTTACCTTTGTCTTCTAACAATCTTGTGCCATCAGTTCCCTTCATAAAAGATTCAGCCTCTAGAAATTTTCCAGCAGAGGAGGACCCTGAAGGATTTTTATCCGTCGGTCTTAGATTGCTTGAACTTCCAAAAGGCATTATGACCCCTGGCGTGTTACCAGTTTCACTAAAAGACTGTGATTTTCCTTTGGGGTCATTTGGATCTTTATTAGAACCATCTGTATTAACATCACATTGCATATACCAGTTAGCCGGTGAAGATCTTTGATAATGTTAAGTAAAATATAAATATCAGTCACCTTCTCTAGCAAAAAAGGTTCCAAATGCAACTTCAAGATGTAGTTTCTTTGGCGGTAAACCATTTCTGCACATAGAACAATAATGTTTCATAATAAAGCTCAACATAACATTCTGTCCATTTTTTCAAATGAAAAAGATAGCAGAACAATATCTACCTAAATGCTAGAAAAACAAGGCACTGAGCTCGAAGCTGTTTTAACTGGTTTTCTTTGAAAGGCATAGTAGATGATGCAGCGGGAACTGGGGATTTTCCTGTATCTCTGGGGGGGACACCCTGTCTAAGCATAGTCATTTCTGAGCCACTATTTTGCCTGCCAATCTGCCAATAAAATTATCTGATCAACCAATCATATACAAGCCACATAGTAAAAAAGAGCAACAGAAGTAAATAAGTTTCAACTAAATTACATGAGTATATCAAGATGAAAAAGTAGAGCTATGAGACAAATCCAGAAGCATATATTAATGAGCAACAAGTACCTGGGATATTTGATGCCCATCAGCTAAAGTATTTGAACTACCCCCATCACGATTAAAGGGACTACCATATTGCATGGAACTTGAGAAAACTGGTTCGTTCATTGCAGACACATTAGCAGGAACCACCATCCCTCCATGAACCCTAGCATATGCACCTGAAATTCAATGCATTTTGTCTATGAATATTCGTGGGTACAAAATTCAATATTATAGTTTTTTCTAGTAAAATTGATTCGATCATTCTCCCCATGATTTAACATTAGTAGAAATATCCATATGTGGAAAGAGAAGTATCCCACAGCATTCAAAAATAACTTCAGAACAGAACTGAGGCATATGGCAATCAAATGATTAAGGAACAGCCATGATTGGTATAAGAACCTGGGGTAAAATAATCTCCACTCAGATAACTTATTCAATTCTATTGACTATATTTAATTCATAAACTATTCTAGAATGTCTTCTCTCAAATTTCACCAATCAAATAGTAGGACTTGGCATTTAGGTATAAATATGCTAGATAGTCATCAGTTCTCAAACACAAGAGCATAGTCGATTGATCAAGTTGCATCATGAATAATAATTGGAATTTTCCGTTGCTAGTATAAATATTTTTTAAAAGGTTATCCATCTATATTTTGATTCATGCACCTCTAATCACATGTGTAAAAAGTTAAGAACCACCTTGCTGCTTCCCAGGAGCAATATGAGCAGAGGAAACTTCCAAGTCTTCTGGATACTTCGAATTTGGAGCCCGCACCGTTGGATTGCCAATATTTGTCGAATCAGTTTGCTTTGCCAATAAATGATGACCTTCTGGGTTTGCCCTGAGCATTGTTTTCATGTTTCCAGAAAAAGTTGAAATATTTTCCATTTGACTGTTATTTGGAACCACGCTAAAGTTTGTCATTTCACCACTTTTAGCTGGAATACCATCTGATGGTTCAGCCTTGGTCATTTTCCCCTTCCTTGTATTAACACCAGTGTTGCGAGGTTCTACTAGAGAAGAACTGTCAACATGCATTTCCACAGGTGATGTGGAATCACCCCTCTTTCTTTTTGTGTTACCTTTCTTACCATCCTTTTGATTCACCTGTTTGTCTTGTGACAGTGAGTTAGCAGACCTAGAATCCAAACTAGATGGACTTTCTTGATCAAAAGATTGATTACTCCTCTGAGCTACAGATCCTTGATAATAATCAGGAGCTCCGCCAGTTGGGGCAATTGGTGGTCGACCAGAAGTGAAGGGTTCCATTTTAGGAGCCTCACTTTCAGCCAAACCTGGTCTGGAATCTTTTGCACCACCCACTGCTTGTGAAGAAGACCCTGCATAAACCACAAATGGAGATTAAATCAACTGAAAAACTATCACAGATACTCTTTAAACAGTATTAAAACAAGCATAATTACCTATTTGTGGAATACCAGTCAAAGGAAGACGTGATGACTTCAATGCTTCAATATCAAGGCCATGTTGGTTGATGACAGTCTCCATTGCCCTATTACAAGCAGCATTATGTAAGAAGAAACAGTGATATGCACCAAACAGCATTAATTAAGAAAAACAAAATATGGTCTAGTGGTAAGAATGATATGTATATGCTTCACTATAATCACCAATGCACTACAGAGGAAAGTTAAGTCCAGAAGATGATTTGACAATTAAGTTATGATCCATTTGCTAAGCCAATCAAATAAAGGTGGTCCCATGGAAGAAGCTCTCAGCTTCAAGCATATTATTTAAACTGGATAAACAAATTCACAATCATACTCTGTTTAGGAAGAGGTTCCCAAGCCTAACAAACATCCATTGACCAACTTGCACACAATCCAATTCAAAAAACCTTTCCCGTTATAATTCAATTTTCCATCACCCCGATAATTGATATTTTAACTGTTGGGAAATGATAATTTCAGAAGTAACTGTGCGTCCTTAGAAGGACAATATGCATTAGATTCTCAATTCTACTATCTTAGCTCACTACAAAAGAACCTTAGGGCTAAATAATTGAATTCCTATATAATAACAAGTTTGAGTACTAAGTTTCAGATGTTTTACCTTGATATCACTTGATATGGCATTGAATTTTCCTTTCCGCTGGATTTCATATGTTGTAGTATCTGAAACACTCATCAAATCAATTGCAAGCAAGCCTAGTTTTATAAGGGGTAAAAGAATAAATGAAGAAATTCATGGAAGAAGAAACAACACACACCACATAGAGTTTAGTAGCCAACTTGACTGGCTCATCTTTAGAATCTTGAATAAGTTTATGCAGAAACTTGGCAGCCTCCAACTCGACATTCTGTGGAGATGCCATCTCATTTGTCCTGCACAAGCAAAGTATTGTGATACAAACTCCAAATCAGCCAAAAAATTCAGAATAGTCTTCTTAGAATTTGGGTTGGGCCTAACAACCCGCGTTCAGACCATATCTCATCCAATGTGGGAATCTTAACACACACCCTCAAACCCAGAACTGAACATTTGGAGAGTGACCCAAGTGGTTCGATAGCGGAAACCTAATAGCAGGTGGTCCAATGGATATTGGATAGGCTCTGATACCATCATTATAAGTTTGGTCATACATATAAACGTAGTAAGTCTCAACTTGTAATCATTGAACTAATAAAGAGAACCAATTTATAATGATTGTATGACCAAACTCAACAAAAATGCATAACATAGTTCCAATACTGTCACTAAGATAACCCATAGATTTTATGCTACACTACGAAACCAAAAAAAAAAAAAGGGAAAAACATTAATTAAGAATACGTAACAAAACATGCAAGAAATTGTTTTTCCCAGCATCTGAGACATATATAACCATAACAAAGTGCTAACAACATTCTATCTTCTACCCAGTACCCTACCTTAAAGTTATCAAAAAACCAAGTAATGAGTAAAACTACCCCAAAATCTAAAATTAGATAAATAGATGAACCCAATTTGTTCTTTCATAGTAAAAAACAAAACCCATAAAGAAAAACCCTGGCTTTAAACGAAAGTCCTAAAATAAGAAATCGTTGATTAACACTGTAAAACATGAAAAATGACCTAAAACCTTGGTGAATATTAGCAAAATAGAAGAAATTTGAGCTGAATCAGCTGAAATCGGCGAATCAAAACAAATTTGCAGAAAAATTGAAAAGTGGGTAAAATGGTAAATGAGAAAAGGGAAGAGTCTCAAAATCTGATTGAGAAAAAAAGGGAGTGAGAAAGGATTACCGGATCAGAGGTGAGAGAGACGAGTCTCAAAATCTGGTTTCAGGTTCAGCAGCTCACGGTGTGTGAAGAAGAAGAAAATGAAAATGAAACCAAAAACGAGTTTTTGTTATTTTTGGCGTAATAAATAAAAAAACCCCAAACACAGCGCAAAGTTTCGCACGAGTGCAAACTCTTTTCGTGTGAACGGCTTACGATACTCTGATATTAAAATGGAATCAATTTAGATGGCCATGAATCGAGAGGATACTGATTTTTTCAAAAAACTCTAATAATTTGAAGTTTGATTGAAAAAATTTAAGTCTTATTGATAATTGTTTTACTCGAGGCTCAAAATTAGGTTCTACTTAATAAATTGTTTTTAGGTTGAGCTCAATAATTGATCGTGTAGGACCTGAGATCATTGAGTTGATGTCGTTGAACAACCTTTGTCAAATGTGGCATTCTTCTTTGTCTTGTTTGCGGGTTTCTTCTCCTGACGAATGGGGGTGTGTACCTCCATGTGCTCCGACACTCAAGAGTGACATGGGACGATAGGTGGACATGTGAAAAGTGAATGTACCTAACCCAGGCATATAAGTTAATATTTATAGCAGGGGTTTAAAGACTTGGTCCTTGTACCTTTACCTGGACAACTGTTCTAGAAGGACAACCATAGTCCTTTGAGAGACAATCACGAGTGTTTGGTTCATAGTAGATTGGTGTCGTGGATCCTATTGGGTGTTCATCTTTGGTCTCGTGCACCTCTGTGCCTTTGACCTCTTTAACTATTCTCTTTTGATTTTGTCTGTTCCTATGTCACGACTACGTGGACTCCTTTCGTGGGGAGCCCTTTGGAACATATGTGTGCTTGAGCGTAATGATAATCATCCGAACTCAGTCACTTGATTAAACTTTATTTCCTCTTTGAAAATATAAAACCAAGTAGCAAAAAAACGAAGAACAAACTAAGGTAGGAAAATAAACATGATATGGGAGTAAAGGAAAGTCATGACAAGATATCAATGAACATAAGTATTGAGTTTGTGGTATTTACATCGTTAAATCCACTAAACGAATCAGTGTTAGTTAATAGTTCAATCCGATTAAATACCCGAAACCATCATAAAAGACTAATTCAAGCTGGTTAACTAAAGAAGCCGTCTTTAAAGATTAAGTTTACGAAATTAGGACTTATACAACATAAACTCGACTCAAATTTTTTTTTGGTACAAGGAGAGAAAAAAAGAAGAAAAACAAACAAAAAATTATCTAGTAAGAGAGACCTCACTAGCGTCAATTGATAGAAGAAGACTAATTCCAACCGGTGGAACAACGATTGGAGTATAAGCCTCAAGATTGCGAGCTCCCATCTTAGCAAGGCAGTCAACACATGTGTTGCCCTCCAGAAGAGTATGCAATAAATGGACTTGCCAGTCTCTAGCCAAAAGCTTCTTAATATTATGGGGGATAGCTGCACAATGATGCCAAGTATTAACTAGTTCGTAAATTAACTTTATTGCTAGCTTCGAGTCGGAATAGCACCATAACTCCGAGCAACCGATCTCCCAAGCCATGGCCAAACCATAATACACACCTAATAATTCTGCATGAAGAATGTTGGAGAAACCAATATTTCCAATAAACCCTTGAATCCATGCGCCATCATAATTTTGGATCAACCCTTCAAAGCCTGAGACGTCGGGATTACCGAGATAACTACCATCTACATTCAATATCATATTGATGCCTCCGTGATCATTCCATCGAATCAATCTCATAAGGGAACCCGATTGTTGCCGCTAGAAACAATTAATCAACGAATTAACACGATTCTCCGTATAGATCTTCAGAGAGACACGTGAAACCAATTCATTCTCCATACACAGCTTATTCCTCCTCTACTCAATTGCATTCAACTACCGAATAAATGTTTGGTCAATTTTATTTACTTAGGATTTATGAGTCAAAACTAATTAATGTTAAATTTTAACTTATATGGTAGCGTTATCAATAAAAAAAATATTCACTTAGGACAATCTTTGAAGAAAAAGTTAAAGACGGATACAAATTTCCGTCAAATTTTATTCCCTTTAAATATATAGTTAGTCTTATTCATTTTCTTTTATAATTGTCTTTAGAGGACCTAAAAATGGAGACTTACCAATCAAATCTGACTTAAAATGGAGTTTCATAAATCCGACTTAAATTCATACTTGTGACCTAAAAATGATTTTTTTTTTTTAGGCCAACCTTTATTCATTTAGGAGTTACCAATCATATCTAATTGATATCATGGCTTACATATACAAATGTATTTTCAAAAGCGTCTCAAAATAATTAACTTTAAGTTAAATTTAATGTAAATCCACTTAAACATCATGGCTGAAAAAGGAAAGACCACAAGGCTAAATATTTATTAATTACTCTGATTTTTTTTTAATAAATTAATTAATTACTCTAATTATTGTTTAATCCAACTATATTTTTATTTTTTTTAAACATGTTTAAGCCAACTATATTGTTCATCGTTGTTTAAGCCAAATGTACTGTTGCACCTGTATTAAACCGCAACGTATATTTCTATTTAAACTTGTGAATTTGGCCTTAAATATGCTTCATATTTCTCTTTGAAATCCTTTCTCTTCAACAAAATATGCTTCATATTTCTCTTTGAAATCCTTTCTCTTCAACAAATATTGTATAGAACACGTCATCGTTTAATTTTTCTCTGCACCCTTCTTAGCTGCATGGCAGCCAGAGTCGGTGGTGGAGCCACTCACAAGCCCTCATTTTTTTTTTTACATTAGCACCTAAAATCCTATCATATGTCCACTTTGAATCCCCTGGTTTTTTAGTTTTGTACCAATGGTTTTGAACATTCTGATGTAATTCAAATGCATCGACGATGTGAATATATTTATTTTTTTTAAGCCTATGGCTAGAGCCCACACATATAAATGTGGAGAAGTAGGGTGTCCGCGGTTCGAACTCCGGTCCCTGCATATAAAATGCAATATTTCTACCAACTGAGCTAAACTCACGGGTATTGAATATATTTTACACTAGCGGTTATTTAATTTACAATTACTTGATTAATTGAAATATTTAACCTTAATTCATTTGGACGCTAATATTAATGTTATTGTAATTATTATTATTATTTTATTATTATGGTTAAATATGTTGTCGGTTCCTCTAAATATATAATCTTTCATTTTTAGTTCATCTAAAAATTTCCTTAAATTATGGGTTAAGAGATGAATCATTTGAATTGTCTCTCAATGAACCAAACTTAGAACTTATGATTTTTGTAGACGAGTCTAATGAGAGAGAGACTTAATTAGTCAACATTATGCAAAACTTGTTTTAAGTTTTTTTTTTTTAAGGATTGTTTTAAGCTCTTTTAGTGCTGCTTCTAATATAGTATTAGCACGGAAAGGAAATTGAATTATGAATTATACAAAAACTTTACACCTCCTATTTTGATTAGAAGTATTATCCTTTTTGTAAACTGTGAACTTTTATAGTTATACATTAATGAATAGGAATCAATGCACGTTTCTTTCATGTATTTTACATGCATGTAAGTTTTAGGCTTTGTTTGATAAAAATAGCGGATAGATGATAAACTAGTTGATAGCTTATAGCTGATAGCTGATGATTCATAGCTTATAGTTGTTAGCTAATGATTGATGACTTATAGTTGATAAGCTAGTTGAAGTGTTTGGTAAAATTAATACTTCAATTAACTTATAAGTGTAAAATGACATAAAAGATCATTCTTAATTTATAATAAAATTAGCATCCATTAATATTTAAGTATTTGAAATTTGCTAATTTAAATTATTAATTTAATATATCTTTTATATAATAGATAATATATCTTTATTTTGTATTTTAGTATTTATTTTCATTTCAGTATGCTTTATAAAAAATATATAATGATAAAACATAAAAAAATTAGACAAAATTACACAATTTGTCAATTAACTTAATTTTAAGCAACTTTTATTTTTCTTTCATCTGATTTGACATCTAAAAAATTTACAATGTCAAAGAGATGGATTATGGATCAGCAGAAAAAGAGGCTTCTAGGTGAACAAAACTGGGTGCAAAAATAACAGAAAGCAGAGGAAAGAATGGCTACATATTCTCACGAGTTAAAGGTTTGTTTTAATTTTAACTTTTAGTTTTTCTAGTTTACTGCTTGCTATATTCACCTTGCACGCACATTCAACCCATTTTTGTGCCCCTACCCTACACATAATGTTGCATAAACATCATGGTCCATAGTTCATTCCTCTACATGTGGCCACCGATACATCTACAAAAAGCATATTTTTCATCCACCACGAAACGGGAAGGTTAGGTGGGTGCCAAATATAAACAAACAATACATTATACATGGTCATCTTCTAACTTAACCCACTCTCCCCCACACGCCACAACCCAACTTCTTCAACAATACCTTTACCAAAAAATACATTTTGTGATGCTTCAAAGTTTGTATCCCCAAGAGCTAGCAAACAACAATGAAATAAGGAATAGAAGAAAATAACAACTCTTTTTCACTTCATCTCCCAACACTTAACCTCACCCCCCATTGTCACTTTTGACACCACATCTGATATGGTGAGGACATGATTTTTACCCGTTTTAAGGGTGCAATAGGTCTTAAGAGGAAGTAACTTTTTTTTATTCTACTTTTTCATGAATGATTTAATTTGGATTTCTTCACTTTACAGTTTGCCAAAGATACTGGAATTTATATGGAAGAGAAGATGTTGAATGAAGGTAGTCCTCATCAGCCCACCATCAAAAGAGGTTGGAGGTAATGCAGCAAACTTAATCCCACGATCCTCATGGAAAGCTATTGGTGCCTTCCAGAATCGGAGGCACACGAGGGGGAAGGGAGTGTGCGTCAGACATATTTGGTCCCTGAGTTACGGGCAAATTTTGTAACTTGACATATTATCATTTGAGTAAATGTATCTTTGTTCTCATGTTTTGAATCCTGTGAAATTCGACAGTTTTGGTAAATATAATTTGACATATTATAACCTCATTATGCAACATGTATGCTCATATGTCATATCACAACTTTTACACATTTGGATTTTAAAATCCCAGTCTCATCCAAACTACACAGGATCAAATACGTGCTTTGAAGGTGAGAAAAACCACAAGAAGGGGGGGTTGAATTGTGTTTTTGGAAACTTCTTCTTTTACGTTCTAGATAACTGTCCTCAGATTCAGAGTCTGAAGTAGTTCAGAGTCTGAGTGAGTTCAGAGTCTATGTGCAGCGGATAAAGTAAAGAACAGAAGAAGAAAGAACACAATCAATTATACAGGTTCCTTCCACAAACCGGAAG
>Ga0228710_1002061_pt1 | contig 31205 bp, 18 predicted proteins | sample MedpolnodulmetaG_FD_177995 | JGI IMG/M metagenome (GOLD analysis project Ga0228710, IMG submission 177995) | Root nodule microbial communities from Medicago polymorpha collected in Santa Monica, California, United States - pink nodules | ecosystem: Host-associated > Plants > Roots > Nodule...
GAAAAGTCATATCACATGCAGTAGAAGGTCAACCTTTGGCTTTCACAAACAGTTTGGATATTGATCAACGAACTGGAGCAGTATACTTTACCTCCAGCAGTTCTAAATATGAGAGAAGGTAATTAATATATAATACAGCACTAGCTCAAGTTTAGTCTAGAATAAAATTTGTTAGTATAATTTATGATCAATCATATATAGACGAATTAAGTCAAAAATTAGTTTTGCGATGATAAAGTTTTGATAATGTGTCTCATAAACAATGCAGGGATTACGTGTCTCTGATTCTAACCGGTGACAACTCAGGGAGGCTGATAAAATATGAACCAAAAAGTGAACAAGTGAATGTTCTTCTAAACAATCTCACATTTGCAAATGGAGTAGCACTAAGCAAAAATGGTAACTATATTCTAATATCAGAGACAACAAAATGTAGAATACTAAGGTATTGGTTAGAAACACCTAAAGCTGGAACATTGGAAGTCTTTGCTAATCTACCAGGTTTCCCCGACAACATAAAACGGAGTCCAAGAGGAGGATTTTGGGTTGGAATTAACTCGAGAAGAGAAAAAATTATTCAATGGATGCAATCATATCCTTGGATAGGAAATGGGTTGGTTATGCTTCCTTTAGACATAACAAAAATTTATTCATATTTAGCTAAGGTGAAAGGGAGTACTGGATTGGCAATTAGGCTAAGTGAGGAGGGTGATGTGTTGGAAATTGTTGAAGATCATAGAAGTGGTAATAGAAGCTCTATTAGTGAGGTTGAGGAACGAGATGGTGTATTATGGGTTGGATCAGTTGATGCATCTTTTGTTATTAACTATAACAACTCTTGTGGCCCAAGCATAAAGTAAGAAACAAATCAATCTCTAGTATCGAGTATAACAAAAAACTAACCTCATAAATTTTAGTTAAGTGTCACTCCCTATGTTATTTTTTAGGTGTCTTTTTAGAAAATTAACATCAAAATAGCGATGTCTATTTTTGCACATTTTCTTCCTATTATACCCTTATTTTAATCCAACGATAAATTCATATTTCACAAACTTTATCTTTCCAATAAATTTAATATGGTATATTTCTCGCGTAACAATTTTTTATCCAACAAATTCATATTTTTTTGCGCACTCTCTCTCATAATAAACAATTGTCAATTTTCTAAATATTGTGCACATCTTTTTAATTATTGTAAGTCAATATAAAATCATTTCAACTTCACATTTATCAAAAGTTAAGAAAAAATTAACTTTCTTCCAACTCCTTTAATCAAAATTAAGGCTTCAACTAATGCTAGAGTCACACTTGAAATTTTTAACAATTGTTACTCATCTTATTTATAGAATTTTAACTATTCTTGAAACCATTGTTTGGAACAAAATTTTGTTTAAATTTGAAGATAGCAAGAAACAGATTTTGTTTAAAAAAAAACAAACTATAATGTTTCAAAAAGAGAGCATTAATTAGTTTTACTCAAAAGGATAAAAGTAATTGATAAAGGAAATAATTGACAAATTGTACCATTAAAATACCAAAAAGACAGTTAAATAAAAACAAAAAATTCATCCTAAAAAAACACTTAAAAAGGAACGGATGGAGTAATACTTTGCCTGATCTATAAAAGTAACAAGTGTATTTTCAAATTACCTTTTATAAAAATTTGTTCCACGTAAAAAAAAGGTTTATTGAAGAAAAAATGCATATCAATTGAAATTTGAAAGGTTTTTATTTTTTTTCTCAATAAAAGACAGAAATTTTATTAATGTAAACACACCTAGCCCCTCATTGATCCTTGCTCCGATCATTCATCAACTTTAACAATTGAACTGTAACATCTCAGACGACTTTAAGCATTCTCGGCTGACCTTACAAACCAACACGAGTCTTTTTAGCGTGTGTTGTCCTCACTCGCACGCTTATCGGAAAACTTCCCGGTAGGTCACTCATCCAAAGACTACTCCAAGTCAAGCACGCTTAACTGTGGAGTTCTTATGAAATGGGCTACCAAAAAGAAAATGCATTTTGTTGATATAGGTAGTACCAAACAATTCTTATAAGCCTTCCTTAAACCATGCAGTCTCGTACCTGCACGGCCTCAGGATCCTTCTCATTCCGGTGTGATTCAGTTTGTATAGAAGCTGTCGGGAGCCGCTCATTGTTGTGCTTTGTGCACCGGCGACCACTCCCCGCCCTCGTCACCCTTGGATGTTACATGAACTATATATGAGAATTCCCAAGCACTCCAATGGATTTTAAATCAATTGGTCAAGGGAATAATTAAACCCAGTGAACTTGCTAATTAACCATTTTCACATCAACTATTTTATATCTTCCAACCAAGTTTCAACCGAAAATATTTTCAAATGACCCAAATACATGCAAATCAAATAATACGAACCTCTCAGATTGCACCCTTCCATAACCAAATAAGCCCATAAATGGAGAAAAATTCACAATCATTGTACTATGCAAAACAGTAAAACAGTTGAGGTATTATCTTTATGAGCTATGCTAAAGAGTAAGACCGTGTAGCAACGAAATTCGACAACCCATTCAAAAAACCCAACCAAACAATAATACGGTATAATAATTTAATAAAGATAAGAGGCGGACAAAGGGGTAATTTCATTTTAATAACAATGTTTTTTCTTCCTCTAATAGGGAGTGGTCCTCGTCAAGTAAGGAACCCCATCAGAGATGCTCTAATTTGAAATAGAGGAAGAGTAAAATAAACTAAGTTAGTAGGTTTGTATGTGGTGGTAGGGGGTAGAGTGACAAAATGCGGTGTATGGAAAACACCAATATTGTATTTGGGCCTTTATATAAACTGACTCGTCGTTTCAAATTGTCCCACAAAAACGACAGCGTTTTCCTCTTTCTCTCTTCTCCCACTACACAAAATCCCCGAGATCCAATCCCAATCCTCTCCTCACGTAACAATCACCATGTCTAGCTCTGCAATCATTGCAGCGCATTCAAGCTCTTGGGCTGCAGCACTCGTTAGGATCTCTCCATACACCTTCTCCGCAATCGGTATCGCCGTCTCCATCGGTGTCTCCGTTCTCGGCGCTGCTTGGTATCCCCTTTTTCCTAATTTTCTCTTTCAAATCAAATTCTATCCCTCCGTTATTCTGAATCTGTTGTTTATGTAATTGTTGATTGAAGGGGAATTTACATCACCGGTAGTAGCTTGATCGGTGCTGCTATCAAGGCTCCCAGGATCACTTCCAAAAATCTCATTAGGTATGTAATTTTCTTCAATTCCTTTAAATTTGTGTTTTTTTAGTAATTTTTTGTTGAATAATTTTAATGATCTTGATGATAAGTTTTACAATGGTGAAAGTTTTTTTTTTTCTTTTTTCTGTTGATTGAACTTAGATAAACTTATGTTGTTTAATTTTGCTACGATTGTTTAATATTGCTTCAATTGATATTTGAAGGAGAAAGGAATTGTTTTGTGGTGTTAATTTTGATGTGTGATGCTTAATACTATGGACTGTTTTCGTTTTAGTTGAAACGTAATGAGGAAGTTACCGACTAGATCGTTAGTGTTCAGAAAATAATTTACAACTTTTATTTATGCCAAGGTTTTACTTTGTCGAGACTTAATGGGTGAGTGATTGACGATTTGTTAGTAGAAAACTTTTGTAATCAGTCATTTTAGTGTTGAGGAGGGTGAAGTGATTTGCTGTGCATAATAAATGATCATTTGGTCTGATATGAAGGGCATGAGCATATGATTGCATATATTCGAAAATGAAAAAGATAAAGAAAAGTGGAAAGAAAATAGAATGTTTCCTCGGCACTAAGTTTCATTCTTCATTTTGTAATCCACTCCCCACCATCGTGTCGTGTTAAAGGCGGAGCCAGAAAAAATTATTGAGCAGGTGGGAGGAGTATAATGAGGCATCAAAATAGGATGCCTCATTTGCTCTCTCATATTATTTAAAGAATAAAGACACATTTTACATATGCCTAGTTCCGTCCATGTGTCTTGTATATAAAAGCTGAAGATTATCGACTAAAATGATTTGAAGTTTATTTATAGCTAGCTTATTTTGTCCGTCAATAAGGTTAAAGTTCACCTATGCATGTTACAGTGAGTGGGTGGTTGTCTGGGATAGAGACTGTATCCTTTTTTAAGAAATGTATTATAGGGTGAAGTCTAAATTCTAGAAAAGCTTCAATATTGACATTGTTGATCGAGCTCGAAATGGCTTACCAATTACTGCTAAGTAGCATTGTAGTTGGAGTTGTAATTTATCATTAGAGCTGCTATTTAGTACGACACCTTTTATCATGAGAACCGCTAAGTAGAAAATGTTAACTTTTGGATTTGGCGGGTGGATTGTGTATTTTATTAAACAGAAAAGACTAGCCAAGTCACATACTTCATTAAATTTCGCTTTGTACCAACAAGTTTTACTCATTTATCATCCATGTCAACTTCCCTCTGCACTAGCTCATTTGGTTTAGTGTGGTTTGTCTTCCATTTGGGTGTACCAGTGACATCAATCGGCTGTCTATAATGCATCATCACAATACTGTTTTATAGAAGGTTTAAATGACTTGTTAAACTCACTCTGCAATCATACATTTTTGCCCACAACAAAGCACTTTGGTCCAATTGTTCTGTAGGTAAATAACTTGATTTCAAAAGATGTTTTCTGTAGAAAATTGCTTTGGAAAAATGTTTAGGTGAGATATTTTCTTCAAAGTATTATTTTCACATGTAACTTTCCCGAAAACTAATGTGTTTTTCCAAAATTTTGTTCTGCGTGATTTGTTAAAGGTTTCACATAGTCCGTCCAGTGTCGTTTAATTGATGTAGCTAACTTCATCTGGTAGTATTAGTTATTAACCATACATACAAGATTTTGTTGTAGTTGTTACTGTTGTTGCTTTGTTTGGATGTCTTGTTACTTATAGTAATTAAGTCGGTTACTTGTAGTAATTAAGTCGTTTAATTGTATTAATTAAGTCGGATAATATTCACTTTTGATTGGCACACCAAAATTTGCTAATTCTTTACAACCAAACATAATGCTTTCTGGAAAACATTTTCTATACCAGAAAACTATCGAAAAAGACCCAAAGGTCAATGGTTGGCTTAAAGAAATGATTAAGTTAATCTATGTAGCCGACACCACCTTGAGCGGGATAAGGCTTAGTTGTTGTTAGAATTGCAGTCTCTATGTGACACGTTTGTGGAGTAAGTATCTGTAAGTTGTAACATGATATTGAAACAAGTGGAAGCTGAGTGATATTAACGTCAAGTAATATTAATTTTTGAACTTTATACGCACTTTTTGTATGCTGAGCTTAGCTTAGCTGTGAACTTATCTTGTGACTTATTGAATATTTACGTAAATTCATGGGTCGAGATAACATGATAAAAAAGTGACACTCTAATTGTTGGTGACAAATCGACAATAATAAAGAGAGAGTATTTTTTAAAGTAAACAAACCTTTGATTTTCCTTGTATTAAAGCATGGGAAAGTGATTGTGGTAGAGCTCAACACATAATCTTTGGCTTCCGGTGCGTGTTTGGTTTTGGTTATGTTTTCAAGAGGAATATACTTGATTTTCCAAAGCTCTATCCAAGATTTTCCCTATGAACTGTTTCTAGTACTGAGTAAGCTTGATCTAAACACACACTCAATATAACCATCATGTAAGAATATCACATTTTCTCAAACCTTTAAGGCTAAACAAATGGTTAATTAAGGTTGCAAACCCTGAATTTTATGTGATATTTAGAATTTCTTTCTTGATCTTCAAATTTAAGATCGTTTCATTTTAGTGCTGTGAGTGGTAGTATTCCTTTTACATGTAACTGTGTATATCTACATACAATATCCTGCACAGAAGCAATAGTTCCAAATATAACCATTTGTGGCACTTGACTTTGACTTGACAATATGGTTCTTGATGTTTATGCTATTTCAGTGTAATCTTCTGTGAAGCTGTTGCTATATATGGTGTTATTGTCGCTATTATTCTGCAGACAAAATTAGAAAGTGTTCCAAAATCAAGTATCTACGAACCAGAATCTCTTAGAGCTGGATATGCAATCTTTGCTTCCGGACTTATTGTGGGCTTCGCAAATCTTGTTTGTGGGTATGTATTCTTTTTTACCTGCATATTCGTATCTTCCCAAGAATTCTCGTCTTGAATGTAGGGAGACCTTATCCATCCTGTTTTGTATACTCAATTATTTTTGTTGTTGCAGGTTGTGTGTAGGCATAATTGGAAGCAGTTGCGCATTGTCTGATGCTCAGAACTCCTCTCTCTTCGTGAAAATTCTTGTGATTGAGATCTTTGGTAGTGCGCTTGGCCTATTTGGAGTTATTGTTGGAATTATTATGTCAGCTCAAGCAACATGGCCCTCAAAAATTTAGTTTGCCCTGTATCATCAGTGTGCGGGGATTCAATTACGGTACAGCACACTATGTTTTGCGTACTTCTAGTGATTAAGTCCTCTCTGCTGCTTATCCCTTTTGGCAAGAATGTAAAAACCGACATGATAGCTTGCGTCCATTACAACTGTAGGCTGTATTATCTACCAGAGTTGTTATAGAAGGGCCTGTGTGTCATCAGATATATCAGTCTGTTGATTGAATTTTAGTATTTTTGAACTACTAAATCATCTGTGTTTATTCATTTATAAATAAAAAATGTGAATTTATTTGGGCTCGGCAATAAAGTCAAGACTTCAGAGATGTACTAATGAAGTTAATTTCTTTTGGGTAAGAAACTTATGATCATCAATGTTCAGATTCGATTCTTCAATCCATTTATGATTAATTTGAACATGATAATTGGCACCATTTTAAGTTTGTAACTTTCCTCTCCCTCCCTTAATGTGCATTACACGCACTTTTGCGACTAAGTCCTGCAAATGGTTTGTTTGAGATTTATTTTCTTGTGTTGCACATTTTCCACTGTTTGGAGACTTTTGGCGTAAGTTGTGGTTATCTCTTTGCTTTGTTGTCTTTTGGTCGTTGTGGAACCAAAAGAATAGAGTAGTGTTTGAACATGCAAAAACAGATTGGGAGCACTTAGTTTATTTGACATGCCTAGGCTTGGTTTTATAGGAAAGGACCGGGATTAGAAAATACCATTCTAGTCAGGAGATGTGGTGATTAATATTGAGGGAATCAGGAGATGTGGCATCTGAATGAACATCATATACCTAGAGTAGTGGTGAGTATATATTGGATTTATCTTCATTGTTTTTGAGTCAACATACTTCCTGTAACACAAAAATATATAACATTAGAGGTATGCTCTAATATACAAAGCTAGAATGGGATGTGTTTCGACCTCAAGTTTGTCACATCACTTTTTCGTTGTACTGTCCATTTTGGGGGTAAGTCCTTTACAATTTTGTCATTTATAAAAAGACATTTCGTTGGGTGAAACAGTGGCCCCCCTACTTAAAGGGTTAGACAATTGATTTCGATAGATGGCTCCGATGTTTCAACTACAAGTTTGTCACGTCACTTTTTTCCATAGATAAATTTTTTTTTTTTTCACCAAGGTTGTAAGCTCTTCATGATTGTCTTTTATAAAAGACACCTCATTGGGTTGAGGAGTGTGATTGATGTTTATAAACTACTCTTGAAATTGATTTGCAAGCAATGCGATTTTTTATTTTATTTTTTAGATGTACTTGACCAGGATAGTTAGTCCAGTTTTATTTAAAAGTCTTCAAGGCTACCTGATTCCCCATCCAACTTTACATCTTTCTTTAGCTTCATTGTTTTTTTAATTTTTTGAACTTCTTTCTTTAACTTTATTAATGGAGAGAAAATCTTGAATTTTACAAAGAGAGAATGTTCTCTATAAGTTAACTACTTTTATTTTTCTTTCCTTTTACTTTTTGGCCTAGCAAACAAGTTAATTTTCATTGTATCCATAGGAACTCGTCCCATATCAGGGTCTTTCAACAATTAATATAGTTTTAAATTAAAGGTTGAGTTTTGCTTTTGTTTCATAAAAGTAAAACCCAGACAAATACAAAGTGAGTATGTTGCTAATGTTTGTTGTGATCAACCTAAAAAAATATCCGACCTTGATTGGTTCGGTTTAAAACCAAACCGAACCAACCTAAACCGATATGGTTTGGTTTGGTTCTCGAGTTTTAATTTCGAAATCCAAAGAATCGAGAAATCGAACTGATGCTAACCTCACTCTCCATTTAGTAATATTATCTCTCCTCACACACTTATGATTAAGCTCAAAATTAAAGGCCAACATAAAATACTTCATAATTCATCCACTTTCTCCCATCATCATCTCATCTCATCACTCACACTCTATTTTGTTTATACTAAAAAAGAACATTAGCCGCTAGTCACACCTAACCCACCGTTCCTCACCGCCGCTGGAATTGTCCATCTTTTGTTAGTTTTTTCATGTTAGTTATACAAAGTAGTTTGAAAAACAGAGAACATGGAAAACAAAGTTCTATGAAATATTTGAGTATGTTGTATGCATGACATAAAAATTTGTGAAAATATGATTTTTTTTTTAATTGTATTTTCAAACAAACCGATCAACCGAACCGATCCAAACCAAACCAAACTGACTAGTTTGGTACAATTTCTTTTTAGAAAAATAGTAAAAATCGAACCAAACCAAATCGATGAAGATTTCATTGGTTATGACATTTTTTTGACCAAAAACCGATCTAAACCGAACTGTTACATCCGTAACTAACACAACTCCAAATCAAAACATTTGGGCTTGGGCAAGTTTATGTTAAAAATTAAAACAAAATTAATTTACTCACATCATTTAATTTTATTCTTTTTTGATGAAGCTCTTTGATCACTTGTTCAATTCTAATGTCACCTTTCTCTCTTTGAACTCCAAACTCAGTGCATAGACATTAGACACAACACATAAACACTCCATCATCTTCCCCAAGTGAGCAACACTACTCTACCTCACTGGATTTCCCTTTCCCTCTCTCACCAGGTACCTTCATTTCCATTTCCCCAATACAATTCAATCTTTACTCCTCTTTAAGATGAAAAAAACCATTCGTTTTCATCAATTTTCAACAACATCAATCCAATCCCACACAAAAACACACTCTGTTTTCCTACCTATACCTCATCGAACACTTCCACAACCAAAAGGACAAGACCTAGATTTCATCAACATTTTCCACAGTCACTTAATCCACTCTCAATGGGAAAAACTCACTCCTTTTTCAAAAACCTTAACCCCATTCAAAATCCAACACATTCTCTTAAAACTCCAAAACGACGCCGTTCTATCTCTCAAATTCTTCAATTGGGTCCAAACCCATAACCCTAATTCTCATACCCTTCATACCCATTCCTTCCTTCTTCACATTCTCACTAAAAATCGTAACTTTAAAACAGCACAATCGATTTTCACCAAAATTATCACCACCAATTCAAATCTCTTTGAAGCATTGCTTCATTCCTATACTCTCTGCAATTCTTCACCTCTTGTTTTTGATGCCCTTTTCAAGACTTTTGCTCATATGAATAAGCTGAGAAATGCTACTGATACTTTTGTTAAAATGAAGGAATATGGTTTCTTTCCAACTGTTGAATCTTGCAATGCTTTTCTTAGTTCAATGCTTTATCTTAAAAGACCGGAATTGGTTGTATCGTTTTATCGTCAGATGAGGAGAAATCGTATTTCGCCTAATGTTTACACGATTAATATGGTTGTTTCTGCTTATTGTAAGTTAGGTGAATTGAATAAAGCTAGTGAGATTTTGGAGAAGATGAAGGATATGGGTTTGTGTCCTAATGTTGTTACTTTTAATTCTTTGATTTCGGGTTATTGTGATAAGGGTTTACTTGGTTTGGCTTTAAAGGTTAGGAATTTGATGATGGGAAAAAATGGGGTGCTTCCAAATGTGGTTACTTTTAACACTCTTATTAATGGTTTTTGTAAAGAAGGGAAATTGCATGAAGCTAATAGGGTTTTTAGTGAGATGAAGTTGGCAAATGTGGCTCCTAATGTTGTGACATATAATACTTTGATTAATGGGTTTGGTCAAGCTGGTAATAGTGAAATGGGGATTGGGCTTTTTGAGGAGATGGAGAGGAATAAAGTGAAAGCTGATATTTTGACTTATAATGGTTTGATTTTGGGACTTTGTAAAGAAGGGAAGACTAAGAAAGCTGCTTATATGGTTAAGGAGCTTGATAAGGAGAGTTTGGTACCAAATGCATCTACTTTTTCTGCTCTTATTGCTGGACAGTGTGTGAGGAACAACTCTGAACGTGCTTTTCTTGTTTATAGAAGCATGGTTAGGAGTGGTTTTAGTCCAAATGAGAATACTTTTCGAATGTTGGTATCAGCTTTTTGTAAGAATGAAGACTTTGATGGAGCTGTACAAGTCTTGAGGGACATGTTGGAAAGATTCATGACTCCTGATTCTAGTATTTTATCTGAAGTTTGTAGTGGACTTTGCAGGTGTGGGAGGAAACAATTTGCGTTGATGTTGTGTAGTGAGATTGAAGCTAAGCGTTTATTGCCACAAGGTTTTGACAAAGAAAAAATAGTCATTGCTAGTTCAGAACATGATACAAGTAATTCAACTTGTTAGGTTGCTTTGCTTGCCTATGTGTTGTATGATTTTAGAAGCTGTCAATTACATGCTTCACTGTAAAGAATGTTACATTAAATAAATTAACCACAAAAGATACATATTTTGAGATTGAGCTGTAAGCACAGCAAGCTCAATCAACTGGATGCCCTCCAACTCAAACCGCAGCATGCACAAAATATAGTACATCCTAAAGTCTGCTACTATTCTACATCAAAATTTTACTTTGGTGAAGGTACTTTGATATTGTTTATTGTGTAATGAATTTCCATGGTACTAGTGGTAATTGAATATGGGCCTATTTGGATTAAACAACTTAATTGAGTGCTTATCATATGGGCTTATGCATGTATCTACATTCAAATAAGCCAATCCTGCTTTAAAAAAAAAAAAAAAAAGCCAATCCAAACTGCCCTAACTGCATTATCAGTTTGAATCTGCTTTAAACATCTTTCAAGTTATTTATTTAATATTTACTGTTTTTCTTTTGGGATTAGCCAGGAATGTTATTTCAGTATGTAGCTGAGTTCGATGCTTCCCCTGAGTTTCTTATTTGGAGGTTCTCAATTTGGGTGGATAAACCAACTCCTGACATTGCTCTCATGAATCTAAGGAATAGAGATGAGCGTGCACTTGAATCAAGAGATAAAGGTAGGAAGGTCTGAATCTTATCTGTGTATAAGGGTGTGATATTTTGCTAAACTGGCCTTCAGTCCTGAGATGATTTTAAATTCTATCTGCTTATTTAATAGTCGATACTGTAAAATGTAAGGGTTATACACCGAGAGGAAATTATCACCACTATTTGTTATTGACGGTTATTGATGGTGTCCACTTGATGCCTTTGAATACGAAATTTTAAAACACGCATGTTTGGTTATGTCTTTCAAGTCTGAGTATATGAACCGACAATTAGTTTGGAATGAATTCTCAATACTTCTCTTCATCCAGTTTTTGTCTTAGTTTATGGAATCATATGGCTTAAACATGATGCTTTTACTTTTTGAAATTTCTTATGACCTAGGTTTTATTTGCGCTACGCTCTTCATATGTTGGGAAAATTCTTGGCATGCATTGACAACATTATTTTCCATCTTCTCCTTAGGATGCTGGGAAATCAGATATTCATGGCTTTCAATTTTTCAATGAATCTGAGATTCTGTCTGTTGTTGAAGTGTGCTGTACTGATGTTAGCTGTGTGATGATTTATTGATCAAATTGACTAATCCCTACTTGACACGTTCGTTATATAAAACATTCACGATACTAAAAGAGTTTGCTGCATACACTATTGCATGTTAGTTGTTTTGGACATTTTATGCCTACAGGAACAGTTGGATGCTATCTCGCAACAAGATGCATCCCTCTGGATATGATAGCAAATGAATTTGCAAACACGTTTAACTTATGATTTTCTAAAACTGCGATCGTAATTATGTCTGGTTCTAGATGGCAGGAAATGTTATTGTGCTTCTTCCTCTTTGCAAACACGTTTAACAAACCAAATTTCTTCATAGCATCACTTATTTGATTGAGTGGGATGTATTCTTTCTCTTGTGCAATGTATCATTCAGTGCTCTGCTAGGGTTTGGCCTTTAGGGTTTTCCGGTGACCTCCTTCTTCCTTGAGTCTCGCGGCTGCCTTGTGCTCCTCTCCTCCCAGTTTCTCTCTCGTGGACATCAACTGTCTGTGATACGCTTGGATTGATAACTTTGGGGTGATTGCAATCACGACAATGCCTTAGGCGTTGCAAAGATTGAAACACGATCTCCCATTAATTTGATCCAGGCGTGGCTACGGGCACGTTCATGACTGAGAAGACAGGGAATAGCCCATTTGCAGCTTCGACAATGGCCTTTGTGTGCCCTTGGCCACATGTTGCGGAAGAAATACACCCCAAACCGAAGAAACTTGTGCATACCGCTGCAGTTTCTTTTGCACAGGCTTTATCTGTTCTTGTAATCAAAGGGGATTCCCTGAGTATTAAGATTTCCCAAGAGGAATATGAGAAAGGCGTTGATGACTGCAAGCGATTACTTCATGGCCGAATGGTTATGAGTAAGGGAGATAAACCCTACTAGGCTAAGGAATTATTTCTGAAGCTTTCGAAATTATGGAAATTATCGGGGCATTGGAAATTGGTTTCTTTAGGGAGAGGACTTTTTGAGTTTCAATTCTCTTCACTGGATGATATGAGAATGGCATGGGCGCATGGTACTATGAATTTGAAACCGAGAGTCCTTCGTCTCTCTCAATGGACAAAGGACTTCAATCCTTTTACGCCGCACCAAACTCATGCCCAAGCTTGGATACGTTTAATGGATTTGCCAAGAGAATATTGGAGGGAGAAAACACTTCGAGAGATATCTGGAGTCATCGATACTCCGTTGATTATTGATTCAGCAACGCAATTATGCACTGATTCTTATCGACATGGATTTATCCAAGTGCATTTTTGAGGAAGTTTTGGTGGAGAGGGAAGAATATGCGTTCAACGTCGAGGCAATATACAAACGTTTACCGTTATTCTGTTCTCACTGTCTTATCATTGGGCATAATCTGTCGAACTGCAAATGGCTTCATCCGTCAAAGGAAAAGGAAAAAATTGACATAACTTTCCTATGCTAATGATAATAAAGTTTTATTTGTGTTTTTCAACCTCGATTGCATAGTCATGATAAATATATTTTTTTGGTCAAAGTCATGATAAATATTACCTTTATATAATTTTGTTTTTATACTTATATTTTGTTCATTTTTTAGATAGAATGAGTATTAACATTAACCTCAATAATGGAGATATGTGTCTTGCTAATAGTGCAACTAATACAATTTTTAAGGATAAAAAATATTTCTCTTTTTTAGTAAAGCGAGAAATTGTTGTTAGTACTATATCTGGAAGTTCAAAAATAATTGAAGGTTCTAGAAGAGTTAATGTAATATTATCTGGAGGAACACATTGATAATGCATTATATTCTCCCAAGTCTCGTAGAAATTTATTAAGTTTCAAAGATATCCGTCTAAATGGAGAAGATGAAAACTTTGTGTATTATTCTCTTCACAAGTGTGTCTTTACACTAAAATATGAGCCATATTTATAGGACACAAAATGAGTAAATAAGTGATCAAAGTAGGGCTGACAATGAACTGAACCAGTTCAAAAATAATTCGAGACTTGGTTCGGCAATTAATTCGTTGAACTTGATTCATGAATCAAATGGGTCGAACTTGAGTTAAAAATTAATAAATGAGTTAAACTTGAACTATGTATAGTTCGACTCGTTTGATTCATGAACCAACTTGATATATATACACACACACTTTGTAATTAATTTTTAGTTATGTTCAACCAATAGAAATCTCACACTTAAAAACTCTCCCCAGTATTATTATTATTGCATGTATATGTACCCACATAGGTTTGATGTTGTAAATTAATAAATTAAAAATGAAGAAGACTAAGTCTTAGTTATTTTCAGATTTCAGATGAAAGATTGAAATTACATTCACAAAGCTAAAATAAGATACAATTAATTAAAGAAAGAATTAATTACGTAAAAGAAAATAAGGAAAGAGCAAAAGCAAGTACTGTTTTAGTCCCACATCGCCTGAAATTAAGCGGTACCAACTGCACTATTCTTATAAAAGAAGGTTTTATTCACCGTAAGTCTATTAACAAACCACTAAGAAACTTGTGTCATTTTGTTTTCCCAATACAAGGGTATTTGGTTTTAGCAAACACCTTGCTAATATAGTTTTTTTTGGTTCATTTTATTTTTTAATTGAATCTATCAAGCTGAATTGAACCGAGGTGTTTGCGAGCTTGGATCGAATCGAGTTCGAGCTAAAAACATAGTTTGTAACGAACTCGAGTCGAGTTTCGAGCCGAACTTAATTTTATTGAGTTTAGCCGAACTTAATTTTATTGAGTCGAGCCGAGCTGAAGCAAGTTCGACTCGGCTTGACTCGTTTCTAGCTCTAGATCAAAGTAATTAAGGACCAGTAACATGTACATCCATTATTCATAACAATTTAATCTTATTACAAGGACACTTATATCAATATATGCATACATTCTATAAGCATAATTTTGAAATGTCTATTGTTTTCTATTTATTTCAATATTTTTCCAAAAAACACTTATGAGCAAGCTATTAATTAAGCTTATTGCGATTAAGATTGTGTTTAGATAAAGATTCTCATGGAAATAACATATTTATATCCTTGGAAAAGTGCTAGCAACACTTGATAGCACTCCTATTATAGTTGTCGCGTTATCAGATAATTTTTATAAAAAAAATGTTGAGTATTTCTTATATATTCGATCTCACAAATCACAACTATCATCTTCCTCCATGATTGAGACCATTGATCTCACTCTTGATTTTGAGCAGAAGTTTCTAAGATCCACCAACACATTGACGATGTGTCTTCTTGAGGCCATATTCTACTAGTGAAAATGATGAGGACTACTAACATTTACAGCCAAAACACGATGTATGTCGACGTTGGAGTTTTAAACATTTTTTAAATGTTAATCCAAGATGAATTATTTACGAAAATTTATCCATATTAGAATTTCTCTACTTTCAAGCTGTCAATTAATTAACAAAAACAGAATATGAAACTATTTTTCTAACCACCAATCTTGCATAGTAAGCAAACAAATCTAACATGAATTATTTTTAGTTAACGAGTCTAACATGAATGAATCAATTCATAACTTTTATACATGTCATATAAATAGTATTTCTTTGTAAGTCTCTTAGTCGCTGCATCAATGATAAATGATAAATTGAGTCATGAAAGTAGTTTTTTAATTTTTTTTTACAAAAGTATGCAAGTTAACTTGAACATTACCTAATTGTATTGAAATTTTCAGCACTTCTGTTGTTAAATTCTTACTTTAGTTTTTTTTTCCTTTCTTTTTAAAAAAGGCAAAAATGTTAGTATCAACTAGTACAGCCTAATCAATATCACAATAAATGCTAAGATCAGACTCTATAGAAACACAGGATAAGGTTAGACAAAGTTCTACATTCTTACTATTGATAATAAATTTTAATAAATAATCTATAGCTACAATATACGCCACTTTTTATTTTTGCTTAAATATATATTATGTATGGGGAGTGTTAGAAGCATTCTCTTTAACCTTCATTCTTTTTTTTTTGTTTTGAGAAAAGACTAAATATTATTAGGATAAAAGGTCTTTGAAATACACCTCTCTTATTGGATTGTATAGTCTCTCTTATCCTTAATTTTTCTTTGGTAATTGTTGAAGTGTCTCGGACATTGCTTAAAATTCAACGAAAACACCCATCAAAAGCTAAAACCCGATATTTAAGCGCAAAAAAAAAAAAATCGAAAATTGCATTTTGGTAGGTTGAGCAATCTACTTTTGCATTGAGAATCGGATGTAAACTGACAAAGAATATATAGTCCCACATGTTTGTCTTTGCAAAATTGAAATTGATTATGCAATAGTAGCCATAACATTGTGGTTCAGAGTTCATTTTATATGGATCTCTTTTGAAAGGTATAAGGTTACCCTCAAAACCCGCCATTCAAATTTTTGTGTGGTTGAAAAACAGAAAATATCAGCCACAACATTATAGGATTCCAAGTCAGCAAATTTCACAGTGCATACTCCACTATTCCACTATTACTACCCGACATCTTCTTCTTCTTCTTATAAAAAAGCAGATAAGTCGGGTCCAAAGAAAAAGATTGATTGGTTGAGTTAAAATTCAAAGACTCAAAAACGCTTAACCATTCAATTTTTTTGTGTGGTTGAAAAACGGAATATAATAGCCACAACATTTCATGATTCCATGTCATTAAATTTCATAATGCTTACTCCACTATTCAACACATCTTATCTTATAAAAAAAATCAGATAAGTTGGGTCATAAAATCAAATAAGTTGAATCACAAAACTTGAAGACGCACATAGAGTTAAACCTAAAAGAGTATTTCATTCGATCAATATTAAATAATAATTAATATATCTGAAATATATTAGCCCAAGATTTAGGTTTATGTACATCATTTTTAAACTTAACATCTCATACCTCCGACCAATAACTTAAAACACTTCCGGCCAAAGTGTTTTAAGTTAGGGCATCCCGTCTGGGAAGTTGTTGCCCCATTCATCTGTCTCTGAAACCGTTGATCTAGGTCAACTTTATATCACACGTTTCACATTAATTATTGGAACAATTCAAATTCTAACCTAGTATGCTTATCTAAAATATAAAAAAAATTCTAACTTATTTTTTTATATGAGATTCAATCTTACTGAAATATAGATAATATACTTTTAAATTGCTCATACCAAATATCATAGCTGTTTCAGGTACAAAAATGCTTACACACAATTGTTTAATAAAATAAAACAAATTGTACAAATTGAGGCTTCTTTTGTGGGTGATGTATTAATGAAGTCTTTGAGTTGATGCAAACACAATCAACATCCCAAGTCCACATCAAGCTCTTGTTACTTTATTATCTTGGTATTGTATGCCACAAATTTCTCACCCATATCTGTATGCAGCGTAATTTTCACTCCACAATCAATCATTGCTAAGAAAAATGACAGCAATAATAATCTTCAATAAATTTATTGCTGACAAAGAATATAATCCACAAACAAATTCCAGGTTTGAAATAAAAATAACATACATGTAATGTAACGTGTCCTAGAATTAGACTTTCATGTTCCAAAGTGTCATAGTGCTAGAATTTGGTCACACAAAGCCAAAACTAATAATGTATGGCAACAGGAGGATGTTTGATGACTAGGGGGCCCACACTCATGTTTTTCTATTAATTTGATGAGTCGTAGCTTGCCTGAGACAGAATTGTGAGGAAGATTTTGATTACGATGTTTGGACTTTATTCAATTTTAGCACTTCAGTTTCGTTTGATTTTAGGTTTAGGAAAGAAATGAAGAGAAAAGGATAGAAAGTAAAAGTTAAAAATGACATTATTTTTTATTTTTTTTATTGTTTGGTATAAAAACGAAAGAAAGAAAGTTCGACTGCTTTTTCATCTACAAAGTTCAAGTTTTAGAACATGTACTTATGGTAGAGCGAAAATAATATGATTGATTAGAGACGGATCCAAATAAGTACATTAAAATCATTTATAAGAAAAAATATACATTAAAATTATCTACCTTAACTGAGAAATAAATGATAAATACAATAGCAGCTACAACTTTACAAACACCACCTTTCAAAAAAAAAAACAAACTTTACACACACCAAAATTAAAGGTTCATTAATTTAACTTAATCGAGTATAAATAGAAGATGATATTACACGACAAACAAAAGCCAGTGCCCTAATTTCTAAAAATATATGAACCGTTAATTTTCATACACAAATGTGCAAAATTAGACAAATATTTAATCAACACGAGTCTCCAAGTAACTAATTGAGTTGTTAGATTTTTTTTGGGCAATGTGATTGAGGTTTAGAATCTTAACTTCTTTTACCAGCATATACACTTGTAGTAATGAGCAGTAGAAAGATGTAATAGATCATGAGTCTCAACAATATTTATCTTTATCTTCAATTTTCACTCCAATAGTTTATAATTCAGATACAATACTATTGAGAGTATTTAGATGATCAGATGCTTTTGTATTTTCATCCATGCGTAAGCTATGAAATTGCTCATTCAACAACAACCAATTTGATGTTGTGACTAAACATTTCTCATGAATTTCACATAAGAGCATTGTTAAGAAAGAGAGTTAACACTTATTTTATTACAGAATTGCCCCAAACCCATGGGATTTGATTCAAACCCCATGTTACATGCATAGATAAAATAATGAATTGACCATTTCTTTAACACATTTCATGAATTGACCATGCAAATTTAGAGATAGATCGTTACGAATCTATTTTTTGATAATGATAGTCATGAATTTATTTTTCTTTTGATAGTAGATAGATACGAATTTTCACATTACTCTCAAATATTAATTTTATCTAAATATTGTTATTTTTAACAAAACTAACTCATTCAATGCATTAAACCTGGCCTAGAAATTAATAACGTGTTAGAAACGGGAAAAATAAAGATAGTATATTTCATTGGATAGACACTCACGTAGAAATAATAAGCCATTTTCCGTTTCAATTTGATTCCGTGTGAGCGAGTGTTATGTGATTCATGTGAATGAATGAATCTTCACGTTACTCTCAAACTAATGTACCAAAGAAAAAGAAAAAAAGATTACCCTCAAATTGATTTTTTCAATCTTAATATTTGTTTTTGTATAAAAATATTATTATCTTTTAAAAAGCTAACTCATTCAATTCATTATTGTGAAAAAACAAGCTGTTTTCGTAACGAAGTTTTTTTGCGTGTAATTGCATAAACCGGTCATTTGGACTATATAGTATCGTAATAGATGTACAATTCAAGTTGAATTGAAGAAATCTACCACTATCAAATTTAAATACAGTATTAAATTTTGTTTTTCCATTTATACATTTTTTTTTAGTGAATTGCTCATTTAAATCAATTATTTTAAAACAAATCATATTGTAAAAGTAAATTTGAGGGGTATATGTATTTTTATTTTACAAAAATAAACTATATTTATTGATTCAAATTGATAGAGTATCGACACAACACAAATTTAAAGTCGCTAAAAATAAAAAAGACGAATATATACACTTTATCAAAATTTAACATTTTCCGTTAAATTAGGATTCCGTGCGATGCGAGTGTTGTATGAATCATGTGAACGAGTGGAGTGATAAATAACAAACTGAACTGAAGAATCGAAAGAAGAAATAACGAACATGGCAGTGATGAGTAGTTTCAGAAGCGTTCTTACTTCCAAATCGAAGTCACTCAGCAAATGGTGGCGTTCACCGTCGTACTCCTCCACCTCCTCCGCCGCAGCTGTTGTAGCTGAAGAACAACAAGATAGTAGCTCGTATTTGAAAGATTATGCTGATTATAGAAGATCTCTTTACGGTAATATCACTCATAAAGCTCTTCTTGTTGATGCTGTTGGTACTCTTGTTCTTCCTTCTCAACCCATGGCTCAGGTGATTCATTCACTTCTTTATTCCAATGCTGCTAATTCATATTCAATTTCAAATTCATTACTGTGTTGTTTTATTTTAGATATATAGAACGATTGGGGAGAAATATGGAGTCAATTATTCAGAGGAAGAGATTTTGTATAGATACAGAAGAGCTTATAGTCAACCTTGGGGTAAATCTCGTCTCAGGTAAATTATAATTATATTATCAATGCCTTTCTTTGGATTCAAAATTTCTGGATTTAGATTTTCCCTGATGGTGAAAGTTACCTTCAAAATGTTGGATTGAGTGGTTAATTTCTTCAATATAGTGTTTTTAGTACCTACTGGATAAATGTAACAGAAAGTTGGCTGTGAGTAAAATTTAGAATGAAATTTTTCTCCTGCTTTTTTCCGTCTCTGTATAAACTTCAAATCATTGAACTAGCATTTCCTCATGGATAGCTATTGCGAGTAGCGATGCTTTGTTACTTTACTATTGTCTTCATTTGTATAGTTAAGACTCTTTGTTATCTTCTACTTTGCAGATATGTTAATGATGGAAGACCTTTCTGGCAATACATAGTGAGTAATTCTACTGGCTGTTCGGATTCTCAATACTTTGAAGAGCTTTATAACTACTATACGACTGACAAGGTATGACCTCCTCCAATAGTTACCTTTTTCTAAAATGTATAATAACCTCTTTTTCTGTTTTCAATCTGCGTAGGATTTGATTTTTTTTTGCCATTTTATCGTCCACAGGCATGGCACCTATGTGATCCTAACACAGAAGAAGTGTTCAAATCTCTTAGAAACTCAGGTGTGAAATTGGCTGTTGTGTCAAATTTTGACACTAGGTTAAGACCTCTCTTGCGGGCATTAAACTGTGATGATTGGTTTGATGTTGTAGCAGTATCAGCTGAGGTAAGTAAATTAGTTTCTCTTTTTACCGTATTTTTTTTATCAGTTTGTGTCACCGCATGTTTTCCACATCCCCCCTCATCTATTGATGCATGCTAGTATTTCTGCATGGCGGGTGGGAGCCATGGCACCTCTCAAATGTTTCATTATTTTAAATCTTTTACACCAACTTAAAGTATATAGTAGTCGTAACTTCCTCACTTTGGGTAAAGCAGGGTCTTGTGTTCCGCTCCTCAACCATTGTTTTTTGTATTTTTGCACTGAATATTCAAGAAAAAAAAACATGAAAATGAAACTTCCAATGTTCAAACTCACTTGGACATGTTTTTTATCATTAAATTTCCACCATCACACTTGGCTCATTTGTTGACAATACGGCATATAATGCATATATACATGTATCTGACTCCCTCGAAAAATCTATGCAAGCTCCTCGCTGAACTTACTGTATCGATGTCATTCACAATGTAGAGTATCATCACTGCCAAAAAATCTTTGAGAAAGAAATGGTGGAAATAAATCTTAAATCATTTACTGTGTCAATTCGCATCTTGCAGAAAGATGTTAGGAATTGAAAGATCAAATGCAGATAAATTATCACAATAGTGAAAGCATAATCTTTGTTCGTATATGATATATCACAAATCTTTCTAGTAGAACCACAAATATGTCAACTGTGAAGCTAATATTGCAGTATGTATATTTAAGTAGTGTGCTCACCCAATGCAATTCTTAGAACTGTATTGGAGGAGGAAGCAGCTTAGCATGACTCTGGATTGCAGAGTTATGTTGTAGAGCTCTTCCCCCATTGAACCAAACATGCTTACATTTGAAACAATGGATTTGCATGGGAATTGCATTACCCTTTAGCATTGAAGATGTATCAAGTATTGTATGCAATTGAGGAATACTGAAGTAAATTGGGTGAAAATTTAAATGGGGACCTTGATGGCTAAAAGAAGAATTTGTGTATTATTAATACTTTAGAATCATTCAATAGATTCTGTGGAATGTTTTTGCTGCCAATATTAACTTTGAGGAGTTGGACTTGTCCTGCGAGATCCTCTTGACAGTTATTTATATTTTCAAGTTTTTCATTTGAGCAACCATGCATTTGAATAATGATTTTGCGGTGTGTGCTGTTAGTTGAAAGTTATATAAGCATGCAATTTTCCTTTTCTGTTCCATAGTTGATTTATGAACTCATATCACATTTAATGTATATGTGAATGATTGGTATGCCTATTTCATACAGGTTGAAGCAGAGAAACCAAATCCAACTATATTTCTGAAAGCGTGTGAACTATTGGATGTAAAACCTGAGGATGCTGTTCATGTTGGGGATGATCGTCGAAATGATATATGGGGTGCCAGAGATGCAGGCTGTGATGCATGGCTTTGGGGAAGTGATGTTCACTCTTTTAAGGAGGTATGTCAAGCATATTCATCTCTTTTTGATGCATAAGAAAATTTTACTGGAGAGTGGAGACTAGAGGGCGAGTACACCTAGGGAGAAAAAAACATCTTCCCAAAAATGATTCTTATGTAGGTACCTCCCATATTCAGGTTCTTACTGCTGGGTGGGAGTTTCATTCCCAGTTGTGTATACTGTATAGAATGGTCCATAGTCCATCAAAATCCAACTATTAATAACCATTGGTATGACTATATTATAATATATCAGTTGTACATTAGAAGTTTGTCAGTCATAGACAAAAAGTCCAAAACTCATGAGGACCATTCCATACAGTCCCTTGATTTCCCACATGTCAATTTCTCCTTCCCTTCAGATGCCAAATTCCCAATAGAAGTCTCCCCGTTAGCCAAAGAATAGAAACAATGCTATTTTGTAACAAATTTAGGGGAAACGGGGACCCTGTCTGACAAGTATATCCTTATGTCCGATGTGACAGTTTGCAGCTTGATGTGTGATTATCATGATCCAAAAATGCATGCCTTATATGGATAAATCCTCTGCTGTTTGTTATTTTTTATCAACAGTTCATATTTGCTTTTTGTTGTCTATGCTAATCTTAGTATATGATTTCTAAAAATTAAAAATTTTATTTGAGACTATGCATACATAAATGACTTGAATCTTTTGCTGACGCAGGTAGCACAGAGGATTGGGGTCCAGGTCTGAAAAAGTATGTTTATGGAAAAAGTTCAAGAATGTTTATCCATATGTAAATATTAAATTTTATTGATAGTCTTTAGGCTTTAGTTACAAGAATGCACTGTACATGTATGAAAGAGATGTGAGACTATAACTGGTGAAACAAAAATGAAGGTGTAGGCAGGAGCTTTTATATTTGCATTTATCAGTGTGTTTTCTTACAGATTTTCTAAAGCTACAAGGATTATTAATAAATAAAATAAACCGGTGGATTAATTTTGAGTAAATTACTTCAACATTTCCAATCTCTTACACAAATTCCTTTTATTTTTTAAACTTGCAGAAAAGTCCTCCTATTTTATGAATATTTTATAGTTAAATTTCAAATTATTATTTTTGTATCATGAAGTTCACCAAAATATCTCTTGTTTTTAGAATGAAGAAGCAAAATTAATTCATTTTATTGGCGATCAAATGATCAATAAAAAATTTGAAATTATTGAATGCTGTGATAAGTTTTTAAAAATTATTGGAGCAAAATTAGAGAATATATATAATAAAACTCAGTTCTGCATATTCAAATTAATGAGAAATATTGTAATTTTTGTATAACAAAAACTCGATGAAAAATTCATAAATTCGACTCTAATAATATAAAGAAAAAAGTAATTATTAAAGTTAATTGTTCTAATGTTATATAACACATAAAGTTGAATTTCTTATAAATGATATTTTATTTATTTATTTATTATCTTAAAAATAAGAACCATGTTTAAGAAATTCAAACATACTTTTTTAACCGGAGAAAAGTTAGGCGAGTTAAGTCTTGAGAGTTCACTAGAGTGAAGGTAGATTGTAAGACACAAAGAGCGCTGAAAACATTACCTATCAAAGAGGTTCGCACGTCTCTAATGAAAGTTAATCTCACACTTTTATGAAGTACGAATCAACACTCCATGATTCATCCTCTCCGTTTATAAGAAAATAAAAAATAAAAATCTCATTTTCGTCACCACAAAGTCTACATATGGGATACATAAAGAAAAAGTTTATATATATCGCCCTCGAAGTGGTATAATAACTCACAAACACTAAATACACTCCACATATTTTTTTATTACGAACACTAAATACACTCCACATATTTTTTTATTACAAGACCCTATAATAACTAGTTATAATTATAAATTTGTAAAAATAGTTTAACTTTGATGTATTGTTTACAAATCACAACCAATCATGACGATCTTAAAAAACGGTTATAATAAAAGTCAAAATGTTTTTTAGTCATCTAACCATTGTGTTGAATTACGAGTGTAAAAATTCTTTACACAAGACAATGTATAAGAATGAAATCTTCGTGAAAATCGTTATTTTTGCATAATCACCTCTACAATTAATTATATCATATTCATAGGAAATAAATTAACGTTTTCCAATTGTAAGTTATATATGAATATTATTGTAAAGAAATTATTAATACATTTAAAAGTTTTGTAAAAAATATTTTTGTAAAGAGACAAAGAAATATAAAAAGTTGGTCTTATAATTATTGAGTGAGTAAGTAGTCTTTCTAAACATAATTAATTGTCTGAAATCAACTAAAGTATATATTCATCAAAAAGCCATAATAAAATATGTAATAATTAGTTAAACAACTAATAATCACTTGACAGCCAAATTCACAAGACAATAATTTTTATTTTTTTGAGAGAACACAAGACAATAATATAATTATATATTACATATTCAAACTTTTTTAATACATCAATATGTGTTAGGATAAGGGGTAAAGTAATAATAACAATAATAGCAACTCTAGTTATAAATCACTTGATGGATTTCCAGTTTTTTATAACTGGGGCAGATAATAATAATATTAAGATGATTAAGATAAATTATATACATAGCAATATTAAGTAATGATATTAAAGTGAAGAGTATAGATTACATATCAAGCAGTAGTATGAACTTCCGATAGAAACGATTGTGCTAATAACGTGTTAAAGAGCTCTAATATTTACCTATGACTTCTCTTTCTTCAAACTCATATCATCAACAAATTGGGTATGTGTTAATTTGAACTCATCATTATTTTCAACCTGAACTTTATCAATACATGTCATTAGTAGAAAATTGAGACCTTCAACAATAAGCAAAAATAAAAAAGGTAAAAGGGGATCACCTTACCCCAGCCCCCAACCGGTTTTAACAAACATTGTAATATTGATTGTGTCAAAACACTCCATAATTCATTTTCTCCCAAGTCTATATATATATATATATATAGTTCTCAAAAAGGGTCTGTAAGACTCGACTCGTAATCTCGTATGAGTTATGGAAAATTAAAAATGATATTAAAATTTATATATGTGACACATAAATGACAAATATATATATATATATATATAACAAAATACCAATTAACATAAAAATTCAAACTCCATAACCAACTTGTTAACAAAAAATCTCTATAATAAAGCTAGTAAATTTGTAAAAGTAAGTAGATAAGGTTCTAGTTCCTTCCCAATTGGCTACTACATTAAAAAAATAAAAAACATAAAGCATATATGATAATGTCTTTAAACATCTAAAGCTCCAATGAAATCTTGTCAATCATCAAAATCACCACCACCATCGTCATCATCATGGTCACCGTATCATCTTCACTAGCATCCTGACCATCATCGTCAACATCATCATCATCAAATTCTGCCCCGGACAAAACACATTGAACAAGGCAACGATTACATGAAAAGGAAGCAAGTGAACGTCGTCGATGAAAACAAAAAAGTAAGTGATTTACAAAATACAAACTTGAGAGAACGTCGATGGTGAAGTGTTCGACGACTATAGAGCTGAGATTGGACATCATCGTTGAGAGAGAGTGGCTTTTCGTTTCTAAATTGAGTGTGAGAGAAAGTAACCTTTTGTTTCTAGGGTTATAAGATTCTACATTTTTTCTAATCACATTTTTGGTTTGATTTGAAATTTGGGTCGTATTTTGGACTTAGGATGGAAAAATTGAAATCTATCCCCAACAAGATCGACACAACCAAATTATTACAAGAGCATTAATGTTATATAATGCAACATGCACTCCAACAAAATTTAGCGAAGTAAGAAACCACTTACCATTAGGGATGTCAATGGATACCCATGGGTACGGATAGTATGATATCCGTGTCCGCCCCATTGGATATATATCATACACGTGTCCACTCCGTACCCTCGTGAGTATCCATTATGCGGGTACCCGTGGGTATTAAAGTATCCATGGGTACCTATGGATTTTTGAATTTATTTATTTTTTGGTACAAATAATAAAAAAAAATTAATTACCAAAAAACTTCTACTTTTAAACATACATACATAACCCATTCAAAATTTCATAAATCATACATAATCCATAGAAAATTCACGATTCTAACATAATCTATAAGATATGTTTTATGATGTAAATGAAGTGAAAACCGTGAACTTAATAAGATGAATTAGAAAAATTAAAAATAAACATAGGTTATTAATGAAGAATCTTATGTGAGCGGTAAAACTTTCTTCAATAAGGTAACAACTTTAAGCAATAAGATAAGATATATAAGGATATTTTAGTAATTTACTTAATTTATTATTGGGTGCGGGTACCCGTGGGTATGAATACGATCAAATCCGTGTCTGTATCCATATAATAATGGGTAGTCAAATACCCATTTATTATATTCGTGGATACCCATTTAGCTACCCGCCCCGTACCCGTGACGGATTTTATCCATGGGTATCCGTGGGCATGAGTATTTTTGCCACCCCTAGTTACCATACATGGCTAAGGTGGTAATAAAGAAAATAGGTGAAGAATAAAAATGGTATTCACTCAAATACTAACCACTAATTTACATGCTTAGTCGTTTTTCGTCGGCACATTTTTGCAGCACAAAGCAATTTCCTTATTACAATAAGAAATACACCACACTCAACCTGATCCACTATATGAGAATAAGAATAACACATTTAATATTACATTCGTACTATAAACTACTCATGTCTCTTATTTAAGAACTGTCTAGTGTAGAAGTAATTTAATTGACATATGTACTATATTATGTCAACATATATAATGTCATGCAAACCATCACATTATCAATTCTTTATCCATAGTTTTATCAAACAATGTTAATTAATAAACCCGTGCAAACCACAATTAAGGAAGCAAAAGGCTTGTGTATGCCATGCAGTGGCACGTGCACTTCAATGGCTACAACAGTTAGGTAATTTATTAGCATTCTATATAGTTTTTTTTGAGAGATTAGTTTCTTCTATAGATGAGTATTAAAGTAAGAATGGGTTAGTAAATAAATTAGGGCTATTAAAAAATATCGTAGTTTAAATTTCAAATTCTTAGTTTTTGAGTGATATTAAAATTTTCTAAATATGACAACGATTTCATAAACTTCATTTAAACAATAATATTTACATAGATGAGTTAAATTACACTCTAAAGTTACATTAAAAAAAATTCTTTCATCTAAATACACTCTTAGTTTTTGGATGAAGATAATGTTTTCCAAACTCTTGTAACTTTAGAATCATTAGCTCTAGGACCATTCCCGACAATTTGGAGGCCCTATTATAATCTTAGTAGTTTTCATATGAAAAATTTACTTATGGACAAGGCATAATTGATAGCAAAATTGTTGTTTTAAAGACTTTTACGTACAGAAAAATGATATTTAGTGATAGATTTTGTTTGTATATACAAGTTTTTTTTTTTTTTTTACTTCAATTTTTTTAGGATCCTATTAGTTTGAGGGCCTGTGCCAATTGCACATGGTCACCCTGATTAGCTTGTTGCTTTCGGAGCTTTCCGGGATACTCAACCTATTAATATTGAAAGATTAAATAATGGTAGAGGAATCCTTCTCCAATTATGACAACCGAACACACAACATAATTTAAGAGTGTGAGATCCAACTGTTTTCATTCACCATTTGTTAAACAGACATTTTAATTCATAAACTATCAGATTCTCATCAATTTAGTTCTCAAACTATTTAAATTAATTAAAATATCTCTAAACTATTCTCTCATCCAACTATTTAGTCCTTCAATTAAATAAAGTTGGTTGTTTTATGATACTCAAAGAACTAACTGTTGTATTTTTTTTTATAGTTTAAGAACTTTTTAATTGCTTATCATGATTTAGGGATTAAATTGAAAAGAAAATGACAGTTTCAAGATGAAATTGACTGTTTAATCTCTCATGCAACTCCTTTCTTTTTGTTAGAATCTTAGGAGAGATTCAATTGATCGAGCATTTAGTGATTAGTCTAGTCTTCTCATTAGATCAAGCCAATGAATATTAGATTCCCTTGTTTAAATACTCACTTTAGTGATTAATTTTCTCATTTCTTAACTAAACTTTCACGCAGTTATGCTAAATCAGTGGAGCATTCTGATCTGAACAAAAAGCTTTAGAAGTTGAAATTTAGGTGTTCCACTGTTCTTGGTTCCAAAGTTTGAACCGCTGAAAATTAATTCATGTTACTTTTAAAACATCTTAGTAACTCTTTAGAGTTACTTCAAATCTCAACCCTTAATTTTAATAAATGGTCATGATTAACTATAATATTTTTTTTATTATATATCTCTCCTTTTTACTAAAATATTTTTTTATCATAACAATTACAGTATTTAACTAAGTTGAGTTTGTTTTAAGTTATATTCGTAGATTTATGTAAATAAAATGATATATATATATATATATATGTCTATGTTTGTTACAAGTTTACTTAATTTTATTTTCGGGTATAAAATGTTCATGGGAATAAATAAAAAATTCTCAAAGAAAAGAGTGAGATTAAGTTTATGTATAACTACATATTATAATCTCTATTTTTAAGGTTTCTTAAAATATTATAATGTTAACCAAACATCTTTTCTCTATATATCTTGAAATAAAATTCACATCTTTATATTCAAAGGAAAGTTATTTCTTAAAATGAACTTCAAACAAACACATCCTAGTGATTGACCTCCCTTTCAATTTTTTTTTTTATGCGTTTGTCTTCAAATGGTTAATGGTTAATGATCTTTCTTAAGACGAATCATTCAGGAAAATCTAAATTTAATTTCTGATAAAAACAATTTTTGGTTAGATTATATATACCTCACGATTGAACTCTGAATTATTAAAGTCTCTTCTTCTAATAACCAGAAGATTAACATAAAAAATGTCAAATAATTATGACATTTTTTTATTAATAAGAATGGAGAGAATAATTGTTTTTTCTTTTTAGGTTGGTCTTTGAAATTTAATAATGCAAGGATCATCGTCATCATTATAAAATTTTGTCAAAATAAAAACATCATCATCATCATAGAATAATTTTCTTACTTGAGAATTAGCCAGGTCACGTGTCTGCAATGTGGCACCTATGTTTTTGTCCGTGTAGGAGAGAGGTTGGGAAGCTGTGAGAGCGTGGATTAAAACTGAATTACACAATACACTCACTTAATTATTAATTTAGGGTTTGCTTACTTTTATTATTAACAAGGTTCTTTCTGTTTTTTCTTTTTTTAAAAAAAAATGTTCTTTGTATTTTGTAACATAAAAAAAAAAAAAACAACGTTCTTTCTGTTTACTTTTTCTTAACAAACTATTTTAAGGTGAATAAACTCAAAACTCTACCTATATTATATATGAAATATCTGTAGCAAGGAAATGATGCGAGGGTACCGTCACATAGAAACTTCCATACTCCAAGACTTCACAAAAATCATAAATTGTGATGTAATTTGTTGGTCTAACATACTCTTTCCATGGTTTCACTTATCTAAAGTATTTATCAAAATCAATGTGATGTTTGAAGTTAGAAGCTACAAATCTTAACTTCAAATTAGAATGATTAATATATCAATTTTGAGTAAATAGTTGCTACATTATGTATCTCTTTTGTTTTGGGTTAAATAAGTTTTGCTCCCTTATCTAAAAAAAAAGTTTTTGCTCCTTATAAAAATTTTCAAACTTCGTTTTTTACTTTCTCTAAAAAAAATTACAAAGTTTTAGTCCCCAAATATTTTTCATCACCATTTTTTATCTCTAATTTTAAATAAAATCACCTAATACAACTTTCCTTGAGATGCTTTAATGTTTTGATAAATGAAAAATTGAAACCATTCGACCCAAAACTTTTGTTTCATCACTTTCTAGTTTCTAGAACCCGTCTTTGAATTGCTTCAAAGGAGAATGAAGCAACAAGATCTTCAGTTTCGAGATCATAAGAGAGACTACCCCTTGTGGAGTACCACTCTAATATCGTAGAGTTTTGTTGGCAATGTATGGTACTTAACATTCAATAATTTAATGTTATGTCATTTATATATTAAATTGTTTGAATGCGATTTTGAATTTTGAATTAATTTTGTCTTGAGGGTATCAAGATTTATCAAAGGTCTAAGGTAGCAATGCTTTTTACAACCTAGTTTACAAACACTAAGGTCATTTTTAATTAACTCTCTCTCTCACACTCATTTTACAACCTCATTTTCGTCTTTATACAACGTTGTTTTGCTTTTCCATCTTGTTACGGTGTTTGCTCGGTTCAAATTGTCAAATCAACTTTGATCCAATATAGATTCAATCAATGACTTTGGTGTCGTCAACATTACAAATTTGAAGACATGATTATTTTGAATACTTGAATAGTGTCATACTTGTAGCCTTGTGTAGTTTGTCATGTTATGCTATTAATATAGATGATGTGGGTTTTTTTTCTTGGGCATATTCATACTTATTGTTTTTAACAAATTTGTATTGTATTGATGTACTTTATCAATTTGAATGAATAAATATTGTATATTTTTAGTAAATAACAAGTAATTTTCCTGGATGTCAAAAATGAAAAATTATGTATTGGAAATAGTGCAAATTTATTTTTTAAAAAGTTGATAATTAATTTTTTTCATTAAATATTTTCTATTTGATGAATCCTTAACATGTGCCTTTCCTATTAATAAAACATAACATAATAATTAAGCAAATATAATCACTTGTTTATTCATTAATTAGTATAAACATGAAGCTTATGTAAGGGTCAACTTGTTTATATGTATATTACTATATATATACTACATAGTCATTATGATCTCTAAACCAATAATTAAGTTAACAGTTTAATTGTAAGAAATCCACATCATGGTTGCATTCTGCCCACCTCAGTTCTCATACTCAAACATGGGATGGCTCTTAGAGGAGTTAGAGCCAGAGTCCTTAATTAATCATAAAGAGAAGAACTATGCATCTTTAGAGTACTCGTTACCTTATCATCAATTCTCTTCACCAAAGGAACATGTTGAAATTGAAAGGCCACCATCCCCTAAACTTATGGCCAAGAAGCTTAACCACAATGCTAGTGAACGTGATCGTCGCAAGAAGATTAATAGCTTGATTTCTTCACTTCGTTCACTTCTTCCCGGTGAAGATCAAACGGTAATAATTCATCTCTCTC
>Ga0228710_1002062_pt1 | contig 31198 bp, 20 predicted proteins | sample MedpolnodulmetaG_FD_177995 | JGI IMG/M metagenome (GOLD analysis project Ga0228710, IMG submission 177995) | Root nodule microbial communities from Medicago polymorpha collected in Santa Monica, California, United States - pink nodules | ecosystem: Host-associated > Plants > Roots > Nodule...
ATTTAAATTCAATAATTTTTTTTTTTTTTTATCAAAATATCTAAAATTATCTATATCGTATTTAAAAACAATAAATACTATGATAAAATTGCAATTAAATTCTTAAAAATAATAATACATATTACTAATAAATTTATTCTATTATTATTATTACTAAATGTTCAAACGATATTCATCTGTTCGTTCTTTTATTGCACTAATAGTTATAAATTTCGAACAATAATTTTTATAATATTTTGATTTTGATTATAGATGTAGATTTTTCACATTTTCATGTTGCAAGAAATTATACTTATTTCATCAGTAACACCAATAATATATTAAATATAATAAAAATTCTAATTTTTTTCAATCACACCAACAATATAACATTTTTCTTTAAGAAAAAAACAATATAACATTTTTAAAGACAAATTCGTTTAAATATACAATAATTAGAATTGAAAAAGCCACTCTAAAATCATATATTTCTTTTATGTATAGTATAAATAATTAAATTTCATAATTTCTAATTCTATGAATCAGTTAAGAGTCTTATATTTAAGCAAGTTGGTATTTGCTTTCTCAACTGCAAACAGCAAACAGAAGCCTCCTTGGTCTTTCCTCTTTGATATTTCTAGAGAAAAGAAGAAAAAACAAAACACAACTCATAAAGTTAACACATGATTATTAAAATAAAAGCAACAAATCAAATATCTCATACCTTGTACTACCCCCATAATTATTAAACCAAAACAGTAAACAGCCCCTGGTATCTTCTTCAATACAGGTGTTCATTTCCATGTACCTCCCACTGTCTTACTCTTACCAACTTTCCATTCCATCACTATCTCATTTCACAACTCATACCCCTTTTAGTATATAAATAACAAAACCCTTCTTAGATCACAAAACCATACTTTAAAAATATCCATCAAAACTATACTTCAAAAAATTCATATTCATTACACAAAAAAATGGAAACAATGTTAGGATCTTTAGATATAGCCAAACCAACCAGCAACGACGTCGTTTCATGCACAAAACAAAACAGCACAACAACGATCCAACCATCCACCGCGATCGCCACCTCCGACGCTACTCTCGGCCGCCACCTCGCACGGAGGCTAGTCCAAGTCGGCGTCACCGACGTCTTCTCCGTTCCCGGCGACTTCAATCTCACACTTCTCGACCATCTCATCAATGAACCGGAGCTGAACCTCATCGGTTGCTGTAACGAGCTGAATGCTGGTTATGCGGCTGACGGTTATGCTCGGTCGCGTGGTGTTGGTGCTTGTGTTGTTACTTTCACTGTTGGGGGGTTGAGTGTTCTTAATGCTATAGCTGGTGCTTATAGTGAGAATTTGCCGCTTATTTGTATTGTTGGTGGACCCAATTCTAATGATTATGGGACTAGTAGGATTCTTCATCATACTATTGGTGTTCCTGATTTTAGTCAAGAGTTGAGGTGTTTTCAAACTGTTACTTGTTTTCAGGTTCGTTGCTAAATTTGTAAAATTTTTGTTTATTTTTGGGTTGATTTGTTTCATGATGATGATTTTGTTTTGTTGTGTTTATTTTCTTGTGTGAAGTTGATGAGTTATTGTGTTCGTGTTTGTTTGGTATCACAGTGAATTTATCAGAATCACAGTAACTTTTGCAGAATCACAACTCACAATAAGTTTGCCACTGTGATTTTGTAAAAGTTGTTTTTGCTTTTGCAAAATCATGATGAGTGAGAACCATGATTTCGTCAAACTCACTGTGAATCCAAACATACACGTACATGTTTGAAGAAATTAAGTGATTATTATAAACTCTGAAGTGTACTTTTCCTAAAATTGTAGTAATTTTAGCTGGTACACTGTCAAACTCATTAGTGGTCCGAACATGCCTACACTTAGCTGTTGAAAAATGGGGTTTGATGATTGTTCACAATGAGTTTGTCAGATACATAGTGACTTTTGTTTGGTATCACAGAAGGTTTGTCAGAATTAGAGTGGCTTTTGCAAAATCACAGTGAGTCTGCCACTGTGATTTTGTAAAAGTTATACTATGTTGCTTTTGCAAAATCATGGTAAGCGCTATGGTTTCATCAAACAAACTGTGAATCCAAACATACATTTCATATTTGAATTGGGGTGAGTTTGAAGAACTTAAGTGATTTTATTTCAGCTCTAAAGTGTACGTTGTCCTAAAATCTTGGTAATTTAATAGGGCACATTGTGGTTCTGCCAAACTCACTACTGATCCAAACATGCATGCACTTAGTTGTTGTAAAATGGGTTTTGGTGATTGTTTTGGTTGTGGTTTGATTTGTTTATAGGCTGTGGTGAATAACTTGGAAGATGCACATGAGTTGATTGATACTGCAATTTCAACTGCACTGAAAGAAAGCAAGCCTGTTTATATAAGCATTGGATGTAACTTGCCTGGTATTCCTCATCCCACTTTCAGTCGTGATCCTGTCCCTTTTTCACTCGCTCCCAAGTAAGTCTTTCTCTATTTGTTCCTCATCCCACTTTCCAGTAATTAGCGTGTCTTTGATATTACAGTTCAAATCATACAAAGAATCTGGCTTTTGTGTTAGATTGCTTTAAACACGATGTTCAATAAATGTGCATGTTTGAATTAGCTGCAAGTTTGGTGGAATCATGGTGGCACTGTGAGATTGTTGAAGCTTCAAAGGCTAGTTTTTGTTAAAATCAGGGTGGCCCAATGTGATTGTACCAAACTTACTGGAATCCAGAAATGCACTTGTTAACTTATGTTCGAAGAAGAGGAACTGATTATTGGAAATGTTGATGATTAGTCTTTATCTAATTTTTTGTTTTTGTTTTGTAGATTGAGTAACCACATGGGGTTGGAAGCAGCAGTTGAGGCCGCAGCAGAGTTTCTTAACAAAGCAGTAAAGCCTGTACTAGTAGGTGGTCCTAAACTGAGGGTGGCGAAAGCATCTGATGCCTTTGTCGAACTAGCTGATGCAAGTGGTTATGCACTTGCCGTGATGCCATCGGCTAAAGGGATGGTCCCTGAGCACCATCCCCATTTCATTGGAACTTATTGGGGGGCTGTGAGTACAGCATTCTGTGCTGAGATTGTAGAATCTGCTGATGCATACTTGTTTGCCGGTCCCATTTTTAATGACTACAGCTCTGTTGGGTATTCACTTCTTCTCAAGAAAGAGAAGGCAATCATTGTGCAGCCTGATCGGGTTGTGGTTGCCAATGGACCTGCATTTGGATGTATTTTGATGAAGGATTTCCTAAAGGCACTTTCGAAGCGTCTCAAACACAACAATGCTGCTTATGAAAATTACCATAGGATATTTGTCCCAGATGGAAAACCTTTGAAGTCTGCACCAAAAGAACCTTTGAGAGTTAATGTTATGTTCCAACATATACAACAGATGTTGTCGAGTGAAACAGCTGTGATTGCTGAGACAGGGGACTCATGGTTTAACTGTCAAAAATTGAAATTACCCGAGGGATGTGGGTAAGTGTTGAGAGAATTTGATTTGTTGCATTTTTCCAAAAATGAATTTCATGTTGTTTATAGTGCTGATAAAATCTTGCTGGCAGGTATGAGTTTCAAATGCAATATGGTTCAATTGGATGGTCTGTTGGTGCAACTCTTGGCTATGCACAAGCTGTCCCTGAGAAGCGAGTGATTGCTTGCATTGGTGATGGTAGCTTTCAGGTTTGTCTTGCATAACTACTTAAAGCATGAATTCATTCAACTTGTAATTTTTTCTTGAACATTATTTGTTTAACCTCTCTCAAATCCTTTACAGGTAACTGCACAGGATGTGTCGACAATGCTGAGGTGTGGTCAGAAAACCATCATCTTCCTGATAAACAACGGAGGATACACCATTGAGGTTGAAATTCATGATGGACCATACAATGTTATCAAGAACTGGAATTACACTGGATTGATTGATGCAATTCACAATGGTGAAGGAAAATGTTGGACAACCAAGGTGAGTCACTTGACATTGTGATGTATTCTCCTCAAACTTCTTCTATAACAAGAATATAAGTGCTTATTCATGTATGCTTCATTTTCAGGTATTCTGTGAAGAGGAATTAGTTGAAGCAATTGCCACAGCAACAGGACCAAAGAAAGATAGCTTATGTTTCATTGAAGTGATTGTTCACAAAGATGACACAAGCAAAGAGTTGCTTGAGTGGGGCTCCAGAGTCTCTGCTGCCAATAGCCGTCCCCCAAATCCTCAGTAAACTTCAGAGTCAGTCCATTGTTGTTATATTGCTGGAGTTGCCATTTGATTCTAAAAATTGAGAACCTTTTAGATATGCCATTGTCCGGAATTTACTTTTATTGATGGCTTACTTGTTTATGCAACTGAGTCGCTACTTGTTTGTATAAATTCAGTCACTTGAGATAAATGGCATGTATCACTCCTTTTATTTTGTAATATGCTTTGCTGCTTCAAGATTCTTAAGCCTAGTTTTTTATTTTAGTAAATAGTTAATTTAGTCTGAGAGACACTGTTACTTAGTCTCTGGATACATTCAAATTACAAAAACATTCTCCAGTGTCTCTTTTGTTAAAAAATTTATGAAGCAAACGGTTTGATGACCAAATTAACTAACTAAAGATGCATTCGAAGATCAAACTTACTAATTATGTGTTTTTTTTTTTTTTTTTAGTTATTTAGATTGTGATAGAACTCTATACATGGGCTGTGGCCATGTGGGTTTTAAAAAAAAGTCAAAAATGTAGCTGAATTGCCTTGATTGGTCATTAGCTTGATGAAAGTGGCATATTAATCCACGCAGTGGTAATGTTAACCTATTGTGAATCTCTATGAAAGAGAAAGAAACTTGGGAGACAAGACATAAAGTTGAAGTCATGGTTGGGGTGAAAGAGCTAATAATACTAAAGTGACAAGAAATTCAATGACTATCTTTATTTATTTTTTTGTTGAGGAGAATGACTATCTTTATTTTCAATAATATACTAATTACAAGTGTATTTTTTTATTTTAAAAAGATAAAAGAAACTTGTCCAAAATCAATTTTTTCATCATTCTCACGTTTTTCTCTCTCTTCTTTTTTCCATCATTCTCACGTTAATAGTTCATACTAGAAGGAAGTTAAATAACTCACATTTTTTCTAGTATATTTCACAGCTGGTTTCTCGTGAGCTTTTAATGTCTATTTTTTTATGTCGGTTTGCATGAATAGAGTTTATAACTGTTTCTCGTAATAAACAACTAGGTAAGGGGGTGAATCCGTATGCTATGTAATATCCTTTTTCGATCATGATTATTATTTTCCAAAAAAAAAAAACTATATTTCAAATAAAATAAAAAACTAACTTTATGTTTATTCTCTAGACTTCTCTAGCTATTACCAATGATGTATGTTATTCGAACGATTATTTTATTGCGACCTCTAGCTATTATCAATGATGTATGTTATTTGAACGATTATTTATTGCGACATATGAGACAGCCAAGATATACAAGCATTGAGAACAGTTTTAGTTAAATTGTCTAAAACATAATTTCTTTTATACCCTTCCTTGATCTTTGGACGTGGAAACCAAGCCAATGACTTTTCTTCCAGCAACGTACGTAATGCTTCTCATCAAAACGATTCATAATCTGAGTCCTCACATTGCACTGAACCAAATTTGAGTTACTTTGTAGTGAAATTTTGCGTTGTGAGTGCGCTTCAAGGAATTGGATCAAAATCTCATGAATGTTTTCGATTGGTTAACCTATGCCTCACTTTCTACTTATGCTTGAGCAAGATACAACTTCCACTATCAAAATCTAATATTTTACACATAATTTCATATACTGCATTGTTATAATGTTTTTTTTTTTTTAAATAAGTTGCGTCGTAGATGCATTTTCATATTTTCATATATATAACAGTTAGGTATCATCATCGGATTTGCTGGGGAAGGTACGCATTCTAGTTCTTCGAAGGATTTTGATAACATTTAGATTTTTTTTTGTAAACCATCAAATTTGTCACTGTCTTTGTGAGTCACTCTCAAATTAGTAATCGATTTTATTAATATTTTAAACTAGTCTCTATCTTTATAATTTTTTTTATCAAATTAGTCCTTGACTCTATGGTAATAATAAATACACCAATGCATGATAAACATATTTTTATCATTCTCACTCTTTCATGTATAAATTTTTATTAATATGTTAAAAATGATCAAATAATTTTCTTTTAATTTGAGACAGATGGAATAAATCTTTGTTAAATTATCATAATTAAACAAATAATTTTAAATTTTTTCTTTTGAATGAAATTGTTTTTTTCTTAAAATTTGTAAAATGATTAAGTAGGTCATTTAACTTGTGATAGAGAATTTCTCTTTGTTAAATCATAAACATTAAACAATTTTAAATACGACATTATTTGAGTTGATACAAATCAGAGAAAATCGATTGTTTTTAAGAATAAATCAAATGTTTTTTTTTGAGGGAAGAATAAATCAAATGTTGAAAAACAGATCAATATCGTTTAATTGATTCACGTGTTTTTTTTAAATGCAATTTCACAAGTCAACTGATCTATAACGTGCAAGGCATTGAATCACATAGTCACGTAAGTTCTCGATGTAGTTACTTTATTGACTAAAAGTGTAAAAACAAGACAATAAATTCATCATAAAGTATAACTTTTTACTTTCTTATTTATATTAGTTTTTTTTCTTCTAATTAACTTATTTGAGATAGCTAAATCAATATTATTAGAGCAGTTAAAAATAGTCCTCATAGCTCAGTTGTTATAAACAATGCATGCAAAGTTCGGTGTTCAAATCTCGACCACAAAAAAAAAAGTAGTCAAAAATAAAAATACATTAACTCTATTAAGAAAAATATAAAAAAAGGCGACATATACACAGTTAATAGTTGCCAATTGCCATGGAACTCAAAATGGCAAAACATATCAATATCCACAATTGTTTTTTATAGAACTCAGTAGTCTTTAAATATGAAATAACATAATTAATATTTGTCGTTGAAATCGCCACAATTAAGTTTAAAAAATTGGCAATTCGAAATCGCATGACCGTAGCAAATCACAAAACAAATCAATATCCATAATTTATATATAAGGTGAGTGTAGAAATGTTCTACAATACATCTAAAATGTGTTGTCATGTCATATAATATATGACTTGCCATACTTCATTAATTGACGCGACAACATACGATTCATTTGGAAAGCTTTTATACTCTAACAATGTATATAAGTTAAACTCATCTAAGTATCAAACAATAAATTTTAGGAAATTGCAGGTTGATAAGGAGGATATGTGGCACTGGAAATTGGAATCGAGTAATTCTTACACGGTTCGGAGTGCATATAAAAGCATGACTCAGCATCAACATATTGACTCTACGGTTTCTACAAAGGTTCTTTGACATAATGATATTCCGTTGAAGGTTGTTCTTTTTGCTTGGCGTTTGTTTCGTGACCGGTTGCCAACAAAGGATAATCTGTATCGGCGTGGAATTATAGCTGCTGATGACAGGTTATGCGTGGGTGGTTGTGGCTTACTTGAATCTTCCACTCATTTATTTTTACACTGTAATATTTTTGGTGATGTCTGGCATTTGATTCATCGCTGGTTGGGTGTCTGCACGGTCCTTCCTCATGACCCGACGGATTACCTCATTCAGTTTGGTTTTATTGGTGGTAATTGTTCTATGGAGCGGCAATCAATTTTGCATCTGATTTGGTATGCAACTACGTGGGAAATATGGAAAGAAAGAAATAGCATGCTATTCAATGATAAAGTGTGCTCAACTCTTCAGATTGTCGATAAGATTAAGTCTCTTTCATTTATGTGGTTGAAAGCAAAACATCCCAATCTCGCTGTAAACCACCATGGATGGTGGCTTAATTCGGTCATTATGTTGGGCATAAGCTAATGCTACCTCTTTCTCTGTTTTTTATGTCATGTATTTTGGTTCCATTCTCAGTGTAAATATGTTGTGACTGTGTTCTTTTCCTGGTACGCCTTGTGCTAGGAGGAACCTTTTGATTGAGTAATATAATTCATTTTAGCCTCTTCAAAAAAAATAAATTTAGGATCTATTTGTCGATTAAAATAAAAATGACTTCGATTCAACTACTATTTTTATTTTTTTTTATATTTTTTTTGAATTTTCAATAAAAAAATAAATTATGTTTGATTAAAAAACATTCAAGTTGATAAACTATGCGTGTAAAAATTACTTTTTACAAAACATAAATTACTTTTATAAACTCAACATTAAGCTATATAATTTTTTCCCTAAAAAATTAGGCTACATAATTTTTTGAAACTCAATCCTCTAACATAGACAATCGATCTAGTTTGTCTAAGGACTTGTTGCTCTGTCAGATAAATGTTCTGAAATCTTCAACTTTTTCTCTCCTTCCAAATCAAATACTTAATTACGCTCAATAACATTTTATACCTTTGGTGAAAGCTATTATTCCTGTTCCAATGACTTTGAACATGTTGAATAGTTGTTTGCCAATTACTAGGATTAAAACTTGAATTCCACCGTTATGTTGCACTTTTTCAAACAGCATCAGCAAAGTCACACACACAAAGAACAAATGTGAATGTGTCTCACTCTCTTTTAATAATCTATCACAAGTTGCTAACCTATTAGGGGATGCTAACCAAGTAACAAACAAACATTTAGAATGAGCTGGATTGTTACAAGTTATTTTTCCTCCAATCAACCTTTACAAATTCACCTCTTTAAGCATTACACGTTTTTTTGATGGAAACGTTTGCTTGTGGAAGTAGATTACGGTTTCCAAAGGGACTGTGTTTTATTGCATCAATTATTTCCCTGACTACCCATGAGGCTTGAGAAGGAACATCTATGTGAAGCACATTCCTTCCTTTATTGTTAATACTAGTGAACATTGCTCATTTGGTATAGACATTGTAATACCAGACCGTCTGTAACAATGGAGTGTGAAACTTTTAAGATTGGAGTTGAGTGAAGTCACAAGCCCATGAATGCACGTAGTCAACCACATTCATACCATTCGATTAAGATTAGACGATTCAAATCTCAAAATCTGTATTGAAATACGGATCCACTAATTTTGATGCAATGTTCCAAATGTAGTAAAAACACGTGGGCAGTGTGTCTCACATTTGATATCAAAACACATGGGTACCTAGTACTGTGAGTGTGACCCACAAATTCAGTCACAAACACATGTGTACTGTGTAGTGTGACTCACAAATTCAGTTTTTACTACTATGTCAAAGCACATCTATTCCAGATTTATATTATTTTATAGGTTTAAATGCTCTTTTGGTCCCTTAAGTATTTAGTTGGTATCGCTTTGGTCCCTTAACTAAAAAAAAGATTGTTTGAAGATTTTAAGTTTTTTTTAGTCTCGTTTTGGTCCCTTCTGTTAGGTTTTCGTTAGGGTTTAAAAAAAAAGTTAACTCCTGGACATGTGTCACCTTGTCATTGGCTCTGAGATTTTTTTTTTACAATTTTTTTAAAAAAAATATATATACTTTTTTTATTAAAAAAATTCCACAGCCAATGACAAAGTGACACGTGTCCAAAGTTAACACGTGTCACCTTGTCATTGGTTCTGGAATTTTTTTTTTAAAATAAAATATATATTATAAAAAAATATTAAAAAAAAATTCCCAGAACTAATGACAAAGTGACACGTGTCCAAAGTTAACACGTGTCACCTTGTCATTGGTTCTGGAAATTTTTTTTTTTAAAATAAAATATATATTATAAAAAAAATATTCGAAAAAAAATTCCCCAGAACCAATGACAAAGTGACACATGTCCAAAGTTAACACGTGTCACCTTGTCATTGGTTCTGGGAATTTTTTTAAAATTAAAATATATATTATAAAAAAAATATTCAAAAAAAAATTCCCAGAACCAATGACAAAGTGACACGTGTCCAAAGTTAACACGTGTCACCTTGTCATTGGTTCTGGGAATTTTTTTTAAAAAATAAAATATATATTATAAAAAAAAAATTCAAAAAAAAAAACTAAGAGCCAATGACATTGTGACACGTGTCCAGGAGTTAACTTTTTTTTTAAACCCTAACGGAAACCTAACAGAAGGGACCAAAACGAGACTAAAAAAAAACTTAAAATCCTCAAACAATCTTTTTTTTAGTTAAGGGACCAAAGTGATACCAACTAAATACTTAAGGGACCAAAATAGCATTTAAGCCTATTTTATATCAAATTGTTCATTGTGAATATAACTTCACTTCAGTAATAAAAACAAATTCAGTAAAAAAAAAGTACCAATAAAAATGAATTATTAGTCTCAAGCTGTGTCACCATCACAATAATATATACTATATTCCTCAATAATACATGTGCTCATTTTTTTTATTTCCATGCACCTTGCACGTTTTACTCTTAACCACTTTCACAATCTATATAAGGAAGGATCTTCCCGGTTCTAACTTCAAACACCATTCAACAACAAAAAAATCTTCATATTTGTTCTCTTTCTTTCTCTTTTAAACCAAAACCAAACTTGTGATCATAAAAACCAAAGTATTACCAAAATGGACACAATATTGTTAGGCTCTTTAGACTTAAGCAAGCCAACAAGCAACGACCTTATTTCATGCACAAAACCAAACAGTACAGCAGCTATCCAGCCACCATCAACGACAATTTCCTCGGCCAATGCTACTCTAGGCCGTCACCTAGCACGGAGGCTAGTTCAAGTTGGCGTAACCGACATTTTCTCCGTTCCTGGTGACTTCAACCTCACGCTACTCGACCACCTCATCGATGAACCAAAACTTAATGTAATCGGTTGTTGTAACGAGCTCAATGCTGGTTATGCAGCAGACGGTTATGCTCGGTCGCGTGGTGTCAGTGCTTGTGTTGTTACTTTCACTGTTGGTGGGCTTAGTGTTCTTAATGCTATAGCTGGTGCTTACAGTGAAAGTTTGCCGCTTATTTGCATCGTTGGTGGACCTAACTCCAATGACTATGGAAGTAACAGGATTCTTCATCATACTATTGGGATATCCGATTTCAGCCAAGAATTGAAGTGTTTTCAAACCGTTACTTGCTTTCAGGTTGGTACCAAATTTTTACAATATTTTAGTTTTTGGTTTGATGACAAAGTATTTTTAAAAAGCCGTTATAGTTATTCAAAAAAAAAAAGCCGTTATAGCTGCGGAATTTGACAATCGTTCTGCAATACACTAATTAAACACAGTAAATAGTACAAAGCATATAAAAAAAGAAGTACAAAGTGTTGTCAAATAGGAGCTGTAGTGTTCAGTATTCGTTTGCGATTTTCCTGTAGGATTTCTTGTGGATTTTGGTGAAAATTCCGCGTGAAATCAGTTTCCTGTAGATTTTGCCAAGGATTAAGGTTCTCTGGTAATACCTTGGTGGGAAATTATTTCCTGCGAATTTTAGGAACCGCCGAAGACTTTCATTCGGGAAATTTTCACAGGAATAGTGAAACAAATCCGCAGGAAAATTTTGGTTTAGGCCTTACTCTGGACAGTTATGTTTTGAAAATTGTTTATGGTCAGAGTCGTAGTCGGTGGTGGTTAAATTGGTGATCAGAGGTGTACGAAGTGGTGATCAATGGTGGTTGGTGGTGGTTGGCGATGGTCAGAGTGGTGGTTATAATGGTAGTCAATGGTGGCCAGATTGGAGATCAAAGGATGAATAGAATGGTGATCGGAGATGGTTTGGGTTGTGGTTGGTAGTGATCGGAGTGGTGGCCAGAGTGATGATAGATTTTGGTTGGTGATAGTCAAAATGGTGGTTGAAGTAGTTGTTAGTGAGCACCTGCGGTGACTTGTTAGCATTAGAACAAAAACTTATAAAATTTATTTTTGTGGTTTTGAGATTATAGTGAAAACATGTTTTGTTTTCAAATTTAACTTTTAAAACCAAAAACTTTCCAATCACCCCGAAAGACCGTTTAGTTTATGGATTGATTTGTTTAGTATTTTCAATTAGTCTATAGTGGCGCTATAGTCCTAAGTAGAATTTGACTAAATCGTTATTGTTCTGCAATACCCTATTTAGTATAAAGTGTTGTTAAATAGGGGCGATTGTTATTGATATAGTGTAGCAGAATTTGAATTAACCTACGCGACTAAAACTGGTTTTGTTGTATTGTAAAGTTGATTAGTTAGTTGTTTGTAAAAAACTGGTCCTGGTGATTGTTTTGATTGTGGTTGATTTGATAATAGGCTGTGGTGAATCACTTGGAAGATGCTCATGAGTTGATTGATACTGCGATTTCAACTGCACTGAAAGAGAGCAAGCCTGTTTATATAAGCATTGGCTGTAACTTGCCTGGTATTCCTCATCCCACTTTCAGTCGTGATCCTGTCCCTTTTTCTCTCGCTCCCAAGTAAGTCTTTCTCTATTTGTTCTTCATCCCACTTTCCAGTAATTAGCGTGTCTTCGATATTACAGTTCAAATCATACAAAGAATCTGGCTTTTGTGTTGGATTGAAAAGTTTACACCAAACTTGCTTTAAACACGATGTTCAATAAATGTGCATATTTGAATTGGCTGCAAGTTTGGTGGAATGATGGTGGCACTGCGAGATTGTTGAAGCTTCAAAGGCTAGTTTGTTAAAATCGGGGTGGCCCAATGTGATTCTACCAAACTTACTGGAATCCAGAAATGCACTTGTTAACTTATGTGTGAAGAAGAGGAACCGATTATTGGAAATGTTGATGATTAGTCTTTATCTAATTTTTGTTTATTTTGTAGATTGAGCAACCACATGGGGTTGGAAGCAGCAGTTGAGGCAGCAGCAGAGTTTCTTAACAAAGCAGTAAAACCTGTACTAGTAGGTGGTCCTAAACTGAGGGTGGCGAAAGCATCTGATGCCTTTGTCGAACTAGCTGATGCGAGTGGTTACGCACTTGCAGTGATGCCATCAGCTAAAGGGATGGTTCCAGAGCACCATCCCCATTTCATTGGAACATATTGGGGTGCTGTGAGTACTGCATTCTGTGCTGAGATTGTGGAATCTGCTGATGCATACTTGTTTGCCGGCCCCATTTTTAACGACTACAGTTCTGTTGGGTATTCACTTCTTCTCAAGAAAGAGAAAGCGATTATTGTTGAGCCCGATCGGGTCGTGATTCCCAATGGACCTGCATTTGGATGTGTGTTGATGAATGATTTCCTTAAGGCACTTGCCAAGCGTCTCAAGCACAACAATGTTGCATATGAAAATTACCATAGGATATTTGTCCCAAATGGGAAACCTTTGAAGTCTGAGCCAAAAGAACCTTTGAGAGTTAATGTTATGTTCCAACATATACAAGAGATGTTGTCTAGTGAAACAACTGTGATTGCTGAGACAGGGGACTCATGGTTCAACTGCCAAAAATTGAAATTGCCCGAGGGATGTGGGTAAGTGTTATGAGAATCTGATTTGTTGTATTTTCCAATTTTTCCTCATTTTTTTGTAGTGCTGACAAAATCTTGTTGATAGGTATGAGTTTCAAATGCAATATGGTTCAATTGGATGGTCTGTTGGTGCAACTCTTGGCTATGCACAAGCTGTCCCCGAGAAGCGAGTGATTGCTTGCATTGGTGATGGAAGCTTTCAGGTTAGTTTTGCATAACTACTTAAAGCATGATTTCGTTCATACACGTAATTTATTCTCGAACGGTCTCTTAATTTAAATGTTTTGCAGGTAACTGCTCAGGATGTATCAACAATGCTACGATGTGGTCAGAAAACCATCATCTTCCTGATAAATAATGGCGGATACACCATTGAGGTTGAAATTCACGATGGACCATACAATGTTATCAAGAACTGGAATTACACCGGATTGGTCGATGCAATTCACAACGGTGAAGGAAAATGTTGGACTACCAAGGTGAGTCTCTAGACAGTGTAATGTATACTACTCAAACTTCTTCTATCACATGGATAAGTGCTCATCGTGTAATTCATGCATGCTTTATTATTCAGGTATTCTGTGAAGAGGAACTAGTTGAAGCAATTGCAACAGCAACGGGACCAGAGAAAGATAGCTTATGTTTCATTGAAGTGATTGTTCACAAAGATGACACAAGCAAAGAATTGCTTGAGTGGGGCTCTAGGGTCTCTGCTGCCAATAGCCGTCCCCCAAATCCTCAGTAAACTTCAGAATCAGTCTATTGTTGCTACATTTGCTGAAATTTCAATATGATTCTTAAATTTGAGAACCCTTGTAGATGTATCATTCTAAGAAATTTACTTTTATGATGGTTTTTCTTGTTTATGTAACCGTGTCTACGTACTTTTTTTTTTGAAGGGGTGTCTACCTACTTGTTTCTATAAATTAAGTCACTTGAGATAAATGACATGCATCGCCCTCTTGTTATTTTGTAATACTTTGCTTGCTGCCTCAATATCCTTAAGCATAGTTTTTATTCAAGTAAAATGATATTCATTTTGGTCTGTGAAATTACATGAAATTCAAGTGTTTCGTTTGTCAATAATTTTATGGATCAAACGGACTAATGGAAGACATATTTAATGAATACTCTCTCCGATTTTATTTATAAAAAACATTTGACTTTTTTGATTCATTGCATAAATGATATATTTAGTCTATATTCTAGACAAGATACATCAATTACTCGATAAATATAAAAAGTTAAATTTTTCTTATAAATATGACCGGAGGGAGTATTATAATTTGAATCGATCTTAACTTAACATTACAAAATAGACTTATAATGTGATGATTGCCTTGAGTTTTAAACCATTTGTCAAATCATATTTTATGTTGAACCCTTAACAAACGACGAAACTAACTAATTAATAGGATTAGTTTAGTACTATAAAGTTACTTTTTAATAAGATCATTTCATTTCTTTGCGTGTAAAAACCGACGCAAATTTTAAAATGGTCAGAATATTTCATAAAAAAGAATAAATATATTTAATTTTACAATAAGTTGTGTTTAATGGAAGATTGAATTAGAACAAAAAAAAAGCATTAGATGACATTTAAGGATTCAGAGATTTGATATTCAATTTGTGGATATTGATTTTTGGTTCAGTTAAAGTGACCATTTTCTACTTTCACTTTAGTCATGTGTCATCGTAAATCATGTGCCGTGTCACTTTCTGGTAGCGAGGTTCAGAGTTAAAGATGATTTGCTATTTTGTTTTCACTTTGACGAGAGACATCATGTGTCACGCCTTTTCCACGGTTTTGTTTTTTTTGGACAAGTCTATATTCACCCAAACAGAAAAAGACAATCATGACGCGGTTTCAGATATTTTCAGTCCCGCGTCTGTTAACTTTCCTTCTTACTTTCAACATTCTTCAGTTCACCTTCTTCCTTCAAATTCAACGGATACTGCACTCATTCTCAACCACGCTTATGAATAGATTTTGAGAGCAGATGGATAATTCAAAATATACAGGTGAAAAATCATTCCTTTTTAACTTCATTGCTATTTTTTAATTTTTAGATAGATTTAGCAATACTAAGCTGGTGTATTAGATTACGATTTTTAAACACAATTTGTGTTTAAGAAAGTCCCGTGGGTTTTAATTAAAAAGACTTTGTAAATATTGGTGCCTTTGTTTTAACTTTAAAAAATAATATAGATTTTGTATTAAAAGAATTTAGAGATCCTTTTTTAGAGATTTAAAAAAAAATCCAAAGTTATTTGTGTTTGTCAACTACACAAAAAAAGTGATTTAAAAAAAAATGATTTTAAACTAGTTCATGTGTTTGAAAAAATGGATTTTGAGAAAAGCTAATCGTAATAGTTTTTCATTTTAGAGTCAAAATAGATTGTTTTGATAAAATGATTTTTCTAAAAATAAATCCTAAACAAACACTTAAAAATGACAAAAGTGATTTTTTTTACACAAAAAAACGCACCCTTAATGACTTTATGGGGTGTTTGGATTCTAACTGCAGACCTTGTATATACTGTCCATACCAACTGTGCTAAGCTCATGGTGACGACTTTAGGGATTTTTGAATTTCAATGAATTTACATCATACGATTTTAAAGGATTTGAAATGACTTTATAAATTTAAAAGATTTTACATAAATTTTTAAAAAAATCTAAAACATGTTGAGATACATCAAGATTAATGGTTTATGCACTTTTATAGAACACCGTTGATCTTGTTGTATCTCAACTCAACAACATATCCAATGATTTTAGATTTTCTTAAAAATTCACGTGAATGATTTATATGATATGAACTTACAATTTAGAGGTTAAATTTTAAAAATATGTATTGAGTAAAACGATATTGAGCGGTGTACAACATTACATAGTGTAATTTGATCCCTCCTTATATATATATATATATATATATATATATATATATATAGAGAGAGAGAGAGAGAGATAACAATCATAAGAAATATGTTTTCCTAAAAGACTTTTTCATGCTAGAAATTTACTATAAAATCCCACGAAATTCATCAAAATCCAATTTATTAAACAATTCTTTGAAATTTGAATACCACAAAACTATTTTTAAGTGACAAAGATTCTTGATTGAATACCACACGATTTCTTTTAAATGACAAAAAATCTTGATTGAATACCACAAGTCTTTTTTATAATAAAAATGTCTTTTAAAATCTTTTAGAATTCCAATCGAATACACCTTCCTAAATGAGATAAGTGTTGGATTTTTTTTTTGGTTTGCTATTATATTATCATTTCATTTGATTAGATACATTTTTCACAGATGCAATTTCAAAATATATCCAAAGGTTGGAGCTAACACATGCTGATGATTCAAGAGGAGTTACAACTTCTTATGTTGATTCTAGCATCCGAAGCAATGGATACGATGTGTTTATCAGTTTCAGAGGCTCCGACACGCGCAACACCTTCGTTGATCATCTTTACTCTCATCTCGTTAGAAAAGGTATTTTTGTCTTCAAGGATGACACGCAACTCCGGAAAGGTGAATCTATTTCACCTCAACTTTTGCAAGCAATTCAACGTTCAAGGGTTTCTATTATTGTTTTCTCAAAAGACTATGCTTCCTCTACTTGGTGTTTGGATGAAATGGCTGCTATTGCTCAATGCCGTGCAGAGCTAAAACAAATTGTGTTCCCTGTTTTCTACGATGTTGATCCATCTCATGTCCGAAAACAGAATGGTGTTTATGAGAGTGCTTTTGTTTTACACACTAAGCAATTTGGATATGGTTCGGAGAAGGTTGCTAGATGGAGGAGAGCTATCACTTGTTTGGCTGAATCAGCTGGTTGGGATGTTAGGAATAAGTAAGTGTAAAAGTTATTCTCTTTGCTGTTTTACATTCTTAACCTATAAAGAACAAAATTTGACACAGACAGCTGACAGGACAGACACAGATATGTCCACAAGACTAATGTCAAAAAATAAAAGACACTATATTTATCTATTTATTATAATTAAATAAAATGCGAACATTATTTAAAAAGTATCTAACTTGAGGATCAAAATATATGTGCATCTAAATTGGGCAATTTATTTCATTGCAAAAATAATCTAAAAGATATGATAGTCTTTCCCATCCATCCATCCATGCATTCATTCATTTATCTACTCTCAAAATGGTGTAATCAAATTTAATGTCTTTAATCCCTCATTGATGTCATTGCTTTGACACAATTTTAAAGCCTCGTAGATGTGCTTGAGATGCGTAGAACGGGTGCCAAAGCAAAGAAAAAAAGGTTTTTTTTTAGATACTTTCTGAGTTGTTTGACATGTGTCAGACACACCGACACGCCTAATCTCAGAAGTGTCTGTGCTTCACAGTTCTTAACTAGCATTTGCGGTGTTCAAATGAGTTTTTGCAACAAACTATTTTACATACAATGTTGTCAAATATCGGAGTATAGCATAGTAGGATTTGAACAAATCACTATTATTCTGCAATACGCTATAGTATTGTAGCATAGCTGAATTTGAGCAAACTGTGACTGACAATATGGTTTACATATCAAGTTTATTTGATCAAATTGCATTTTTTCCCTTTTAGGCAGAAATAAATACAACATTTTTAACCGATAGTATATATTATCTTAACATATATTCATGCTTTTGTTTCCCATTGTTTTGATCTCATTTCCCCCTCGCTTTCAGGAAAGAGTCTTCAGAGATTGAACACATTGTTCAGACTGTAATAAAAAAATTGGGTCATAAATTCTCAAAGTTTGCTAAGGACCTTATCGGAATACAACCTCGTGTGGAAGCATTAGAAAGTCTTTTAAAATTAAACTCAAAGGAGGATGACATTCGAGTTTTGGGAATATGGGGGATGGGCGGAATAGGAAAGACAACTCTTGCATCTGTGTTGTATGACAGAATAGCATATCAGTTTGATGCTTGCTGTTTCATTGAGAACTTCAGCGAAATTTATAGAAATAGTGGTGGTAGATACGGTGGTGCTACTGCTGTGCATAAAAGAATTCTTTGTCAAACTATGGAAGAAAAAAATCTAGATGTATACAGTCCTTCAGAAATATCGGGAATTGTAATGAATAGGCTGTGTAACATAAAGCTTCTTGTTGTTCTTGACGATGTTGATCAATATGAGCAACTACTGGAATTGAATATAGATCCAAGCTCTCTTCTTGCAGGAAGTAGAATAATCATAACCACTAGAGATGAGCATATTCTAATACAGTATGATGCAGATGAAATTTATGAGGCTCAATTCATGGATGAAAATGATGCCCATAAACTTTTGTGTAGAAAAGCCTTCAAAAATGATTATTCGAACATCACTTTTGAAGAGCTGGTTAATGAGGTACTAAAACATGCTGAACTACTTCCATTAGCAATTGGAGTAATGGGTTCTTTCCTGTACAAACGAGATGCCAGACAATGGAGAGCTACGTTGGATGGATGGCGGGATAATCCGAATAGTGGAATTATGAAAGTTCTTCAGACAAGTTTTGATGTGCTAGAGCAAAGAGAGAAAGATATATATCTGCATATTGCTTGTTTCTTTAAGGGGGAGAGGGACGATTATATAAGGAAAACTCTAGATGCTTGTGGATTGAATCCAAATATCGGAATTCCACTTCTCGCTGAAAAGTCGCTCATAGCCCTTAGAAACGAGGAAATTCATATGCATGTAATGTTGCAAGAGTTAGGGAAGCAAGTTGTTCGGGGACAACACCCTGATGAGCCAGGATTCTGGAGTAGATTGTGGCTTTACCGGGATTTCCATCATGCGATGATGACTAAAACGGTGACATATCTTTCCGAACAGATTCTATGGTTTTTCCATTTAAATATAACTACATTTCTAACAAAAAAAGAATCTAGCTAATGCGAATGGTTTACTCTTTTTATTTGCTCTTACAATATGCTTCTTTTAACCTTTCAGGGAGAAGTAGACGTTAAAGCAATAGTTCTAGATCAAAAGGAGGATGGCTTCAATTTCAATAATTTGAGTGCCGAGGATTTATCAAAAATGGGACGACCGAAACTGCTCATATTATATCATAAGAATTTTTCAGGAAGTCCTGTATCACTCTCGAATTCCCTATGTTATTTTTCATGGGATGGTTATCCTTTCACTTCTCTGCCATTACATTTTCAGCCATCTGACCTTGTTGAATTGAATATGCCTAATAGCAGCGCGGAAAAGTTATGGACAGGCATACAGGTAGTTTATTCTACTTCCATATTTGTTCCATGGTCATACGATTTTTTGAAATTAAACAACAAATAAATTATTCTTAGGTAATTATTACCGTAGTTAATATTTTTTAATGATGGAAATGCTTGCCTGAGGAATTTTTTTTTTCTTTCAAAACTCTTTACACAGTGAACGAAAATTAAACCGTTTTCTAAATATTATTTTTCCATGTTAGTGCAACTATTCAAGTAAGCTTTTATGACCAAATAACATTGCTTATTCCATTAAGTTGGAAAGATCTTATGATTGTTGTAATTTGAAACCCAACTGTAGTGAATTAATGAAAACCGAGTTTTATTACAACATACTATGATACTAACATGTCGGTGGTTAATTCATGCTTCACAGAATCTCCCCAATTTGAAAAGGATGGATCTTAGCAACTCCAAAAAACTGAAGATGACTCCATGTTTTGATGGAATCCTAAACCTTGAGCGGCTAGATTTTACAGGATGCATAAACTTATCACATGTGGATCCATCAATTGGACTTCTTACAAAACTTGGATTTTTGAGTTTGCAGAACTGTAGCAGTCTGGTAAGACTCGACTTCAATGGTGGGTCAAGTTCAAGTTCGTTGAGAGTTCTTCGTCTCTCTGGGTGCACCAAACTTGAAAACTCTCCAGATTTTTCAAGAGCATTTAATCTGGAGTACCTTGATATGGATCGATGTATAAGTTTATCCACAATTCATGAGTCCATTGGGGCTCTTGTAAAGCTTATATTCTTAAGTTTGAGATACTGCACAAATCTTGTTGGAATACCTGATGGCCTTAATCGCATGGCATCTCTTACAACTCTAGATCTATATGGCTGCTCAAAATTTGCAAATCTTCCCCTGAGACTTATCAATTGTTCGTCTCCTCTGGAATATTTGATTTTTCTCGACTTAAGCTTTTGCAATATTTCTGAAGTACCTTGTTCTATTGGAGAATTAAGGTGTTTAGAAAGACTAAATCTTCAGGGAAATAACTTTGTTACTATTCCTTCCACCATCAATAGGCTTTTCAGTCTAGCATACTTAAATTTGTCTCATTGCCACAGTCTTGAATATTTGCCTAACTTACCAACAGAAAGTGCTCCATTATTGGGAAGATATTTTAAAACAACATCCGGATCCCATGATCATAGGTCTGGATTATATGTTTTTGACTGTCCCAAGGTGGCCGAACGCTTGTTCTCATGCAAAGAAGGGTGTAACAACGATGTAATTGCGGACACTCAATTTGAATGGGTACAGAGACTTGTTAAGGTGTGTACTTTGCCTACCTTCCCCCTTCTCTCTCTCCTTGTATGTAACACATTCTTCTTAATCTCCCATTAGATAGTGCTTCATGAGTAAGAAGGTATTTTGAAAAGGTATCTTAATATATTAATCATATATATAAGCGCGCGCGCGTGTGTGTTGTGTGTATTTTACTACCCCTTATCTCAGCTGGTCATTATTTGTCAAGTTGTTACCACTTTTATTGGCTGATATAGAAGATTGACAGCAATTGCATTTTATATGCCTTCCTTTTTTAACTCTGTCACCCATTGATCTCTCTCGCGCTAATAAGCTAATATACCTATGTGATTTTTCTTCTGGAACCAGGAACCTCGTCATTTCAGGTGTGGCTTTGACATTGTTCTTCCTTGGCATTGGACAAACATGGGCCGTCATGAATATCCTATTCGTACTATTCCACATTGGTTTGATTACCGATTTAACGGGGGTTTAAGAATATGGACAAAACACGCTGATATGCATTTCAATTGGGTTGGTTTTGTTTTTTGTGTAGCATTTGAGGTGAATAATTGTTCTGAAATATCTGGTTCCTCACATCAATCGCCCTCGTCACCACTGCCATATCCTTTCTATCTTTCTTTTGAAAGTGAACACACGGAAGAACGCTTTGATATGCCACTTAATTTGGAATTGAATGAGATTCATGGCTCAAAGCATCTCTGGATAATCTATATCTCTCGGGAACACTGCCACTTTGTAAAATCAGGAGCAGAAATCAAATTTAGAGCCCGCCAAAATTTGATTATAAAGGAATGCGGGTTGCACGTCATATCCAAGGAAGACATTGAGGCCTCAGAATGGAAACCGAGAACAGATCTTCCTTTACAGATTGTGGAAATGGAAGAAAGCAGCAGCAACATATTTGAGACAAAAATCCAACTTCCTTACAATTGGTTAGTTTCAGTTGAAGAATGTGTTGAGGATGATGCAGTCAAGGGGAAAGAAGTTGATCTCTTTAATCTAGGCCTTTTGACACAGACGGCAGTGAAATCTCACAGTTTGTTTACCATGCCTACGGTAATCCTCTTCAACCAATGCACAATATTAACTATTAATTATCATAGTTAATTAGTTATTAACTAATATAGTTATTGATGTACAGTACATTATTATTGTTGTTGTTATTAGTATTATTATTATTATTATGAGAAATGATATTTGTACAACCATTTTGTGACAACTTTTTGACAACTTTCTCTCTCATACTCACATGATGTTATTATCCTCTCTCTTCCTTTTTCTGTCTCCATTGTTTTTAACCGATAAAAAGAGAGAGAAACAAGGTTGTCATCAAAGTTGTCACTAAATGGATGTATAGATATAATTGCTCTATTATTATAACTGGTTTTTTCTGCTATTTTACTATAGCTTTGACTTTGTGCATTTAGTATTCCCTGTGTGATAAGATGATTGCACATGTATATGAACCTCTTTTAGCCAAGTCTTAGCAATAATAGCTTGCCTTTGAGGGTTAATATTATGTTCAAACCATTGTTGTCAAATGTGGATCACGAAAAATAGCGGGTTGTTTAAATTCTGTTACGCAACTGTGTTGTAGCGCCTCTATAGCCACTATTTCAAGATATTTTGTACTAAATAGTGTTTCACGGAACAATGGCGATATGTTCAAATTCCGCTATGCAGTGACACAGAGACTGGTTCAAACATAGACACTGAAGAACCTTGTCTATGTTTGAACCAGTCTCTGTCCGGTGACAAAGCTGTAATTCCGCTATGTTTCTCACCGTTGTTAATGGCACTATCCAGTTACACATTCTGACTTTTGTAATTTTTAATTATGTGATGCAAGACAATTATGGGACCACCATTCCCCAATATTTCTAGTGAAATCATAGACACTGAAGAACCTTCTACTGTAAGTGCCCTATTATCTGTCCAGTTCTTACTATATTGTTGTTGATGTGTACTAAGGTTTTTTTTTTTTTTGGATTTTCCATGTAATTTAATGCAGAAAATTGATTCTGAGTTGCTTGTGCCTCCTCCACCTCCTATTAATTTGGATGATGATGATCTTGATTGGGGATAGAAGTGCACCCCTGCTAAAAGGAAGGTAGATGTTGACGTTGCTTAGATGTAAAGGTTAAGATGGAAGATGCTGAGGTTGCGAATATGGAAACAAAATAGGCATTTGTCCCTGTTAAGACTAAACACTTTGTTTTGTAGTCCTTTGGGAGAATGGTGTATGTAATCTTGGAATTTCAAACGGAGTGTTGTAGACGAACATTTTGTTTAGTGAATTGCTGTTTGCTGATTTCCTGCAATTTTTATGGCCTATTTTTCTATTACTGCTCTGGTATATAAAGTATAAACTGAAACACCAAAGCAAGATGGTGTTCTAAAGAAGTGTTTCTGCAAACTCTCCAAAAGAAATTTTTCACCTTTGGAGGCATATGCGTTTTCCATATTAAGCTCCAAGCGCCTTGTACTTTGAAATGGTTTGTATCTAATAATTCTTGCATACACAACCGGTAAGCACTTCTAACCGTGTACTCCCCATGCTCCTCCTTGAACAGATTGAAAAAGAGAAGTATTAGTAATGTTTTTCACAACTTGCTGATCAAACATTCAGTTAAAAAATTGTATATCCCATGCTTTGTGATCTGACAGTATACGGTAAGGGGATATAGGGTCTCCTTACCTTAATGTCTCTGTAACAATGGGACAAACAATGTTACCACTTACCATTAACAAGCACGGAGTAGTCGACATTTTCAATGCATATTGTAATCCAGTGAATCCATTGAGAAGAGAATCTCATTTTTGCCATAACCCCATTCAATCATATTTAATTGTGTAGATTCATATATATATTTTTAGCCAAACGTACCTCGAAATTTATGGTTTGGATCATTTAGGTAAACTATGGCCTAATCATTTTTTTTGGGTCAATATGGCCTAATCATTTAATTATTTCTTTTGAAGGACGTTCGATTTTCATATGGGAGCCCTATCAAGGTATTTCCACAATTTTTTTAAAGGTTTTCACAATTTATTTATTTTTTGGATATTTTTTATAAGCAGATTTCAATCTTAGACCTTTTGATATCTCTTAATAGAAACGAAATGATATTTCTTAATGGAAACGAAAGATTTACAGCGTTTTTTTTAAGGAAAAAGTTTTTTTTAAGGTTGAAGGAAAAAGATTTAAAAGTGTTAAATAATTATAAAAGAAAAAGGATATTTAACAATTTTATATATATTATTTGCGTAGGGGATCATGAAACCATAAAACTAGTTGTTGTGAATTCTTACTCAAAGTCTCACACCAATACAAACTATGATGTGTGGAGCAAAGGAAAGTAGTAATCAATATCAAAGTAAACACAAACAATAACAACAATAGCAGCACCTAGATTTAATCTAGGAATCAAAGTGAAAAAGCACAAAACCACAAGCAAAAGATAAAGGGAGAAGAGAAACAAAACACACCAAGAAATGTTCACCCAGTTCGGTCCAACTAGACCTACTATGGGGGAGAGATTGATCTCTCCAATCCACTATCAATGAGTTCTTACAAAGAGATACAAATGGGTTACAAGAAGTTAGCTTCAACAAGCTCACAAAGAACAACCCTAACTTCTACCCATTTTCCCAATCTCACCAATGAACAAGGCATTCAATGATTTTCACTCACCCAAGGTGTTTACAATGTTTCCCAACCCAAGAGAACTCTAATCAAAGTCCCTAAACCCTAAAGTTACCTCCTTTGATTTTCCAAGTTTTATTCTCTTGAAGTTCTCTCTCTCCCCCCTTCAAAAATGAGCTGAAACACTTAAATAGAACACAGTGAGACAAAATCGTGCCGCGCCTATGAAAATCGCGCCACAGTTGAAGCGTATGACCCAAGGTACGACAACCTTATCCAGCAATCGCGTCACGCCTATACAAATCGTGCCACGATTTTGCCTTCAGCAGGAACCATACGTTCTGCCATCATAATCGTGTCACGCCACTCATAATCGTGTCACGCCACTTATAATTGTGTTACGATTATGAGTTTTCTCAGAATCTCAAATTGAAGGCATAAACAACACTAGTGTCAAAATTTCATCATTAAGAAATTAGGGTTAAAAAAAGAAGACTTGCTTCTCAATTAAGTATTCTAGGAAACACACTTCTCAATAAGTAGAAAACCAACCCGTCATTCAATAGCCAGCCTCCTCAAATCGAAGGCAACGTGCTGGTAAGTCAGTTCCATCTCTCTCCCCTATTGCCTTCTGTTTTGCCTTGCTTTCTCACCGCACGATGGCCAAATCTTTGGGTGAAAAAAAGGTTAGTAACCACATACCGGAGGATCTTGCATTATTAGTTCTATCAAAACTTCCATTAAAATCTTTGAAGCGTTTTGGATGTTTTAAGAAATCATGGTCTGTCTTATTTGAAAACCCTTATTTCATCACCATGTTCCGCACTAATTTCATATCTATTTCTCCCTCTTACTATGATGATACAACACTCGTCCTACAAGAGTTTGTCCACAACCCTCTTCAAATTCCTCGTGTTAAATGCTATTTCCATTCACTTTCTGGTCATAGGTTTGAGAATAGACTCAAATTCCACATGCCAAATCCATTTCAAGTGGAGGACCCTGTCCTTTATATTTTAGAGTCTAGATCTGTTAACGGAACTCTTTGCCTCTACGGAGGAGGATCCGATAAACTTGCATTGTGGAATCCAAGTACCAATGAATTGAATGTTGTTCCTTCCGGTTCTGTGGTGTCTATGTCACCTTATCGGAATATGAACTCTCTCATTACTCTTCATGGATTTGGTTATGACCATCCTAGAGATGACTATAAGATTATTAGGTCTATTAATTTTTCTCCTCAAAATGACCAATTTCATTTTAGTTTCAACCTGTCGGAGTATGCCCTTGCATGGGAGATTTATAGTCTAAGATGTAACACTTGGGAACAACTTCATGTCAATATGCCTGAACATTCTTATTCAGGTCTAAGATGTAACACTTGGGAACAACTTCATGTCAATACGGTCCTTTGGAAAGAAAAAAGCTCTTTAAACCAACAATGAGAAGGGTATCAAAACACATATTTCATTCATCTTTTGCCTTAAGTTTTCTTTTAGTATTGTTTCAGATACACATTTACCATTTAGGATTTGGCCATGCTTAATCTTAATTACTCTCTTTTGCAATTGAAAAAGTTGCTTTGGCTACAATGCTTGGTATTTGGAGTTTAATTCAGAATGGATAGATGAATGATGATTTTCTATCTCCTATTGAGGCACGAAGATCATGAAAACATGAGATATTATCAATGCTCTATTTTATTTTGTGTTTGAAATCTAGTTGTTTGATTTATGCTTGTGTGATTATGTGCTTGTGCCTGTGTTCCCACTTTAATGTTTGAAAAAGAATATTAGTGTTCAATATGGAACAATTGACTTAAATTGTTCTCTAGATCTCTTGTTATTTTATAAAAATATATGTTGAAGAATATGTTTGACTTGATCAAGATATCAAGTTATTTGAAATGCTTTAAAGCAATATGGAACAATTGACTTAAATTGTTCTAACTGAGTTGATACAGTGGTAAAAAATCATATATGGACCGTGAGAGATGACCTTATCTTTGTCAGCGGCTTGATCAAACTTCATGATATAGAAACCATTGTAGGTTTCCTTGATTTCGAAACCATGTTGAAGTTTCCATATATTTTTCAAACTATCTTTCATCGTGAAGTCCCAAGACTTTGACCATCAAGCCGACTTTGCAAGGGGTGCCATGTCTTTGATAGCAGACTATTACAATTTTCATGTTCTATGCGAACCAATTTTTTTTTGGCTAAAATGTCGTTTTTTTCCATACTAAGGGTGCCTTGATGGATTCCGGGAGTTTACCACGAAAAGAAATCTTTGGTTGGAGTGGGGGAGGATATGATAAGTTAGGAGATTTCCTGATGGAGTTAAGGTGATTGGCTGTTAACCAGCTTCCCTACAACTGGTTATCATCTGACGAAGATGAAGCCATGATTAATAAAAAAAAGGAGGAAAGAAACTGGTCTCTCTAATCTAGGCCTTTTGACAGCTTAGGTAAACCATGTCTATCTAAGAATTTCTCTTCAATTAATACACCATTATGTTGATGACATGATTCCTAATTCAATTATTGTTTAGTTCTGCGACTCCTTACACATATATGAATGCGAAGCTGTTAAATAGGAAGTTGCATTGCAGATTTGGACAAGGATTTGTGATTATGTTTTCCATGAGATGCAGTTATGGTTTCTCTGATAACTTAGTTTACATAGACTCGAGTTTGTCAAATAGGACTGCATGTACAAATACAGTTTTTTTTTTTTAGAATCAGCAAATTTTTTCTCTGTCGAGTATGTGCAAGACACACCAAACACTCACGGCCAAAAAACAAAATACAAAAGGCACCAAAATACAATAAAGTGCAGTGGAGTTTCATACTTCAAAGGGTTTATGTTTAGATGTAATTGCTTGGACAGGGGACTCGTGGTCTGGCTGCCGAAGGTTGAAACTATTTTTTTTTTATTTTACCAAAAAAGGTTGAAACTATTTGAATATAAGAAATACAATACCTTTCCGTCTTGGGATTCTGATTGGCTAGAGTATATTATAGCTCTGTTTCAATTTTCAGGTGCCTAATTAGACTCCAACATAAGTATATAATCCAGATAATTTTTTCGGCTATTCCTTGAAGTTAAGATGGGAGATGTTGAAGTTGCGAATGAGGAAACAGAATATGCATTGGTCCCTGTTAAGATTGAGAAGGGCTTAGATGTAAAGGTTGCATTCTGTTGCATAGTCCAAAGTAGTGTACTTATTCACCTTTAGTATTTGGAGTTGTAGGTTGATAATTTGCTGCACTTTTTATGGACTATTTTTCTGTTACTGCTCTAGTATATAAACTGAAATACCAAAGCAAGATATATACTTATTTATATGATGGTCTGTCCCTTGTGAAAAAATGTTCATAAAGAAGTCTTCCAAAAGTTGAGATTCAAAGTATGTCTTTTGTCTACTAGACCAAACCCTTAGAGTTATATTAAGTTGTGGTTTGGTTCCTTATATAAGAGCAATATAAATTCAGTACATTGATCAAACCTGGTTCATCATATACAACATCAACCAAGCCTTTTCTCATATGAAATAATGTTTTATCATAAATAATAATATTTAGGTCCAACTCATTAATTTCTATAAATTTTTGCTACTAGTTTATTTTATAGTTTTTCTAGAATATATAGACCAAACCGTTAAGTTTATTTACCCTACCAACTGAGTTATGATCATGTGGACAATACATACCCTTTATTCTCTTCTATTAGCCCTACCAACTGACTATTATGGTTTTATTAATTATATCCCCTAAAATAAAATAAAAATATTTGCCTAGGGGATGATGAAACAATAAAACGAGTAAACAATGAAGCTAAAATAGTTCTATTGAAATTAAGGAGTTGAAGTACAACAAAAAAAAGAAATTAAGGAGTTGAAAATCATGGTCTCTCTTATTTGAAAACTCTTATTTCATCACCATGTTCCGCACTAATTTCATATCTATTCACCACTCTTACTATGATGATACAACACTCATCCTGCAAGAGGTTGTAGAGAGACCTCTTCTTAGATGCTATTTCCATTCACTTTCTGGTCAGAGGTATGAGAATAGACTCAAATTCCACTTGCCAAATCCATTTCAAGAGGAGAATCCTGTCATTTATATTTTCGAGTCTGGAGCAACTACCGGAACTCTTTGCATCTACACACGACACTATAACTATAACCTTGTATTGTGGAATCCAAGTACCGATGAACTGAATGTCGTTCCTTCCAGTTCTATGGAGTTTATGTCACCTTATCGGAACCCTTATGTTATTCTTCATGGATTTGGTTATGACCATGTTAGAGATGACTATAAGATTATTAGATGTGTAATTTTGTTCCCACTAAATAACCAAGATCTTCTTTGTCTCAATGTGTCGCAGGAAGATGTGCAACATGAAATATCTTATCGCCGTGTATGGGAGATTTATAGTCTAAGATATTACACTTGGGAAGAACTTCATGTCAATATGCCTAGACAATGTTATTCAGGTCTATTGTACACCGATGGAATATGTCATTGGTTGTCTGAAAATAATGCTCAACATTACTTGGTGTCATTTGACTTGAGCAATCATGTGTTTTTTACAACATTCACGCCCTTACAAATATCCACAGACATAGATCCCAATTTTGATTTTGAGGATGTGAACACAGAATTGGTGATGTTAAATGGTTCCATTGCTTTGATCTCTTGGTATGGACACATGACTACCTTTCACATATCAATTTTAGGTGAACTTGGTGTGAGTGAATCATGGACTAAACTTTTCATTATTGGACCTTTGCCCTACCTTTCTTTGTATCCTATTGGAGCAAGGCGTAATGGTGATATATTCTTCGAAAAAAGATATGGAGAACTGTTCTTCTTTGATTTAAATACACAGATGATTGTGGAACTTGGCGGTGTTAAAGAAGCACGTTCAAACATAATAATTTATAAGAAAAATGGAGGAATAAATTATTAGTTGGTTTTCGTTGTTCTCCATTATCATATTTATGAGTACGAAGCATATTATGAATGTTGCAGCTTTAACAATTTTATATTGAGAGTATTTGTATTATCTTTCTATCTGAAAATTGATGTTGTTTTTATTTCAATTGTTAGAATAATCTTTTGTTTGTATTTCATTTTTTTCTACTTGAAATATATGTTCATGTGTTAAGTTTGTGCTTAAATTGTTTCTTGTGTGTTCTTTGGCTGAGGAATCAAGCAGATGAAATTTCAGAGTAATTATACAAACAATTAGATAAAATACAAAATTCTTTTGAAAGAAAAAAAGCTCTTTAAACCAACAATGAGAAGGGTATCAAAACACATATTTCATTCATCTTGCCTTATGTTTTCTTTTAGTATTGTTTCAGATACACATATACCATTTATGATTTGGCCATGCTTAATTTTAATTAACTCTCTTTTGCAAACAGAAAGGATAGATGAATGATAATTTCCTATCTCCAACTGAGGCACGAGGATTGTGAAAATATGAGATATTATCAATGCTCTATTTTATTTTGTGTTTGCATACTAGTTGTTTAATGTTTGAAAAAGAATATGTAACAATTGACTTAAATTGTTCTTTAGATCTCTTGGTAATTTATAAAATATGTGTTGAAGAACATGTTTGACTTGATGAAGATATTAAGTTATTTGAAATGCTTTAAAGCAAGATGATTAACTGATTGCTCTGTAGGATACAAATGAATGCTCTAATTAATTATAGGAAACATATTGCAAAGAAGGAATCTTGGTAAAATCTTGAGTTTGAATGGTTTAGATATACTTTTTTCTAAGATGCTTAACATAGTAGTAGAATTAGTTTCTTTATTCTATCAGAAAGAAAAAAAGATGGTGGAATGGTTTGGTTTGATTTTTTAAATACCCAAATGATTGAGGACCTCAGCGTTATAACATCTAGATTTTGTTGTAAGATAGTAATTCATAAGGAAAGCCTCCTTCCATTTGTAGGATCAATTATTTAATTTTTCTTCTTATTTTCACCTAAGAAGTATAAAAAATTTCTTGTTTGTTTTGAATGTTTATTCAAGTGCTATCTGTAAAATGATAAGATTTCTCTTTTTATTGTAAAAATAGCATATATTTGGAAAACTTTATAATCAAGCATTTCTTGCTAATACATCTGTTGTGAACAACAAACATATGTGACCAACAAATATAATAAACAGTAAAACACTCAATAGATTAAATAAGTGGTTCAGATTTATTTAAATTAAAAGAGGGAACATGTAGAACTGCTCACATTCAATCATATTCTGCAATGGTTTCATCCGTTGTTAACCGTAATTAATTGTTACGAACCGAACCATTACAAATCAATTAATTCCTTTTCACACAAAAATCTGAACCCTTTTTCTAAACCCTAATTCCATTTCAAATTCAATCAAATTCACCATCTTCAATCTTCACCTCTTCAATCGAAGCTCACTGATGGCGAGTCTACCTCTTCTCCTCATCTTTCTGCGTCCCTCAGCTCATCAGCCGAGCTGCGTGGTTGAGACGATAAGTCAAGCATATGCTACATCAGAGTAACTATGTGCACTTGATATATCCAATTGTAAATGATACCACAAATAAGTGCATAATTTATATTCATCAGC
>Ga0228710_1002064_pt1 | contig 31178 bp, 10 predicted proteins | sample MedpolnodulmetaG_FD_177995 | JGI IMG/M metagenome (GOLD analysis project Ga0228710, IMG submission 177995) | Root nodule microbial communities from Medicago polymorpha collected in Santa Monica, California, United States - pink nodules | ecosystem: Host-associated > Plants > Roots > Nodule...
TAAAATTGGTGTTTTTTTTTTTTTTTTTGCTTAAGAAGTTTCTGATGTACTTTGGTGTGTTGTTGCATTCAAGGTTTCTTAAGGGCTTGGTTTGGTTTTGGTAGTTTAAGGTTATTATTGTGAATCTGAGCTATGCTATGATAAAAGTTTGTGTGAATTTCCCCCTATTTTAAAGCTTTTCCATGAGTCTGCATATATTCTAATGTTTAGAACCAAATAATAATGTTGAATTTTCGTCCACTACTGTTTGCTAGTGTTTTCTTTTAATTTTTTCTTTTTGTATCATTTCTTATCCTTTTTCAAATAGTGGTTTTAATTCTTATAAAAATAAATTATCCTCTTGCAGCAGTATCGTAGTGAAAATATTTGTAGCAACAAATCTACTTATATCTCTGACATAAAGAGAAAATTAATTAGTATTCATGTAAGGAAATAATTTTTTGAATACTCTCCACCAATGTATCATTTTCTTTGATTGTCTATCACTTGACTGTGTTGTATTTTTTGTTGCAGTCTTATTATTGTCCAGATACATATCCCATCATCGTACACTACATGGAGTATGTAAGAAAAAACGGTCAAAGGTCTGACCAGAGGAGAGGATAATGGGATCGGACATGATTTCAAGTGAAATCGGACATTTGACGTATTCAAGAAGCTGTTCAGCGGCCATTGCTGTCTTTTTGGCTAAAAAAAATCTAAACCTAATCTTCGAGTTTGAATGCCGCCAACGACCTCATTTGTTTGTTCCATTAAAATGGTGTTAAAAAGTCTTCTTTAGATTTTCTGTTTATGTTTAAGGTTAAATCATTGAAATCTAGTATTAACATTCAAAGTGTTGATCTTTATTGATATTGATCAACTATAAAATTATCATTTACATGGATGTTGTTTTAGTTTAATTCATTTACGAGTTCACATTTTGCTGCTGACTTTGTTTTGCTTTTCTGATTGGCAAGTAAACGTCTTTTTTTTCTATGCTGAAAACTATGATCACCTAGTTTCAATTGAATATAGCTAATTGAATAGCGTGGCTCTCTATTTCAATTGAAAATGTGTAATCTATAACACTAGATATTGATACAGTCACATTATATTTTCCAGATCTTGTGTCCTCCTTATTCACAAATGAGTAACAATATTTTTGAAACTATATCCAATGATCCAAAAATTAATGCAAACTTACTTTATCTTGTTTTGGGATAAACATAATATTTTTGGATTCAATGTGTTTTCTTTGTGTATAATTAACTAACTGCATTGAATGGAAGCACTTCTTGGATTGATGTTTTTTTGCTTTGACCTTGTTTGTGGTATATGGTTGTGCTAATTGTTTTCTATTCATTTGTAATTATTTATCAAAATAAAAAATCATACTCTTGTAGAATCAACAAGTAAAAATATTGGCAGCAGCAATTCTATTTTATATCTCTGACAAACATATGAATATTAGTATTCATGTATATTTTTTCTTTGAAAGCTTGTCACTTGACTGTTGTATTTATCTATCGTATTAGATACTGATTTTTTTGTTTTTCAACTCTTGTAGTTGATTTGTAAATATATGTTTTCAACACGTTACCTTTCTGAGTTTCTATTGTTCATATATGGTTTTGTGCTAAGCTATCAGCAACAGCTTTGTATGTCAATCTTATGTTTCGTTCTATTTTCAGATGTTTAGAATGATCATAAGGATGAAGAAGTTCAAAAGGATGGCTCCATGAAAATGGAACTTAAATTTAATTTAGATTTTATGTTTAGGGTGAAATCATATATCGAATTATAGTGATGACGTTCACGATTTCGATATTTATTGATATAGATCATGTTTCAAATTATCTTTTACTTGGCTTCTGATTCGGTTTATTTCGTTTTATGTGTTTAAATTATACCGCTGATTTTGTTTTGCTTTTCTAATTAAATTTAAGTTTATTTCATAAGCTTATTTTGAGCTTATGCAAGACATCTTATGCAAATTAATAAGCTTTTATTAATTATTCATAAGCTTGTCAATGTAATTTATGGAAAAAAAATTATGAATGTATAATTTTTTTGAAAGAATTAACATAAACACTTATTTATTAGCATAAGCTAATCCAAACTGGTAGTTTGTGTTGCCGTAAAACTTATGTCAATTTTTGGCAAAGTATTTGAAAAAATTTCCTGGATTATTTCTTCTTTTATTTAAAGTGTTTACAAAATTTCTTAAAAAAAAAAAGTTGTTCACAAAATTTCCGTCCACAATTCAATGTTTTTAGTTGATTTTTACAAAGTTGTATCGTCATTTATATTTGACAAAAGGGTCTTAGAAAAATAGTGAAGTCATTTATCTTAAAAAAATTATGAAGACGGTGTAGATACTAATGTGACGTCAAATGTGGTCTACAAAGAAGTATTTTGTAATTTTCATAACTATGAATGTTATTTTTAATATGATTAGTGTGAATCCATGTTTATGATACAACTTATATGTGAACTATCCTTTAATTTTTTATATTATTTTTTTTTTTTGACAAATATTATGGACATACAAAATGGTTCTTCTTTAGTTAGTACATAATTAATGTAGTAATTCTTAGTGAAAATGGAATTAGGGTTAGGTTTGGATGTAACTTGACCTAAGTACCAAACCAACATTTAAAATAAGAGAAAAATAAGAGATAAGAGATAATAGACAATAGTGAATTCTTGAGTTCAACAAAAAAATGAACACTATATTTGATAAAAAAAAATCATATAATTATTGAAAAAATATATCATTTAATTATTACCCTTTTTTATTGAGTGTGACCATAAAGAGTGTTCAAATGATTATGTCTAGTTGAGCTCTCAAAATGGAATTGGACATATTTGTTGAGCCGCCAACCCAAATAAACATTGGATTTTGGCCTTAAAGTTCCAATTCGAATTTTTTATAGGCTTTTTATTGAATCCCGAATAAAAGTGACTTGGAAACAAACGGAGGGTGGAGTTTTTTTGGAATACTTGTTCTCTGTTTTCCAATTTATAAATTTGACTGTTATTTATTCAATTTCAGCAACAAAAAAAAATTTGTGGGGTGAATTCAAACGACAAGAGGGTTAAAGTAGAATTTTTTATGGTTTTTTCTTTGTAGAGGTGAAAGTATAATTTTCTGTATTTTAGTAAGGCTTTCTTCCCAACCCAACAAAACCCGAATCCATAGCAAATAGGTAGCTCATTTTGACACTCTAGACTCAAAAATGACACTTTTATATAATAGATAATTAGGGTTTTCAAAGTAACCCTTTTCACTTGCCGTGCTGCTACACACTCTCAGACTATTATCTGCTGCTGCTATCCCTAACCCTCTCACAAATTATCACTTTCACGTTTTGTTGTTCCTTCCATAGTTCCAGGTTTTGTTGTTACTTCCATTGCACCAAATGTAGACAAAAAGTTGTCAAGAGCGTGCCCTTGGTATGTTTAACTACACAAAGGTATGCCTTAAATCACATCTAATTCCACCTTCCTCAATTTTGTTTTGCAAGTATTCATTTTTATTTGTAATCTATTTTCTTCTAATTTCTGCTTAAATTGTTGCAGTTTCATTGTTGAGAACGGATGCTATTCCTTAACAACGATTTTGATTTCTCGTAGTCATCTACAAACCGCTTTCATTGGTGGTTTAGTCATGAAATTGTTCTATTTTTCTATCTACATCGAGTGTGATTTCTTTGATTAAAAAAGTGAATGTGAGTCAACAGGTCAAAAGGATGGCTTCTTAAAATCGGTACTAAAAAATCTTCTTCAGATATTGTATTTATGTTTAGGGTTAAATGACATTCCAAATTTTCATATTTATTAGGTATTGACACTCATCTCATAATTCTATCTATCATTGAGAGTGCAATGCCTTTTTTTTATTACGACAACGTAAGAGGAACCTAGATACACATTAAATTCAGGCCTAATCAATTCAAGACGTATATTTTGTCCAATACTGAAGTATGAGTTTTACAAGCTGTATAGTGTATTAAAAAGTAAATGTAATTAGCACCCTCTCATCTGTGATATGTGTGATGCAGGGACTCTTGCTAGCTTCCCTATAAAGTAGTAAGCAACTCAGAGTTTTATCCATAAAGATCAAAGGGACGAAAAATTATCTCCGATTGGAGACAAATACCAAGCAGAAATTCCATCTTCCATATTGAAATTTGACTGCAATTATTCTCCAGAGAGTCCACATGATACTACTGAGACACCACGTACCTTCTACAAATGTTCAAATGATACTTGGACCAAACTAGAAGTAGAAAGTTTAATGCTTGGCTTGTATATATTTGGAAAAAGCTTGGCTCAACTAAAAAGATTTATTGGTCGTAAGACCATATAGCTGTTGTGCAATTTTTCTACTTTACAATATTCTACAAGTCTGAGGATCATAAAAGGTGGCATGCATATAAGAAAGCAGTAAAAGATTATAAAGGAAAGGGAAAACTTTTGTCAGAACCAACACATCATCAACACTTTTTAGGTCGTTTACTCAACGATGAGTCAGAGGAATGGTGCAATAAAATATTTGAGGTATTTACTGCATTGAATTATTCTTGAGTTTATCCTATTTCATTTCATCATTACATAACATCATAAACAGTACTAACACATCACTCATTAATGGAGTTGAGTCCTCTCCCAAGGTGCAATAGTGTGACAAAATATTTTTCATGTAAATAAGTGTTATCACACATCAATAGTGTGATCAAAATCTTCTTTTCTAGTAGTTTGGCTTAGATTTTTTTTTTTATTTTTAAAACAGCATATATTAATTAAACTGCCCCGGCACAAGCATTACCAAAAGGCTATAGGCAGAATACAAGAGGCCAACGGCAGCTGACCATGAAAACAGAACAGCACCAATACACCAGTAAAAAACAATTACAACAGCACCCAAAACCAACTATAAAAAACCAGCACTAGAAGCTGTCCTATAGGTCACAGAACCGAAAACCAAAGACAGCAAGACTAAAAACATGCATCCTCTGAAGCAGCCCCCGCACACAACCACCACACACTACCTACTACCTCCTTAGGCACTCTTTCGGATTCCAACACCACTCATAGAAAAGACATGTCGCGATTTTCAACTTACTCAACAACCAATGCCATGACAAAAGCTTTATTTCTTCGACTAGCTCATCGATACCTTTCGCCTTAGATTTATTGTTGTAATGAATGTTCACTTACACTTGTGTTATTTGCTAAAATTAAATTCAATCACATTGGAATCTGTAGGTGTGTCAGAATTTTTGGGGAGGAAAATTGTCGTTAGAAAACAACGTCTTTGCTTTGAAGAATGTAGTAGGAGTTGAAGCTCTTATCGATGCAGTAGGAATTTGTAAACAAAATGATCTTACAAATCTTGAAGGAATTGATATGAAGTCTATTTATGAAATTCTTGAAGAAAAAGATTTCTCCAAGATTACATCATATATATAAATAGTACACATCCTCTCAGGTGATTTTAGAATAAGCAAGATTCAAGCTAGTGGCATTTAGTGGAGAAAGAATTCAACTGAGGAATGACCTGGTCAAATTTCTAAATCCCCTTTCTTACATTGATTTTGTTGTAATATTGCATCTTACTCTTGCAAGTGTAGAGATGTATGATTATTGGATTTTTGTGCATGGTGATATGTGTGATGAATGATTGCATCTTACTTTTGTTGAAAATGAACTGCAACATTGGAACATTGTTGAAAATGAGACTGAAAAGCAAAATTAAATATGTCAAGTAAAAATGAAAATAGTGAATTCGTTGAGTAGAAATGATGAGAAATAGCCCTTGTAATAATGTTGCTTTGATACAGCTGTTGTGAGTTTGGGTTGAGATTCTAGTATATAGTATACGACTCACATTTTTTTTTGTAGACTTAGACAACATTAGTATTTTCTATGAATCAAAAATATTTTTTGTTCTTTACAATATTTTAGGAATCAATATTATTTCTTCATTTCGTCTTATACATTTATTGTGAGCCATATTTGGATGCTATTCTCATTTTTAAATATCATATTTACCGGTTTTTAATTATAGATCCCATCATATCCCATCATCATACACTCTGGAGTACGCTAAGAAAAACCGGGATAAAGGTCAAAGGTCTGACCAGAGGAGAGGATAACAAGATCGGACATGATTTCAAGTGAAATCGGACATTTGAACCGTTCAAGAAGCTGTTCAGCCACCATTGCTTTCTTATGGCTAAAAAATATCTAAACCTAATCTTGGATTTTGAATGCCGCCGTCGATCTTGTTTGTAGGTTCCATAAAAACGGTACTAAAAAATCTTCTTTAGATTTTCTGTTTATGTTTAGGGTTAAATCATCGAAATCTAGTACTAACATTCAAGGTGTTGATCTTTATTGATATTGATCAACTATATAATTATCATTTACATGGTTGGAGTTTCAGTTTAATTCATTTACGAGTTCACATTTTGCAGTTGACTTTGTTTTGCTTTTCTGATTGGCAAGTAAATGTCTTTCTTTTTATTTACACTGGCTAGTAAATGTCGAGTAGACTAATTAAATGCTGAAGAATATGATCACCTAGTTTCAATTGAAAATACCTAATCTATAACACTAGATATATTGATATAGTCACATTAAATTTTCCAAAGATTAGGTCTTCTTTATTCACAAATAAGTATGGATATTTTTGAAAGAGTGCTGCTATACAGCACGACAAACTCGACACACGAAAAGCCGCACGACATGTTGAATTGCATCCAAATTGCTTAAATAATGAATTTCTTTTTGGTTATTGATGCTTTTGTATACTGTAGTAATAACAACATACATAACCACTTCCAATATTTAATTATATATAAAAGCAGCAGTATATATTAAAAAATAATGTTACCAAAGCAATTGTGAGGTAGGACACATATATAGACAACCGAATGGGATGTTTGTATGATTTTTCATAGGAAATATACAGCACAGGCAATATTTGTCATTTTCTGCTGAATCCAAATTTTAAAAAAAAATAGTAAATGGTAGTTAAAAACTTGTTCGTGCAAATTACAGGACAAAAGTTGTCGTGTATTTCAGCATTTTCCTTTTTGAAAACATATGAAATAATCCAAAAATTAATGCAAACTTACTTCATCTTGTTTTGGGATAAACATGATATTTTTGGATTCTGGGTTTTCTTTGTCGATTATTAATTAATTGCATTGGATGGAAACACTTCTTGGTATGATATTTTTCTGCTTTGACAATGTTTGTGGGATATGATTGTGTTAATTGTTTATCTTTGATGTTCTACTCTTAGTTAAACTTTTCTATATTCTGATTTTAAGAAACTAAATAACTTTGTTGAATTTTTATCCACCTTGGCCTGCTGTTGTTTTCTTTTCATTTTTCCTTTTTGTATGATTTCTTATTGTTCTTTCAAATAGTATTTGTAATTATTTATCAAAATTATAAATTATACTCTCGTAGAATAAAAAAGTGAAAATATTTCAGCAGCAATTCTATTTTATATCTATGACAAGCTTATGAATATTAGTATTCCTATATCTTTTTTAAATTTCCTTTATAAAGCTATCTTTCCAACTTGTTACCTTCCTGAAAGTTGGTTGGTTTCTACTGTTCATATTGGTTTTATGCTAAGCTTTCAGAAACAACTTGGTGTGTCAATCTTATGTTTCTTTATATTTTCAAATGTTTAGAATGATCAAAAGGATGAAGAAAGTCGTCCACCTGAGGGAAAAGAAAGTCCACTTTGTGGGATGTTAAGTCAGAAGTTCAAAACGATGGCTCCATAAAAAAGGAACTAAAAAATTAATCTAGATTTTATGTTTATGGTGAAATCATGGAATTATAGTGAGGACGTTCATGATTTCGTTATTTTTTGATATTGATCATGTTTCAAATTATCTTTTACATGGCTTCTAATTCAGTTTATTTCATTATATCAATTCAAATTATATAGCTGATTTGATTTGCTTTTCTAATTGGCTAGTAAATATAATGTCTACTTATTAAATGGTGTAAAATCTGACAATCTCTTTTTTTCAATTGAAAATACCTTCGCAGGAGCGGAAAAATTCCCATTTGATTTACAAAAAAATGTCCACAGCATCTACAGAAAAATGTCTACAGTGGTAGTTGGATTCTAACATAGTAAATGTTTTGTTTACACCTCATGTAGGTGACACACCATTAAACTAAAATAAATAAGGCTTAATCAATGATTTGGTCTCTTAAGTTATTTGCTGGTTACATTTTAGTCACATAAGTTATTAACGTTACAATTTGGTCCCTTTAAGTCATCTTCCGTCAACCAAATAAATCCCCACCTTCAAAACCGTTAAGCCAATGTCTAAGGTGGATATACATTGCAAGTAGTCACATCGCCGTTCACATGTACCTATTTAACGTTTTGGCAAAAGACTAACGGTGAGGATTTATTTGGCTAACAGATACTAAGTTAAGGGACCAAATTGTAACGTTAATAACTTATGGGACCAAAATGTAACCAACAAATAACTTAAGGGACCAAATCATTAATTAAGCCAATAAATAAACAAAGAAAAAGAAAGCGATGCTATAGTGAGCTGATGTTATAGGAAGTGAAAAATAGAATTAAAATCGCGTGTTGAATGAATGTATGATAAGTTGGAGTTTTTAAATTCCATTGTTTAAACAAATTAGCCCAATTTTTCGCAACATACGATTAACAACGCTGAAAAATGTGTGCAACATACTCAAATGGGTATTAAATTCCAAATTAACTTTAGTGAGTAGCTTCATAAAAGAAAAGTGGAAAATGGGGGTCGAGTTCAAAATGGAATTGATCAACACCACTATCTATCCAAACCTTATATGAGTTGATCAACACCATATTCCACAATCTTGTTGCGCCACGACCCTAATCTATTGGATATCTACTACGTAAAGGGCTCCCTTGTATTCTCTCTCTGTGGGTTAGCTCCAATAGGAAGCCCCTGATAAGTAAAAGGGATAGAACTTGTCCTATGAGGGAACCTCCATCTAAGTTCAAAAAGTCTTAGAGAACATTCATACCGATTGCATTGCTCTCAGCAAAATTAACTATGAGGTTTGAAGCCAGACTAACACATTGTTGTATGCTTTTCATACACCACAAATTAGTCATCAAAGCTTTCCCAATGAAAAGAGTATCGTCAGCATACAGCAGATGCGACACAAAAAGCCCTAAAGAACCAATTTGGAACCCAGTGAACTCCCTTAAATATTCTGCTAATGGAACCAATCTGTAACCCAATTAGCTCTCCTAAATCCTCTCCTAAAAGATTCAGGTGATTTTACAAGAATATTCTTTTAGTCTAGTTGTATTCGAATAAACTAAATTATTTTAGAAAAAATGATTATTACGATAAAGAAACACAAATAGATTCTGATTTTTATAAAATCTCTAAATTGTTGAATGTCAAAAAAAAATTAATCCCTAAAAAAGGCTCATATGAGGCTTTTTGTTATAACTTTAAAAAAAATCAATTTAAAGAGATTGTATCTATTTGTAACAGTTTTTTTTAATTTGGACTAAAAAAATATAAAAACACCTTAAATATAAATATATTAAGACTTGTTATATAAGTTTTATCCAAATAAAATAATTTTTTAAAGAATAGATTGTTATTACTATGATCAAACACAAACGTGGTTATACTTTTTCATAATTATAAGATTTTTTTTTGGACAACAAATTAATATTAAAACGAAGTGGTAGTAGCACAAGACGAATCACTACGGAACATGAAATAACAAAACACCAAGAATAAGAAGAAAAACACAGTCGTGGTTCTTGTGTACACAACACATCATAAACAATATAGTGAAAATTGAAAACAGAAAACTAAAACACCATGGAAAAAAGCAGCAGAGGCAACACAGTAACAATGCTGTCAAAACACGCACCAACAACAGCAAAACCACAATCCCTTGGATTCAAAATCCACTCGTGGTAAAAAACACAAGGCAATTTTAAGCCTAATATGACTCTGTTGTCTGGAGAGTACTTTCATCTTTTTCATCAAGTCGTCAACCTCCTTGATCGAATTACTAAAAATACAATCATTCATCTACTTCCAAATAACGTTTTTAGCTGAAAAAGTGTATATTATGGCGGTTTAAAGTGCCATTTTGATGAAAAATAATAATAATAGTAATTAGCAGTCATTTTATTCAACGCGTATTTTGACAGTTCGCATGGCGGTTCTTCTTAAACCGATATTTTAAACTTTGTGGCAGGAAAAATTATGACATAAACGTTGTTTGCATGGTTGTTCTTCTAAAACTCAACTTTGTCCCCATCTTTTGACACTTGAAATGGGTTTTAAGGCAAATAGTCTCTAATTTTTGGCAACATTAAACAAGTTGGTCCTTCTGTAACTTCAGGTTAACCAACAGAATTAACTTTAGTGACTTTGGTTATATATCTAATGGTCTTTACAAGTCATCCAATTACAGAGACCATTTTGAAATGTCACTCTCCTTCTATGTCTTTAGTGAAACACGTCCTTTTGATCTTTGTATGCAAAAATTTAGGCTATGTGAATGACTTTACTCTCCATTGTTGGTCTAAACTGTCATTAATGTTCTCATTCATGCATGGTGAAGACCCCTCCTCAAAAACAACATATTGGTATGTTTGTTTGCGTAGTTCCTTATCCTTAGTTTGTTTAGCTTTTCAAAGAGATTTAAATTACATTTCAATACTAAAAGAAGAACAGGTTGAATAAGATTGATCTGAATAATTGAAATGTTTGTCTCCAGGTGTATGAATAATTGAAATGTTTGGTTCCTGGTGTATGATCTAAATTACATTTTCTTCTGTTTTCTTTCGCGTCAGCTATCTCTTCTTGAGAGAGGTTTGGGAGCTTGAATAATATTTGGCTGTTCAAGAAGAAAAAAACAACTTTGATAGAGTGTGACAACAACAACTATGCATATAGAGGAACCAAACATCTAAAACAAATAGTGGAACCAAACATGGTGCTTTAGTAACTAGCGGGTCCTGCAAAGATTAAATCTGAAAATAAATGAACTAGAAAATATATGTATGTATATATAGAGGATAAAAATTGTTTACAAAAGTTTAAATTAATGAGCATGAGGGAAGAGGAAAACTATTAACTAGTAATACCAATTTTTCAATATCGTAAAAGGTAAGAAAATAATACTATACCTCTTTTTCGTAGAGAAAATATTTTCATAGTATATAAAATAGTTATACTGAGATTTTATTGTATACTATCTTACAGAGATCAGTAAGTACACAAATCGAATATTAGAATGGGGTCTTACTCTCTCAGAGGTAATTGAAACATAAAAGAATAAGGATTCCTAAATTGTCATATATAAATGCTCCAATTTTGTCTTGGAATCTTAGAACTTCATAACATATTCTCTATTATCTCAGTAGTTCTACAAATGAGCAGCTCTAACTCGATATCTTACGAAGGGAAAAAAAATAAAATTAATATGCAACGTTTGGAAGAGAGTTTGCTCTGTTTCAATGTTCAGTCATAAAACCTAGGTATGTCACATTCCTTAGTTTTACTCAAAACATTAATACTTTTGCATAAGATAAGGAAATTAAATAGACATTAGACCATAACTGGAAAAAAAATTGAATTAAAAAACCCAACAATAAAACAACGGTTCATCTCATATTTCTACCCATTTAGGGTTTAGTCACTCTGGTAAATAAAGACAAAATTACAAAAGAATAAAACATACCATATAGCTAAGGATGAGGAGAGAGACTTCTTCCTTGAAACTCCTAGCGCTTGCCTTCCTCTAGAACCGCTTCATTCTGAATAAAGCATTATGAATGTGAGGAGTTGTATTTATAATTTGATTTTCAAGTGGTTTGGGTCGGAAAACTAGGATTTGTCTCTCATACCCGCAAATAAAAACAACAACACGGAGCCGCACGCGCGCCGTATAACTCCATATTTCTATTAAAGTGATAAAACACACGAATAAAGCATTTATTCAAGAAATAGACGTTATGTCTACAAAAAGCTCTCCCAAAATATAGCATGCATAAAAATTCAAACAACTACGCAGCGGATATATATAGCATACATCTCCAAGTATACATGTCATAAACTCCAATACATCAATACATAAAATCTCCAAATCCCGACATAAGGGTAAAAATCTCAACAACATCAATAACAATCCGAAATAAAGATAACGACTGACATCTTAGATCAGAGCCTAATCTAAGACACCGAAACAGATAAATAGAGGAAGTTCCCGCTATCCTCGAGCAACTCACCGAACAAACAAAACTACTCATGCACTCCGTCTACCTATTCATACAAACAGGTAGGCGGTCAAAACCACTGGGGATTATCTTCACATCAATCATAACCAACATAAACAATTATGAAAAGATAATTATTTCAAATCAATTACATAATTGATAATTCAACTTCAAATTATTCAAATAGATTCACCAAGTGAATAAGCACAAGCAAGTAAGGCATGCAATTAGAACGTAGTTCAATCATTTGCAACCATCAACAAAGTCCACCTATGTACATATGCACCAATCCACATAATCACAACATTCAACAAGTTTCACTAATACAAAAATTCACCAAGTCACATATTCAATTATGACACAATTCATCAATCATTAAAATGCATGCAATGTTCTAGACTCTTCTAGATGCACGTGGTACCGCCACCAACAACAAAGGTCGTCACCTAATGATGCAACAAAAACATCATATGTAAGATACACATCGTCTTACATTTCACCAATGTAAAAGTACACATCACTTTTACATCACATATATGACTCAACATGACTATGATGCATGGACATACAAGCAAAGACTCGACAATGCGAAACCACCCCATATATATTCAACAACAACAATGTAAAAGTTCACCTTCATTTACATTGATCAACTCAACAACAATTGCATTATCAAGTATTTACGATCACATAATCAACAAGTCACAATTCAAATAAGAGTCATTACCATATTATCATCAACATAATCATTATCACAACTATCAACCAACATCACAACAACATCATAGAATTTCTCACAATTCAAGTAAAGGAGAAAATACAGCACATTATGATAAACCTCATATTCAACACCTAACAATCATTCGCATATCTTCATATCAAACTATCTACAAAAGATTTGCCAAGTATTTGGTCTTAAAGATTATTTTCGACAAAGTCCGTCTATCATTTTACAACTTTAAAACAATTGAGACCATTGAATCAAAACTAAGCAAACAAGTTCTACTGCCTCAACTATGTATACACTTAGATCACATATGAGTGCAGTTGCATATACATGTATGTTTCACCGGCCAATTAAGATTAAAATGCTAATCCGACAATTTTCGGCTCAAAGCCAAAGTTAACCAAGCATAAATGAAAACCAATTGTAAACCAAGGTAGAATCAAGCTATGACACTCTTAGAATCTTAATTATACATTGATTGAATAAGGTTAGGTGTTTGGAATCCATTGACATACTTAAAAGTATACAAAAACACGAAAAACGAGATTTCAGGGTTCTGCAAAACTGACACGGTCGTGTTGCCCCTTACAGGAGACCCTGGCACGGTCGTGCACCTAGACACACAATCGTGTCACCTCACCAATACAAAAAAAAAATGCATTTTCACGTTTTCATGCATAAAATTTTGTTTTCGAATCCGATTTCGATTCTGTTTTCGCCAATGCATCTCTAACACTTAAACCATACAAACTAACTTGAAATCTTGACATTTCAACAACGATGGTGTCACCTCACCAATACAACATCATTTTTCATATAACCACAATTCAAGTATGTAAAATCAACAACAACATGTTTAGCTTCAATTTCACATACCCAAAATTATCATCAAAGTAGTAACACGAAAATCACCATTTAAATTCACAATAATTACTTTTCACAATTAAGCATTTATGAATTTGAGAAGAAGAAGAGATTATACAAAGGATTATGAATGAAAACTAGCCCACTTACCTCAAATCTTCACAAATCTAAGCTAGTGCTTCACTTTACCTTCAAACCCTTGAGTCTCTACCCTCTTCTTGCTCTTCAAGTTCTTCTCTCTTCAAAACCCTCTCTCTAGCCCTTTCTCTCTCTACCTCTCCCAAAATGTTTTGTGAGAATGAACAAATGATACTAGGTGACCTAGTTTTCCCAATGACTAAGGTTTAAATAGGCTCACCACTATTGGGCTTAACTCTTAATGTCTTAATGGGCTCAACTCACTCACTAAACAATTCACAAAGTTTCTACTCACCTAACGGTAAAAAAATAACGATTGCTTACCGGCTCTTAATTAATTACAACAACCCACTAATAACTTAATAAAATAACTATTCACCCCAAGCACTACAAAATAATCTAAGTGGTAAAATTACTAATCTACCCTTGCCCACAAAATGACCAAAATACCCGTCTAACACCAAACCCGTCAAAATACACACATAGGCAATTAATCACATACGAGCATAATTAAAACACACATAAAACAATTAAAATAAATCTAACGAATATCGGGCTGTTACACGCCGCATTTTGGAGGGCGCGCCTCGTGCGCTAGTGCTTTTTTCAGCACTGGTTCTCATATCCGGGGCGCGTGGCAGGACTCTCGGGGGGCTTTTTGCCTTTGTAATAGAATTTTTCCACTTTGTAATGTCTTCAGAGGCTTCTTGAATCAACATTCATTGTCTTTCCGAATCCTTATGAGGTGCTTCCCTTTGCCGATTTGCATGATTTTAAATTGAATTACATACAAAAACCTAATAATTGCTTGGATCAAAACATTACAAAATGTCTCGAAAACCATATGCCATTTTTTCCTAAAAACTCCTATGAAGTAGATCAAAACTTAACTAAAATGACTGAAAACTAAGTTGAAAATCACATAAGATGATATGTCATCAAAACCACACAAAAATAACGAGGCTTCAATCAAAAACCGTAAGACCCATGAGTTATGGCTGTTTGACGTAATTTATAAAGAGCATGAATGATTTTGGTAGTTTCAGTTATGATTTGATTAGGATCATAAATTTACGAGATTTATATATTATAATAATCATAATGTATAATTTGTGGGTGGAGACAAAGATTTGAACACTTCCTTTGATAAAAAAAAATTCAATTCATATTATTAAAAATATATATAACATTAAATTATTATCTTTTTCTATTATTTTTTGTGTGTGAGAAAATAGAATGTTCGAATCTTTATATTCATGCAAGTATTAGAGTTGTCAAAATAGACTTACCCCTAAAGGTCAACATGCCAATCAGAATAAAAAGTAGGATTTGAGCCTTAATATTCTATCCTGAACGTTTTCCGAGCTATTTAGTTCGACTCTATATGGTTTACTACCTAGCTATTGGGGCTAACCTATATGGGCCACAAGTAGTCTGTTTGACTCAAATAACTAAAATTGCTATAATAAATTAGTAACGTTTATAAACCACTGAAATTCTACCTTTCTCTAACCACAGAATAAGTTTATTTTGATGAAATCATTTACAAGATAGTTAATGTAGATCCGGTTCCTCTAAAGTGATTAACCATCAAAATTAAAGTAGGTATTGTAGGTATATCATAACAAACCATAGTTTATTACTATCATTACTTAATAAATTAAAGTAGGTATTGTAGGTATATCATAACAAACCATAAGTTTGTTACAATAAAAACTCTTGATTTTCTCACTTTAAAGGATTTTCACCCTTTTTTATTAAATAGCACATTTATTTGTCATACCACCCTTACAAGAAGTACAATATGGAAGCAGGGAAACAAAGACGAAAATCGATTATGCTCCCAGACCCCAAACGCCTGCATGTATGGGCACACAAACATGCTAAGAAAGCCAAAACAACAAAGAAAACAACACCATGCAAAAAAATAGCAAAGGTAATAAAACCAAAATTCCACCTATACCGATACAAAATAGAACTTCCATACAATCATTAAGATTCCAACATCTTGTGAATTATTCTAAGTAAGAATCAAGGCTTAAATTAGATGAATAATACGACATGTTACCTGAGTGTTCCAACACACAATTATGATTATCATTGTGGGTAGATTCCAACCTTAAGGAAAATGGGGATTTTACTACAACATTTCGATTCAGATAATCGAATATAGTGTAACTATTACTATGAAAACATATCAGATATATGTTATAGAAAATATTATAGCATTATGATAAGACTAATGGGTAGATCACTGACCCGACAAATTAATTACACGTTAAAGACGGGATCACTACGTCTTTAAAAATATGTATAAGTCGTGTCTTTTGTTGTTCACGCTAGTGGGACACAGAAGATTCACGCCAGTGAGACGGGACACTTTCCGCAATGATGGCCTGCACGACGACAAGAGGAGTCCGGTGTTAGCCTTAAATGGGAATTTTCAACGGCCAACAGTGGTATGTGGATGGGGTTACTCCACCCAGTGCATGCTGTAAAATGAACTCAGATTAATTGTGTGTTACAAGCTGACTTCTAACATAATAATTTATGAATCATGAAATGAATATGATCAGATTTATGAAAGGATTTAGACAGCGATCCTAGTTTTCCCCCCGATTGCTCAGTTATGCATAATGAACCGTATAAACCCAAAATGGGTTGAGTATAGTGAAATAGCGATCATAGGTTTCCCCCGAGATTGCCTACAGCCTAGGATAAGTGGAACTCACTAAGACATCTTGTCTCATCCCAATCCTTTTTATTTATTTTTTCAGATTAACAAGTTGCTCGTTCAAGAGGAGGCGAATATGCAGTTGAATGGATTATATTCAAGAGCTCGTTCGTACCAGACAAAGATATTTTATTTATGTATTCAAATACTTAGCGGATATATGTATTTGGCAGTTGATTTTTTTTATCAAATGTACGAACTTGTTTTGATGTGTATGTATTCATTTGGCTGAAATTATGCCGTAATTTTAATGTATCTAATACTAAGTTAACGCACATGTTAAATATTGTAGATAAATTTAGTATGGGTGTTACATATTCGATGTTTTTCTAACATTCTAATTAGTGCTAGTGTTTCTTTTTCATGAGTAGGATAATTAATTTCACTTTCTGAAAAGGTTCCAGACATATATTTGCATAGTAATTCTTTCTTTTGTACAGGGGGTTTTGCTTTAATAACACCTCCCCAATTTTCATTAGAGGCATCAGTCTCAATAATAATTTAATCATCATCTGATGGATGATATAATTCTGGAAGGTCTTGACATAAATATTTTAATTTAGTAATAAGTGCTTCATCGTCTTCGATCCATGACCAAATCGCATCTTTCTTAAGCTTCTGGTGGAGTAACTTTCTTTCGGATGCAAGACTTTTTATAAAACCTTCATTTGAAATCTATCTTAATAATCCTAGAAACCTTTGTAATTCCTTTCTCCTTTAGTTTGGTTGGAAAATTTTGATGTTTTTCCAACACATGCTTTTGCATTATAATTTTCCCTTTTTCTATTTCTAGTCCTAAATAATTTAATTTTATTCTGAGCTATAACAACCTTTTTCTCACTCAATACTACTCCATGCTCAAAACATTTACTTAGTACTAATTCTACTTTTTTAAAATGATCCTCTAAATCTTTATTTGAAAAAAATAATATATCATCAATATAAATTAGAAAAAAATCCTTAAATTCTTTATTATGCAAAAATACCCGGTGATTGTTTCATCCCCATTGGAAGTACATTCCATTCATATTGACCTTGGGGACAACTAAGTGTTGTTAAACCTTTAGATTCTTCAGTTCGTCTTATTTGATAAAATCCTGATTTACAATCAAAGGTGCTAAACCAATTCATATTTCCAACCCTTTCGATAATTAAATCCTTTCTTGTAAGAAAATATGAATCTCCTTCCATTGCATCATTTATTTTTTATAATTAATTACCATCCTTCTTTTCCCTCTTTTTATTTCATTATGGTTTTCAACATAAAATGCAGGCGCATAATGTTTACTTTTTGATGGTTTTATTAATTCTTTTTGACACATTTGCTTAATATCTTCAGCAAATTCATCTCTATCTTGTTTTGTGTATATCATAGGTTTACACTTAATTTCTGTTGTGGGATCTTTTAATCTTAATTCAACTAATTCCTTATTTTTATTATTAATTTTTTGATATAGTGGGTCTTTACTACAAACTTTCGCTAGTAATTCCTCTATATGTGCGGGTATTTTTCTTCCTGGTTCTAAATTTACATACTTGGCGCATTTTTCTATAAATTAATTCTATAATTTCACCACGTTTTAAAAATTATAATAATGTTATATTATTGGTGCCATTAAAAATGATAAGAAATGATATTATATTTTTAATATTGGTTGGTAATTGAAAATGATAAACATAGTTCATTAAAAAAACAACGTTCAAAATTTACATACATTATTGCAATCAGAAAAAGGTGTTCAGACAGGCACAAATTACTTATCTGACCACTAGTAAAAAATAGTGATCGTAAGATTTTTATTTTTTTTTTGTTGACAAAATCGTAAGAAATTTTGTTGAACATTCTACAATGTTTTAAAAAAATGAATGAAAATAATTAAGGAAGGTCCATTTAGCCCGTGGCCCGTAAGGAAGGTCCATTTAGCCCGTATAATGAATGAAAAATAGAGCTTTTTAGCCCAACCTGATAATGTATAATGTCTGTTAGGGCCAGCCCTAAATAGGTCGGGTAGGGTAACTCGTCTAGACTGATATATAGGTTTTGAAAGCTAGCAGCAGCCGCAGCTACCCACAAACCTATTGTTCCTCTCCTTCCACCGGAAGCATCTAATCAATTTCTCATGATCGACCTTAGAAGCTTATGAAAACAAAGAAGATTACTTGTTACATTCACTATCATCTCAAATCAAACGAATCAAACACTTCAATGTGTGAGCCTGGAGTTTGATTACAGAAAGGTATGCAGTATTTTGATTTCTTCATTAGATCTGGTTACGCTTTCTGTTCTCTCTAGTTTTAATTTCTACGAAACTGTAATTTCTTTCTTGCAGCTTCAGTGTAGAGATCTGATGCTATTCCTTGATCATGATGATTTTAATTTGTTGTCGTCATCTACAATCTCCTTTCTTTGGAGGATTATTGGTGACGTTCTATTTTTCTATTTCAACTCGAGTGTGATTTCTTTGATTAAAAAAGTGAGAAACTTCAACAGAATGGGCTGTTCAAAAGGACAGATCCATAAAAAGGGTACTCAAAAATCTACTTTAGATTTTCTTTTTATGTTTAGCGTTAAATCATCTAATTCTACATTCAAGATTTTCATATTTATTGATGTTGATCATGTGTGTAGACATTCAACACATCTGCTGTATAAGAGAAAACCTAAATACACATTGGGTTCAAGCCTAATCAACTCAAGCAGGCGAATCAGGTACACAATCTTAGGACAATTTAATTTTGTTTTCCAATGGGGTGATTCAATATATCGTACAATAAACGGCTTGATTTATTCTTGAGATATTGCAATGTGTTTCATTCTATTAAATGGTCATTTCAAGAATGAGATGTCTAGAAATTGATTCATTTGTCAATCATGCAACAAGATAAAAGCTTGTGTGATTTTCCCCTACTTTAAATCTTGTCTAATAAAAAATTCATTTACAAATATGAAAATCATATAAACAAGAGAAACATATTTGAAAATTATAAATATGTTTCATGGAAGTATTAAATGGTTTTGTTGAATACTTTATTAAGTTTCTTGCATTCAGGATGTGTAACATTTTAAATATATTTTATGTAAGTATCAAATGATTTTGTTGAATGCTTCCTGAAATTTAAATATGGTTATTTTTTTATTTTTTTTAAGGAGCAGGAAAGGGATACAGAAATTCAAAGCGCTGCCAAAAGTACATTCTTGCCTTTGTGTGTTAACTGGGCAATATTGGAGGCTACTCTCTTGATGGTTGTCATGAGTTTTTACCTGCTAGAGCCGAAGGCACCACCGATTTTTTTAAATGTGCTGCTTGTAAATGTCACAGAAACTTCCATTGTATTGTACCTGCGACTACTCTTGTAATGCCTTCATCTAGTGGGATCCACATTCCAAGGGAGGATCTTCAAGAAAATAAACATGTTAGGCATGTTGAGCCTATCAATGGTGATGGTCGTGATGGTGCTGGAGATGGAACGTCGAACTCGAATAAGAGGTTTAGGACAAAGTTCACCCATGAGCAAAGGAAGAAGATGTTGGATTTTGCTATATGACATTAGGGTGGAAGATTAAAAATAATGATGAGAATGTTGTTGAACAATTTTGTAACGAGATATAAGAGGTTTAGGACAAAGTTCACCCATGAGCAAAGGAAGAAGATGTTGGATTTCGCTATGACATTAGGTTGGAAGATTAAAAATATTGATGAGAATGTTGTTGAGGAGTTTTGTAACGAGATATAAGAGGTTTAGTACAAAGTTCACCCATGAGAAAAGGAAGAATGTGTTCGATTTTGCTATTACATTAGGTTGGGAGATTAAAAATAATGATGAGAATGTTGTTGAACAATTTTGTAATGAGATATAAGAGGTTTAGGACAAAGTTCACCCATGAGCAAAGGAAGAAGATGTTGGATTTCGCTGACATTAGGTTGGAAGATTAAAAATATTGATGAGAATGTTGTTGAGGAGTTTTGTAACGAGATATAACAGGTTTAGTACAAAGTTCACCCATGAGCAAAGGAAGAATGTGTTCGATTTTGCTATTACATTAGGTTGGGAGATTAAAAATAATGATGAGAATGTCGTTGATGAGTTTTATAATTATGAGTTCTTGTAACAATTTGTAATCCAGTAATATTTTCTAATGATGAATGTTCTTGTAACAATTTTTTCTCTGGGAAGAAGTAGCATTTATATTTATGTTATCAAAAAGTATGCTCAATTCTCATCTACCAAAAACAAGAATTCTTAATTCTAAAATGTTTGTTGGAAGAAGGATAGTTTCTTCATAGCATCACTTTTTTTTCTAGCTCTTGCATTTTCTGAATTTTAATGTCTTTGTATTATATATTTTAGTTTGTTATTGGCTCTTTTATTTCTTGATAATAACTATAAAGTGCAAATATTTTTAGCTTCTCCATCTGCCTGAAAGAAAGTCGGGGAATTTCGTGTTCTGTAATGGTTAATATGGTCATATGCTGCATGTATACTTTATCTTATGTTTGTTTTGTTTCTTAGAAGAGAAAACTTAATGTATTTCATTTAAAATAAGAGTTGAGATACATAATAGAACGCAAATGAAAATACGAAAACTAACGTAACATTGAGCTACCTTAGCTAAACTATGAGCTACCTAATAAACCTAACATCAAAGGTTGATAAATCAGAAGAAATAAGGAGTCGACAAGCATTAATAATTAACGTAAAATCTGAGATACCAAGTGTACAACCATAGATACAGTCAACCACCACCTTTGAGTCCATCTCCGCAAAGTCACCCAACAATTTGTTTTAGCGGGGCATCTAAATTTTCTAAAGCAGCAAACATAACCAAAGAAAAACTGTCATTTTGATCAATAATAGATAGGAGGGAGGGCCCAATACCAATATGGTACCAACAATCAAAACTATTGTCGCACTCGAAGAAAAGATGGAAACTAATTTCATTGTAGACTGTACATACCGCACAAGAGCCTTGACATGGAACATCCCGGCTTTGCAAACATAGCCTTATAGGGAGACAATTGTGACAGGCTCGCCAAAGAAAATTCCTAACCTTAAGGTTCCAGATAAGATTCCAATGTCCTGCTCATCTTAACCAAAAGGAAGCAAAAACATGAAACACCCAAACTGCTGGAATCATTTAGAAAAACACAACATGCCTAACCTGCTAAAACTACATTCTCGCACCAGGTTCCAGCAAAGCGATAAAACACCAAAAACTAACAACAGACGACACAGCCAAACCCTCCTGAAAAACAAAAAACTCAACCCCTAAAACAAAACAGCAGAACCGATAACAAATAAAACACCAAAAGCACACCTAGCTTACCTAGACAAACAATCTCTAGGATTCCAACACCACTCATAATGCATAAAACTCCAATTTCAATCGATTAAGACTCCAATACCAAGATAAAACCATAATAGAATCAAAAATTTCATGCGCATCCGTAACACTATCATTAAAAATCATATCATTCCTCTCCTTCCAAATCGTCCAAATTGCGGCATGCAAAATCAATCAAAAACCTTTTCTATTGTATTTCTGGAGTTAATAATGCATCAAATTCTTGGGACTTTGGATCTCCTCCACTCATAATTCAGTAATGTTAATCCTCTTTTTTGTCTTTCTCACTAATGGCTAATGTGTTGTATATGAAAATTATGCTTTTCTTACTTTTAGTTTAATCTTTGGAGTTGGAGTCTGAAATAGCTTACTTTATACTATTCTATTAGATACTGATTTATTGTTTTTCAACTTTTGGGTTAATTGCCATATAGGTTTCTAAATTCCCTTTGTGAAGATTTGTTCCCATCACGTTACCTTCCTGAAAGGTTCTACTGTTTATATATGATTTTGAGTTAAGCTATCAATGACAACCTGAAACGTCAATCTTAGGTTTCTTTCTATTTACAGTCGTTGAAATCAACTAAAATACGAACTCCCATTGTCAATTCCTCGAAAGAAATCATCTGCCTTGTCAATTCCTAGGGGACCAGGGAAATCAAGCTCGGTAAACTCGGGTAAACTCGAGTAAAATCGGAATGTAAATCTAATTTTTTTTAGATAGTTTTATTAACAACTTTAGGAACTTGTGAAACTTGCCCTTTTGGATGGTTAAGACTTAAGAGACTTATGATTTTGCAAGTTTATTTGTATTTTGATGTTTAGTTGAACATAATGCTTTCTTATGGTGGTTGAAAACCTTTAAAATTTAGTCATATTTTGCCCTATTAGACTATTTACAATATTATATTAGTTTACATATGTCATGTAAATAATAAATTTTATTTTATTTTAATTTTAGGTAAACTCGTACGAGTTTTCGAGTCGAGTTTACCTAGGCAAAACGAGTTGAGGGAAACTCTCGAGTTGTAAAACCTTGCATACAGGTATATAAATTCCCTTTGTGAAGATTTGTTCCTTACACATGCTACCGTCCCGAAAGTTTCTACCGTTACCGAGAAAAAGGCCGCGACAAAAAGCTATAGGTAGCGAACATTATTGTTTTTCACCGTTTTTACGGAGTGAACAAAAATCATGACGAAACGCCGTTACGACCGCGACAAAACACCATTACGGCCGCAAAAATATGTCATTCAAGATATTAGACATAGAATCCGGATATTTTTTTCAATTGAGATAGATGAAAATCATATTATTAGTACATATTTGACCATAAATTACATAAGTTATCTCCTTATCTAGTTTAGAATTCCAAATCTTTCTCTAGTTTAAGTTATTTAAGTTCATATCATTATTTAAGAGTTGTGCAATGTTGTGATTAATTCACACCGCGACAAACGAAATCAGTATTGCAAAACCCCTAATAGCAGAAATCGCGAAATCCTATATGCAACCGCGACCTTCACCGCGACCATTATTTAAAACCTTGGTTTTGAGCTAAAAGTTACCTGCGACAACCTGAAATGTTAATCTTGTGTTTCTTTCTACTTCCAGATGTTAAGAATGATAAAAAAAAATAAAAAAATATGAAGAAAGTCTAGCTGAGGGAGAAGAAAGTCCACATGATGGATGTTTTTGAAAACAACATATTTATTAAAACACAAGTGTCATGTACAAGCTGTACACAAAGACATTAACAAAAGTGTTATAAAGCCACCAAAAACAAAGAGCCTTGTACAGCATGAAGGACATTAACAATTAAGCTCCATTCCCATCCAAACCACTACACGCTCTTTCCCAACATCAGAATCATCTTCTATTCATACAATTTTTCGGATCCCAAGTCCACTCATAAAAAAGACAAGTTGCGCTATCCACTGCTGATTTTCCATTTTGGAAGAAGATTGAATCTGGAACATTGCTTAAGACTTAGACATCATGGGACCCAAAGATCCATATTCAAAGACATTCAAGAAGTTCAAAAGGATGGCTCCATAAAAACGACACTAACAAATTTAATTTAGATTTGATGTTTATGATTACGGTGAAATTTTTGAATTCTAGTAATGACGTTCACCATTTTGATATTCATTAATATTGATCTTGGCTCGAATTGTCTTTTACATGGTTTGTGATTCACTTTATTTCATTTTATAAATTTAAATTATGCTTCTGATATAGTTTTCTTTTTTGAATTGGCTAGTAAATGTCATGTTTGGTATTTAGGTATTGAAATATCTGATCACCTTCTTTCAACTGTAAATGCATAACACATAAGGATTAATGTGGCCATAGCGAGAGAAATTATTTTTTTATTTTTTAAATGTGAAGTGTTGTTAAATGGTGGCTATAGTAATTGTGAAACTCTATTCGATGCAACTGCAATCCTTGTCTTTATTCATTATATTTGTTCGTAATGCCTTTTATATATTGATAAATGTACGAATTGAACCCAGATATCAATAGGCTATTAGCCTTAGATGTTGAATTCGATCTAATATAATGTTCAATCTAACAGGTCACTTTTGAGATAATAGATTGTTGGGTTGTCATTAAGAAATTAACGTTTATAAAGCCTTTGACGGTGACAAACTCACAGAAGAGTTTAGGGTGTTATAATCGGAGAAGAGGGTTCAGAATCAAGAGATTGACGAAAGCTATTTTGTTATATTATCGTGAAACAAGGAGAATAATTGTTGAGAATATGTTCAAATTACCGAACAGCTTGAAGTAGATGATTCAACAAACCTGATCATCTTTCCTTTAGATATCTTTACCAAATTATTTACATTTTACAATTCAGTTAATGACTGTCAAACCAAATTATATGTCGAGTGCATGCATTCCCTCCTTTTGCTAATATTCAAACTGACAACGATATTTCCTAGTAGAAATTAAAGAAATCCCTGAGGATACAAATTATATATTATGACGGTAACACATATTTAGTACACTTACTAAAAATCTATTAAGTTTTTGACGCCATTGTAAACTGGTAAGATGCAAACTGGTAAGCTTGAATGAAGTTGTGTCACGCCAAAACTTTCATGCTTTTATTTTATTTTTAGTTTTGTTTTTTTTAATTATATTTCTTTCGATAAATCTATATTATAAATAATGAGATACCATATATAAAGGAAATATGAGGTTTTGGTCTGGCTTTTATATCCTTCCAATTACACCCTTAAATAAATTTGTCTATGTAATGCTATTTGTTGGTGTCAACTAAAAAGATAATAATTTTACAACAAAAAAAATCAAAATCTATATTAATGTTATATTGTTGGTGTGATTAAAAAATATAAGTATTAATCTTAGAGTTTTCCTTCAAAAAAAAAAATCTTAGAGTTTAATGGTAGTGGGTTGACAGTCCAAAACAATTTTGAACCTAAGCCAATCAAAACATTTAGAATCGCCACATCAATTGATGTTTTTAATTTACATGCAAAGTTATTTTAAACGGTCAACCCACCACAATTAAACTCCTAATCTTATATTTGCTATATGTTTGGTAATTGAAAAAGATAAACATAGTTTTTACAATTTGAAAGGCGCAAAAAATTATAGATATAACTTTAATCAAAACAAAAACTTCTTTAAAAAAATTATCGTTCATAATTTACATGCATTACCGCAATAAAATAATGTGCATAGGAATTTTTTGAACATTCTACAATGTTTTGAAAAATATGAAAATAATTAAAGCATGTCCATTTAGCCTGTGGCCTGTATAGGGTTGTATAGTATTTTTTTTTTTTGAAGAGGGTCATATAGTTTTTTTAAAGTCCATATTTAAATGGAGCTTTTTAGCCCAGCCCGATAAAGTCTAATGTTTGTTAGGGCCGGCCCTAAACAGGTCGGGTAGGGTAACCCATCTTCACACCTATACGTAATAGATTGATGTATAGGTTTTGAAAAGGAACCCTTTTTTCCAGCTGCAGCCGCAGCTACCCACCAACACTTTGTTCCCCTCCTACCACCAGCAGCATCTAATCATTTTCACATTTTAGAAGCTTGTGAGTAGAAGGAAGACTACTTGTTACATTCACTATCATCTCAAATCAAACGAACCAAATACTGCAATTTGTGAGCTTGGAGTTTAACTACATATAGGTATGCAATATGTTTACTTCTTCATTAGATCTGATTTCATTTTCCTCTTCTCACTGGTTCTAATTTATACGAAACTGTAATTTCCTTTCTGCAGCTTCGAGGAGATCTGATGCTATTCCTTGATCATGATGATTTTAACTTCTTGTTGTCATCTACAATCTCCTTTCTTTGGTGGTTTATTGGTGACGACATCGTTTTATTTTTCTATGTCAACTTCGACTCAAGTGTGATTTCTTTGATTAAAAAAGTGAGAAATTCCAACATAATGGGCTGCTCAAAAGGTCGGCGGCATAAACACGGTATTCGAAAATATACTTTAGACTTTCTGTTTATGTTTAGGGTTAAATCATTGAATTCTACATTCATTTTTATATTTATTGATATTGATCATGTGTGTCGACACTCAATGCATCTGCTATTCAAGTCTTTTTACCACTGAGAGTGGAACGAATTTTTGTTGCAACCTAAGAGAAAACCAAGATACACATTGTCTTGATGCCTAATCAATTCAAGCAGGCGAATAAGTACGTGATCTTAGTACAATTCAATTTTGTTTTCCAATTGTATGATTCAATATATCATAACATAAACAACTTGATTTATTCTTGAGATATTGCAATCGTTTTCTCTGTTAAATTGTAGTTTAAAGAATGAGATCTCTAAAAATGGATGCATTTGTCAATCATGCCACAAGATAAAAGCTTGTGCGGATTTCCCCTGTTTTAAAGCTTTTCCAAGAGATTACATTTAATTTTATAGGTCTGCGTTGTGAGTTTTGAAGTTAGTAAAGTAATATAGGAATAATTACAGATTTATTTACTAATCTGAAAATGATATAGACAATAGAATCAAATTTGAGAATTATAAATATGTTTCATGGAAGTATTAAATGGTTTTGTTGAATGCTTTATTAAGTTTCTTGCATTCAGGATGTGTAATATTTGAAATATATTTAATGGAAGTATCAAATGATGTTGTTGAATGCTTCATGAACTTTCAATGTGGTTAGTTATTGTATTGTTGGAGTCATTATTTAGTTGAATCCTCTTTTTTGTCTCTCTTACTAATGGCTAATGTGTTGTATATGACAACTACGTTTTCTACCTTGAGTTTAATCTCTTACCATTCTTTCAAATAGTATTTTTTATTACTTAAAATAAATAAATTATCCTCTTGTTGAATAATCATGGTGGAAATATTTGCAGTAGAGATTCTACTTTATATTTCCAACGTATTGAGCAAATTACTATTAGTATTCATGCAGAAAGAAAGGAAATACATTTTTGATTACTCTCCACCAATGTATCCTTTTTCTATGAATGTCTATCACCTGACTGTGTTGTAATTTTCTGTTGCAGTCTTACTATTGTCCAGATACCGAGCAATACTTCAACACATATCGCAGGCTCATACGGTATGTAAACTATGCTAAGAAAAACCGGGTTGGTGCCTACGGACTGGTGAGTTGAATTTAATTTTTTCTGAATCATCACAACAATTTTGTGAAAGTTTCTTGCATTTTCGACATGTAATATTAAGTTTCAATGTGGTTACTGACACTGTACTGTTGGAGAGGAAGAGTGCAACAAATTCTTGGGACTTTGCATAATTTAGTTATGTTAATCCTCTTTTTTGTGTGTGTGTGTCTCTCTCTCAGTTGTGACTATGATTAATATGTCGTATATGACAACAATGTTTTCTACTTCGAGTTTCATTTTTTCAGTTGGAGTCGGCAATACCTTGCTTTATATCAATTTATTAGATTAGATACTAATTTATCGTTTTTCATCATGTGTGGTTGATTGCCATATAGGTTTATAAATTCCCTTTGTGAAGATTTATTCCTACACATGCTACCCTCCTGAAAGTTTCTACTGTTATAGTTTTGAGTTATATGTTATCTGCGACAACCGGAAATGTTAATCATATGTTTCTTTATATTTTCAGATGTTAATCTTATGGTTTTGAGCTGTACAGGGACATTAATAAAAAGGTTATAAATCCACCACACACAGAGAGAGCCCTGTACAGAAAGAAGGACATTAGAAATTAAGCTAAATTCCCTCCATGCAAACCACCACAACCTCTTTTTCAATATCAACATCATCTCCTATCCATTCAATTTTTCGGATTTCAACTCCACCATTAATCTTCCATTTTGGAAGAAGATTGCATCTGGAACGTTGGTGAAGACATGGACATCATGGGACACAAAGATTGCATCTGGAACGTTGGTTAAGACATAGACGTCATGAGACCCAAAGATCAACATTCAAAGACATTCAAGAAGTTCAAAAGGATGGCTCCATAAAAACTATACTAACAAATTTAACTTAGATTTTCTGATTACTACGGTGAAATTTTTTAATTGAATTCTAGTAATGACATTCAAGATTTTGATATTTATTAATATTGATCTTGGCTTGAGTTATCCTTTACATGGTTTGTGATTCAGTTTATTTCATTTTACAAATTTAAATTATGCTTCTGATATTGTTTTTTTTCTTCGAATTGGATAGTAAATGTATCTTTGCTAATTAAGTGCTGAAAAATATGATCAGCTTGTTTCAACTTAAATACATAACACAAGGATGAGTGTGGCCATAGTTTGAAAAAAAAAATCATTTTTGGTATTTTTTAAATGGGAAGAGTTGTTAAATAGAGGCTATAGTGGTTACAGGATTTGAACATATTGATATGATCCCATGATACACTATTTAGTAGAATTTTTTGTCAAAAAGCGGTGTTATTGCATGGTCTCACATAGAAATTTGACAACATTGAAGATGTGTGAAACAAAGTACATATGATTTTACAAAAATTAACCCTTTTGGAGGAGAATTTGTCCGCGGTGGAGGAGGTCGTTTTTAGGGAGCTTTGGAAGGGTAAGGCGCCGTCTAAGGTGTTGGCCTTCGCGTGGACTTTGCTTCTTGATCGAATTCCTACCTAGGTAAATCTCTCAAGAAGGCATTTATTGGGAGTGGAAAATTCAAAAAGGTGTGTGTTTTGTGATGGCGAAGATAAAACGGTGACACGTTTATTTCTTCATTGCCGGGTGATTTCGAAGGTGTGGAGGGAGGTGATGTCGTGGTTGAACTTTAATTTTATCACGCCTCCGAATTTGTTTATCCATGCTATTTGTTGGTTTAGTGAGGTGAGGTCTAAAAAGCTTAGACGAGGTGCTTTGATAATTTGGAACGCCGTGGTGTGGAGGGTGAGAAACGATCATATTTTTTATAACAAGGTTAGTGGTGTAGAGGAAATGGTGGATCGTGTCAAGGTGCTTTCGTGGCAATGGAGCTTGAATAGGCTTAAAATTGTGACGTGCTTATTGTACGAATGGTGTTGGAATCCTCGCTTTTGTCTTGGAGGTTAAGTAAAGCGGGTGATCAATTGTGGCTGTTCGGTGTTTGGGGTCTGTTAAACCAGGACAGTTCTGTGCTTCTGTCAGTGTATTGCGGTCTCCATTATATGCTGCTGCTGTTGTTTCTTTTTTTTTGGTGTTTTAGCTGCAATTGAATTTAAGGCCTTTTTATTGGGTGCTGCTCGCATGTTTTCCCTTCTGTTTGGGATCAGAACTTTTTATTCTATTTTGTAGCTCTCTTTGGCACTGCCTTTCTCATCTTGAGTGGGTGTAGTGCAGTTTTAATACATTTGGCTGTTCCAAAAAAAAAAGTACATAGGGTGCTAAATTTCTCCTAACCCATGACTTTTATTGGTGTTGTTTCGTTGTCAGCATGGATTCTGGACGAAGCTAGGTGACTACAACATGTTTCTATGGGTTCAAAATTGATTTAAAAATTGTCTTTTAAGTTTGGTGTTATATTGATACAAATACATGTAAATTTTCTTCAATTTATTTTGCCATAAATATTGGAATCAGTGTGTAAAGAAACTAAATAACTTTGTTGAATTTTAATTCACTATGGTTTGCTTTTTTTTTCTTGAAAAGCTAAAATGGAATATATTACCAAAACAAGGTGTACTAAGAAAGAAGCAGCAAGGTCCAAACAATATTTACAAGAGAAACAGTACAATAAAATAAAACTAGAACGGAAATAACTATTAGCCTATGCTCAACATGGTGAACGGACTAAGCCACCAACCATGAAAGTTGAAGGGAAGAGTAGTAAGTTTCGCCTTCAACCACATAAAAGTGAGGGACTTAATCTTATCAACCACCTGAAATACCGAACATGTTTTGTCTATAAAGAGCATGTTATTTCTTTCTTTCCTGATTTTCGAGACGATAGTAAACCAAATAACCAGAGAAATTGACTAACGAACCTTTGCTGAACCACCATTATAACTGAACTGAATAAAATGATCAGGCAAATACTTTGAGTTTAATCTTTGCAGTTGGAGTCTGCAATAACGTACTTGCTTTATATCAGTTGGAGTCTGCAATTAAATTTGTTTGCTCAGAGCGAGCGTTTAGAAGTAAACTGTTTTAGACTACAAAATGTTAACGGTGGTTAGAATTCTTTAAATATCCTCTATTTATTTGTTTGAATTAAATAACAGCCGGTCTATTCATAATTATTAATGTTGATCATGTGTGTAGACATTCAACGCATCTGCTGTAGACACATTCAACGCATCTCTTGATCATGGGTTCAAGCCTAATCAATTCAAGCAGTCGAATCAGGTACACAATCTTAGTACAACTTAATTTTGTTATCCTATGGGATGATTCAATATATCGTAACATAAACGGCTTGATTTATTCTAGATATATTGCAATCTCTTTCTTTGTGTTATATGGTCGTTTAAATCTTGTCTAATCAAAAATTCATTTACAAATCTGAAAATCAAATAAACAAGAGAAACAAATGTGAGAATTATAAAATATGTTTCATGGAAATATTAAATTGTTTTGTTGAATGCTTTATTAAGTTTCTTGCATTCAGGA
>Ga0228710_1002065_pt1 | contig 31176 bp, 13 predicted proteins | sample MedpolnodulmetaG_FD_177995 | JGI IMG/M metagenome (GOLD analysis project Ga0228710, IMG submission 177995) | Root nodule microbial communities from Medicago polymorpha collected in Santa Monica, California, United States - pink nodules | ecosystem: Host-associated > Plants > Roots > Nodule...
TGGATAAGTCTAATGACATAATCCTAATCAAACCAAGCCATAAACCCTAATTTTATATAAATCTACTTTCTAATCTAATTCACCGTTTTTATAATGAATTAACAAATGTCAAACTCATAAAGCGACAGCAGAGGGTTAGTATTTGTTAATTCATCATCTCAAATATCAATTCATAAAGCGACAACGGAGCTTTGATATTGGAACAAGTGAATTTAGACAAAGGTTGCGAAACATGAGAATAGTATAGCAAACCTTGAGACATATAAAGTTTCGTTCTTCAAGGATTCTAATAGCAATCAGCCATGAGAATAGGCGTGGTTGCTAGAGGAACACACTCACTGCACTTCGAAAGAAGCTTTGATACGCTAAAGAGAAACTCGTCTTTAGAAAGTAGGTTGAATATAAAGTTTAAGTTTAGGGTTTGTTTGTGAAGGATTTGTTATTATGATGAACCAATAATCCCAAGGCGCTTTTTATTATTATTCTTTTTAACCATTAAAAACCCAACCTTTACAACTAAACTTTCTTCTAATCATCTTCTAAAAGTTAATTAAATTGAAAAACTCCATGTTGGAACGATACTCTCTTTTTACTACTTCGGTAGAACCGTACACTTGCGGTTTTACTCATCATGGTGATATACCTATGAATTTTCTTCCGTCATTATAGGTTATAGATGACGGATATTCTCTGTCGGAGAAGATGTTCTATTTTACCGATGGTTCCATTTGACCTACGGATATTTTCAGTCGGAGAAAACGTTCCATTTTACCTACGGATTTGGACTATAGGTATAAGCTCTCAGTGAGATCTTCAATGATTTACCCTATAACAATTGTATCACTATGTATACCCACAATTTTTTCTGTATCAATATGTGCTTTAGCGTCAATTTTACGCCTATACAGACACATAACACTCTTAATGCTTGATTATTTAAATTTTTACTCAGAAAATAAAATTACAAACTATACGCAATTAAATAAATATATTTAGGGAGCATAACTAAACAAAAAGTTCCATACCATATAAATAGTTAGACCATGCCAATACTAACTTTAGAGCATTATACTAATAACATAAAAGATATTTTTCTGATCATTTCCTATCATATAATAGGCGTACAAAACCTTATGTATAACAATGTAAAAGAGAAAAAAAAGAAACAATGTGTCCACTTAATAGCTAAGTATGAGTAACCAAAAAAAATAAAAATAGCTAAGTATGTGTTTGTTTTCACGTCCAAATATACAACAAACGTGCGTTTATATGATGCTACATTTTGTAGCTTCTTGATTTTCACTGCAAAATTGCTTAAAGGCACGACAATTTAGCTTTAAATGCAGATCCAAACAATACATAAGTTTCCAACTTCATGTGTCCAATATTAGCTTTTAATCTTCATCTACAAGAAATAAAAAAGAACAAATGAATATTAACACAATTTAACATAGATAATATAACTCCTAAAAAAGCAAAGGAAAGCCACACAGTCTACCTACTACCACACGATAACAATTATGCAAGACTCATGATGCAAGAATAAAGCAACACTAATAATTGATCAAAAGAAAATCAAAAGAAAATCCTTGTATCCAGTGACATCATTTTCACACCACAAAAGTGGAATCAGAGTAACCACAACAGTCCAACTATTCACAAATGATAAGGACATATACATGTTCCTGCATTACCTAAGTTGATCAGACCAACAGGAACAGTGGATAATAATTATAAAAAATACAATATGCATGTCTTTACATTTGGGCAATGCTCAGATCTGATTAGAATTAAAAGAAACATAATCCATACTTGAAAAGGAACTTATGAAGATTACGAAAAATTTAATATACCTATCTCACGAAGGTAGAAGCTGGGATTTCAGTTGGATGGAATAGTTTTTGATGACATTGATGATATTAGTGTATTTTAGATGAGAGAAATGATTAAAATGAATGATTAAGAGAGAAACAGGAACAATGTCACCAATGTTACTAAAAACTAATATCATCCAAGTGCAATACGTAGGAGCCGGACACGGATGGTGATCGTGGAAGGTTATAATGAATGTGAAGGTGAAAGATTCACATAAACTCAAACAAGGTGTAGTAGAAACAGTCCAGTTCCATTAAATTGGAATGGATCAAATATAGGTGGTAGATACAAAATTTCAGCAATCTAAGATATTAGGAGAATGCAGTAAATCCAGCATCCAGATCAATGTTTCCAAGTCCAATCAATACGAGTGTCACACTAGATGCATCAATTGTGTCCTGTTGGTAGAGATTAATCAAGATTAGAGAAGGTAAATACAACTTAGAACATAAGGAAGCAATACTTATAATTATGCGTCATGTTTAAACCAACATTTTGAATAAGGATGCATATCTTGTGCATATTATATATTCAATACTTGCAACTATAGTCAATACACGGTAAACCTAATTAATAACTTATTGCAATTAGCTAGTAGATTAAGATAAGATAAGATTGAAGTTTATAATGCCAAACAAATTTAGTAGATTAAGATTGGAGTTTGAACCTTCTAAAAATAAATCATTACCTATTCTAGTAGCAATGAAATATGATAAGATTGTTCCAGTAGCATTCCAAACCACTTGCAAATGGTCCAAATCTTAAAGAATAAAAGAAGGCATGAAATGACATTGAGCATTAGTACAAAACCAAAATTGTTTATAAGTAATATAAGATAAGTTCATCATCACCTACTTCAAATCATAATCATCTATGTTGAAGATTATATCAGCCTCAATTCCTTTATACTTATTAGCAGCTTTATCATATGCACTAAACACCACATAGAGATGAGCACATTTTTTTTTTTTTTATCTAAATAAACCTCAGATTCCCCCAAAATGAAATTTTATATTTGATTCAGTTCAGGATACTAGAAAAATTATTTATGTTTTTACTCTCACCAAGAAGCCGCATGTATTGTGTCAAATCCACCCATACAAATATATCCAGACAAAAAAAAATTATTACTCAGGGATGCAAAAAATATTCGGTTAATTGTATCTATGATAGGAAACTAAAACCTATCACTAAGAAAACTACAAGAAATTAGGGTTCTAGGTTTAAAATGACAAGATAAAACTATCAAGGTGTGCAATATTTACTCTACTGTTGCTACTTCTGACATTTCTTCCCCATAATTTTGCATTTGATTGGTAAGTTTTACCAATCTAGAGAAATAATCTACAACTTTCTCACAATTTTTCCTTTACATCAATCCACACAATCTCTTCAAGGCATGAATCTTCACTTTCTTGACCTTTGCATCACCTCCAAGCTCTTCAACAAAATATCCCAAGCTTCCATAGAATTGCAGCTTCTGCAGTCTTCTCAAACACTTTCGTATCAACGCATGATGAATGGGAATTAACGCTTTATTGTCTTTCTTCTTCAAATCCTTGTGCGCATTTCCCTGCACTTTAATTTCTTTTGCAAGAAGAGGTTGCACACCATTGATGTCGTGTTTGTACACATCATGAATTGCAAAAATCACCTTCATCTGCCTGAACCATCTTTCCCAGTTTTTGCCATCAAGAACTCGAAGGTTTGCGTGAAAAGTACAATTTCTTGCCATCTTCGGATCTCTTAATCTTTTCCCACTATGCTAATCTATAGTATATATATCATAACAACTAGACACTATACTAGTGGACCATCACATCCTCTGTCGTGCATTATCCTCTGGGATGTATAATCCTCTGGGGTACATAATCCTCTATAGTTTGAATTATACAGCAGATATATGGATTTGTATATTTCAATAGCCAAAGGAATAGAAGATACCAAACTGTAGTTAAAAATACATGGTTTTTTGCGGAGTGTTATATATGGGAAATCAAGACCAAATATATTCATCAAGAACAGTTGTGATCTCTTTTTCTACAATGACTTCCACTGAATATTGTCGGAACAAACCAATTGCTATGAAGTAGATACCATTGATCAGTAGTTATTTCTAATTTTTTCCATAAATAACTTATGATTTATATTACTTACAATTGTTGTATGATACATGTGAACTTTGGTATATTTGAAAGTATAACTTTTGGTTGAGAATAATTTATATGACAAACAACTATAACATAGCTCATACTTTCATCAAATATTGTTAACACAATAACTCATACGTACATTCTGAAGATTTGATGCGGCACTTCTATAAGGATAGATGAATTATTAGTCATTTAATTTAGTATTCTTATTGTTCAACAAACTCATGTCTCGCATTTGATAGATAAGACACGCTCCTCGTTTTACAAGTTAAAATCAATTTTGACTGCTTAGATGATGCCATGTGGCCAAGTTGTTTCAAAAAAGAAATTTAGAACAGAAAATTGTCAAGAACACATCAACCAAAACCAAAATTCCCATAACCCTTTCCCGTCTTCGTTGGACGCTGCCTTGCCGCGCCTCGTCCGTCATTTCCTTTGTGATCTTTGTAATTTCAACGTTAATCTCACCACAAATTAGAGGTGTTAATGATGTATAAAGTGAACTGAACCACATTATTTTTGAACCGTTTTTTTTTTTTTTTTTTTATCGAAGCAAGGTTTTCCTGATTTTCTTAGAGGCTTTTTTCAGATTTTTTAATTATTTATAAATGTTTAAATAATATACTCTTATTTAAATAATTTAATATTTATAAAAGAGATGAGTGGTAGGTGATGCCCCATGGTGATCGCCGGTGGGGGTTCATGGCGGAGCTCTAGCAACTACTGCGGCGACGACCAACGAGATTCCAATGAAGTGGTGGTGGTCGGTGGCGTAACTCCAGCAATACAAGATTTTTTCTCTTTTTGTGAAGCGGGGAAGCTATGGACAATACTTTAATACAAGAAATGTTATGATCAAATTGACTTGAGGACTAGTATAAAACCTGACACTTGAGCAAGAATGTGAGCGACATGATTATTTTGTCTCTTAATTAACCTTCTAAATTTGATGAATAGAGAGACTACTTCTAAAAGACACATTAACATTGCTACTGCTGCTGCATAATGCATCTATTTCTCTAGCTGCATTGTATCCAAAGAAATGAAACTCGTCTTATGGTACTTCATTACCTCAAGGGCAAAGTGCTGAGCAATGAAATCCTTTGGTTATAAGCTTCTCTCTTATTGGTAAAGATCATATAGAATCTCTCCATAAAAATACCTTGATTTTATTTGGAACCTGCAATTTCAACAATGCTTTCCACTCTCCTGATTTCATTATGTAGCAGTATGCTGATTTCACAGTGTATTTTCGATCATTATTTCAATACAAAATGTGTATGTCCTCAGCTTGTGTATCCAGTTGTGGCATCAGTATACTTTTGTTAAGGATGTATGTTTTCAATTTCATTTGTTGACATATATATGTACCGAAGGATAAGAAAAAATGTGTATCATCGTCTAAAGTAAGTTTCAATTCCTAGTTGTATATAAATCAAAGTAGAATTTTGAACCTGTAGTCATAGACCAAGAACTTAAGGAGAATACATCCAAACTACAAGAAGTCAAGAACCGTTTCAAGAGAAAAGGCAATTATTATTCATAGATTGATGAGTAAATGGAATTATCTTACATTTGAAAACAAAAACATCTTACATTTTAGAGGTCAAACTTCAACAAAGCATTTTCAGAATGTGTTAGAATCCTTATTAGCTTATTGATTGGGAAAAGAATGAAAGAAACAAGAGATTCGAATATCCTTTCACTGGCATAATGCCTATTTCTGAAACTCCCACTTTACCGCATTTTCAACAGGGGTTGCGATATTATTCCTAACAAAATGGCAGTGCATTAAGAGTCGTTGAGAAGTTTCAAATCAAGAACGTTGACCCTTTGCCTGATATGGATAGTTGCATAGACATTTGAAATTCCTTTAAAGAAAATGGAATTATCTGTTTATTCTCTTTGTCATTGAAGTTCTTTGTTTGTTTCTACATGTGGTCAGAAGAAGACCTTCGATAGAGACAGCTACAAAATATGACAAATCTGATGTGGAATCTGGGTACCTCAAGATCTATTGTTCTTCAAATTCTATAGGTCTTCTGAATATCATCATTTCTTCTGATCCAAGATGTTGACTTCTAGTTAACCTTTGTTCAAATCTTCTACCATGGTCTTTGAGCTTCTAATGCTCTTATACGTGTTCTAACCTTGTTAAATTTTAATCTTTGGTCCTGAACACTTGAACATATATTAGCATATCTAATTGTTCTGAAATACTTTGTTATCATCCAAGCCTTAGAGAAATTGTACAAATCAATTTTGTTCTATCAATATCCCCCATTTCGATGATGAGAAACACAAGTATTTAAAGACAATTGTTGTTAATCTAATTAACAAGTTGAGTCCAAGGTCTGAGGTTTGTAAACTCCCCCTAACTCATAGTTCATAAGGTGAGTTTAGTAAGCTCCCCAAAGTTTTATCTATGTTAATTAAATTCAATTTTAATCATATTAAAGAGTATCTGAGCATATTAGATTATAACAAAACGAATTAGAGCTTGAAGGACCTAAAGGGATTTTGAATTTCTTGTTCAGAGTCTGGTTTAATTAAAACTCTTGTGTACTAAATCTCATCAGATTCAAACTTAGGGTTTTAATGTTCCAAGATCACTTATTCAGAGTCGAGTTCAAATTTATAACTCTCAAGTACTAAGTCTCGTCAGAATCTGACTAAGTGTTTTAAATTTTACTTCAGGATTCAAAATATTCTTTAAGCATCAAAAAATTAAAGCTACTTCTTCGTTTAGACTCAGCTAGATACTTAGATACTTTTTGTCCTACTCCCCCTCTTAGCATTGATTCTTGTCTTTCTCTTTTAAATAAATTTCTATGACTTTCTCCCCCTTTCTTTATCAACAAAAATAAAGGAAACACTGATAATTGAATAAACAAGAGACTGCAAAATTCAGAATATCAAAGTTTTAATCAGATATAGAAGATAAATAAAAATTTTGTGCAAAAAGAAGATAAAAGGGTGTCCCAAGGTTTCTTGGAGAGGAGTTCAAAACTAGTCTGAACTGTTGAGCTTGTCTCAACCTGCTTAGCTTCCATTCTTGCTTGATTGACCAAATATCTATGAAGCACGGACACTCCTCGGGTTAGACGTGTCCGACACCAACACTTGTAATTACACTGAATTATGTGATTTTTTCAAATTATTAGTTGTGTCGGCGTGTCAGTGTCCGTGTCGTGTCCGGTGTCCGTGTCCGTATCCGTGCTTCATAGCCAAATACTCATCCAAAATTTGTCGTAGATTAGCTTGAGTCTGAGCTACTTCTTCAATCTTTGCTTGTAGAGCTACTTGATTCTCTTTCTGTGCAGCTAATTCTTCCTTTATGGCAGTAAGATCAGACTAGGGGTGTTCGCGGTCCGTTTGGATCAGTTTTGAAGCAAAAACTCATCCGATCCAAAGATAAATCATATGCGGTTCGGTTCGGTTTTGGATGATTAGTTTTAAAAAACCGATCCGATCCGATCCAAATTACAAATTTTAACTTTTTTTATTAATAATAATCTTATAAAAATATGATAAAATGATAGGTTCGATACAAAATATAGCATATGATTTATAAAAAAAATAATAGTGTGGAATAATAATGATTGATTATCTTTAAAACATACGAAAAAGAAACAAAATTAATTAAATTAAAGTCATACGTAGTATTAAAAGAATTAAAAAGAAAAAAAATAATAGCTTAATATAATATATTCTAATTATAAAAATGGAAATATATATTAAAATATTTGTATGCGGTTCGGTTCGGTTTTGAAAAATCAATCCAAAGTCCAATCCAATCCAAGCGGTTTTCACAAAATGTCATCCAAACACATCCAATAATATTCGGTTTTGTGCGGTTTTCGGTTTTTTTGATCGGTTTGCGGTTTTAATTTGGATCGGTTTGGATTTGAACACCCCTAGATCAGACTATGATGATCCTTTTCTGTTGAAGATCAAGTATAAAATACTGAAGGAAGATCCAGTTTCAGATGCAGACGTACTAACAGAAACAGTTAGTTTAGGAACTTGAAATTGCACATATTTCTTCTTTCTTCAGAGCTTGCCAGAGGTTACTGCCATTTTGAAGTGAAACGAAGGCTTCTTAGCCTTATTCCAAATAACAGTGCTAGATTCAGGAATACGGAATGTCAAGAGTATCATTCCCTGGTTTAAGTAGTTTAAGTAGTGTGTGCAGATTCTAATGTAACATATGTTTGATTTCCATCAGATTCACTTGTATCTGATAGAGAGTTTATGAGTTTGTTAAATACATTTGTTACGGGGATGGTAGAGGGAATGGGGGCAGGCAGAGCAAACAACAATGTCTTGAGCATAGGTGTTCAAAGGTACTTGTACAATTTCTGATTCAGGAATAATAACACTAGTATTCAAAGGTACAGAAACTGATAAGTTACTTGGTGTTGTCTGATTAGTTGAAGGAGAAGCCGGGGGTTCTGTTGTGATAATCTTCTCAGCATCGGCTGATTGTTTTGTCACAACAGTAACTTTCTTTTGGTTATAAGCCTCTCCTTAATCCTTGAGTGTTGAGCTATGACTTTATTTGGAACCTGCAAATTCAACGGTAATTTCCACTTCCCTCGTTGCATCAAGTCAGCTCAGTGGAATCAACTAGAGTTCAATATGTATATGTATTTTCCAGTTGTGGGATCTCCATAATCTTCATAATATCATGGTGGCATAACTATATTTTGCAGCATTAAAGGTTCTTTGATTATGGATATATTTTGGTTTATATTGATGTACTTTGGTTAAGGATATATGCTTTTAATTTTGTTTGTTGACATATAATTTTACTGTTCGGCTTCGATTATGCAGCACTTCCGAAGCATCAAGGAATAGGCTTGATGGATCTAATAGTTTTGAAGGCATTTTCACTAATATCTAAAAAATTATTATGGAACATTTGCAACAAAATGTACCTGATCTATTCTAATGCATTGACATTCTAGTGCATTTAACTTCTTGTTTCCCATGTTGGTTATTAAATGTAATTGAGTACCTGAGTTATTCTAGTGCATTCAACCAATTTGGAATTTTTATTTTTTTTGTTTACAGAACATTGATGAAATTGGCATTTTCAGAGACAAATTTAACCAACCATTCTCTTGACAGACACAGATTTGACAGCACAAATACGAAGAGGGTCAATTCAAGCACTCTCGTCTCATTCACCATTAGAAAAATTGTATAGTAGTTTGAGGCGCAAACTTAAAGTAGTTTGACAGAGGCATGTTACATCGCAAAGACTGCTATGCTATTTCTCACAATCTGCTTGTTTTGAATCCTCTTTTTAATTGAATGAAACCTTCTAAATTCCACTCTAAAACCTTCTGTGGCCATGTCGTTGTTCGTGTGACTGGAAGTAAACCCATTCATCTTTCACCACATTGAATTCAAATAAAATTTAACTAGAAGGCCATGTGGAGAAATTTCGAGCATTACATTTATGAGACCGACCACAATTCTCCAAAGGTAAAGTGCAGTTGCTGCGAAGACGCAACAGGATCCTGATAATATGTATGGCGAAAATTGTTGGATGCAGTAGAGTTGTTAATGTTATTAGAATTTGTATCCTCAAAAGTTGAGGTAACCATCTAATTCTACAATATTTGTAGATTTTTTTGGCAGATATTATTTCCCCAACTCTAAGTGAATATATAATGCTCACCAATTTTTGATAATGAAATCACATACCTCTATACGTATTATATTTAAAGCGACACTTTTTGTAGTGATTCTTCGATTAAATATATGATTTAGTAAATATGGAATTTCAATAGCAGAGTTGAGCAAGCTTCTGTACCAGATCATTTATAGATCATTACACCAAGAATTGTTACATTATAAACTCCTTTTTGTTGTGTATGCTGGCAGCCAATGTGGAAGGATAAATTATAAACACCTTTCATTTCCTATTTGGATTGAGCTAATCATATGTCTTGAAGAGTGTAAGTTTTTTCATATCCTCTTTCAAGTTTGAACAAATGTTCATATTTTTGACGATTTGGAAATCAAATAGAACACTTTGAATCATTTCTCTGAAATGAATAATTCACCTTTTTAACATAGCATTTCTCTGCATACAATTTTTCCAAGCCATTTATCATAGCATTTCAACATCAATATAGAAGTATATATTTTGACCAAGTATTAGCCTCAACAATCACAAATGATCTCTAACCATATATCTGCAAAGTTTCAAAACTATATTAGAAACTTCTTTACATATGACCCTCCACATCCCTTCTATTTAGCATTATTGTCTCTGTTTTCAAATTCCTTTGCCTTTATTTTCTTGTTATTAACTCAAGATGTGCTTAGATGCCAAAAGTTAAATTACAGAATACAACACCCAAATGTGTAAACACTCAAGCAAGAGACATATTCAGGCATTAAATTCAAGTCTGCGAAACTGGCGCTTGCCGCTCGAAACGTTAAAGACAAAACCCAGCTCCATGATACAGCTTTTATATTTGTAATAATATCATTACAACCTTCCCTTTAAGCACAATATTATTCCTAGCTAGCCTTAAGCACCACACTGTTGCCCCCCAAATCAATAGGCGGAAATCTTTCCTCTACACTGTCGCATCCGACATAACTCCAGCATGCTGAAGAAATTGAGATATTGGATCCACATGTTGCGCAACTTCGACCCCCAGACACTTATAAATTTGAGCTCACACCTGAAAGCTTAACCGACACTGAAAAAACAAATGCCTAACTTCCTCGTTATAAACAAAACAGAAAACGCAGCATTTGTCATGCACATAACATAAAACTTTTCCTGCATTGCAATGCGATTTTGGAACAACCTCCACATGAACATAATTGTCTTGAACGGTGCCTTACACTTCCATAACTTTCAACAGGCAGACATTATTTTTTTATCTGCCACATCTGCTGGTGAAACTGCAGATATTGACCAACGATTCCTCCAATTCCATTACTTGAACAACCTCCCAGTCATATAGCGTGCACCTCCAATATCATACCCAAGTCCATTGGTTATCCGACCACTGCCCCATATCCTCAACAACCGCATCTTTTTTAGCAGACAAAGAGAACAGTCTCGGAAATAAATTATACAAGGGCAGTGAATCAACCCAAGGATCACCGCAATTTTTTTTACACCAAGATCCCCATCTTTTTTTGCATGACAGACCGTATTCAACCCGACATATGGAATTTTCTTGTTGTCATCACTACCTCTGCCTCTCCACAGGAATTTCCTTTGTAGATTTGTGAGCACATTTAACACCTTACTTGGTACTTTAATAAAGGACCTCGTTCCAAGAAATCTTGTTAAGAACATATATATAAATGACTATGAAATAATAGTTTACAAGAAAACAAACCATCATCATGCCAAATTTGAGGGATGGGGTTTAGGTTAGGTTATATTACAAGAAAGCAAACCATCTTGGGCCGTTGTGTGGGCTGTCTGGAACAACTTTGGACAATCATAATGCCAAATTTGTGATCATGATGAGAGCTACCAGATTTAGATGATATAAGGCAAGCTATCAATTAACACAACAAATTATATAAAAACAACAATTACATGAAATACCTTTAAACTTTTCTTCTTTTGTTTAGAGAATGTATAACCTAACCTTTAACCCTTTTTTTCATCCAAAGTGAACATGTCTTTCAAAAGTCAAGGTTTTCTGGTTTAATCAGTTATTACTCATTGGATTCAGTTAAGTTTTTAGTATTGCCAGACTTTGTAGTTGTACTCTCAACAATTGTACCTAATCCTGAGGTAATCCTCCAATTCTACAACATGCACTTATTTTTGTTTAGTTACTATACATATGGAAATTTGTCATTGATTCTAATTCAACTTTCATCCAAATAAGACATCAATAAGTTGAAAGATTTTAGTTTGTTCATCAATGTCATCAAAATTGGAAATTAAGTATATGTTACCAGTAATGCGTGGATGTGAATTCTCTAATGACCACACAGGAACTTAGAGTGCCTTTGCACGTTTCTTACTTACATCCTGATGATTCGGACCGCTTAGATGATGCCATGTGACCAAGTTGCTTCAACGAAGAAAACTAAAACAAAAAGCGTCGAGCTGCAAATTCAACGGTGATTTCCATTGTCCAGGTTGCCTCAAGTCAACACAATGTAATCAATTAGAGTGAATTATGTATCTGTATGCTGATTTCACTGTGTATTTTCCATCAATGTTTTCAATGCCAAATGTGTTTTTCCTCAGCATATGTATCCAGCTGTTGGATCTCCATAATATTCATAATATCATAGTGGCATTAAGGATATGCTTTGATTATACATATATTTCGTTTACTCTTGATATGATTTGATATACTTTGGTCAAGGATATATGCTTTCAATTTCGTTTGATGACACATTCTTATTTATATTAAGGAAAAAACTTAAGTTCTTACTAATATCGCAAAAACAAACAAAAGATGCAATCTGAATCGGACAACACAACAAACACAGGGAATAATAAATAGATGCAAATCAACGAAGCAAGTTTAGTAAATAGAAGAGATATTAGTAAACGGTATATACGTTTTTCTTTAGCTCATCCAGTTTGGATGGCTTAAAATTTCAAATGAAAACACTCTGACATGGTGTGAACATCATATATATGTTGATTTGAGAGATTTAGGCCAAATTTGGTGAATGGCTTGTAAAGAATATGAAGGGTTATACGTTATGTACATGTAATAAAAAATAGGCTTGATTGCAGTTTTAGCCCCCTAACTTTCCCAAAGTTGCGATTTTGGCCCCCTAAGAAAAAAAACTACAAAACAGCCCCCCAAGTTTTGTAACTGTAGCAGTTTTGGCCCCCCAAGGCAAAAAAATAAAATAACACGTGGCACCTCACTTAGGGTGCCACGTCAGCGTAGATCGAGTCAATATCAGCTTTGGGGGCCAAAACTGCTACAGTTGCAATATTGAACAAGAAACGCTAAAACAAAAGATGGAGCGCTTGCAGCAAATGTTTGGGAATTTTGTACCTATTATGAACTCTTCAATTCAACCAGAAGGAGAGGATGATAATGGAAACGATGAGATAGATGAATTTTAGTTTGGTTGCTTTTATTTTTGTATCTTTTGTTAGATCAAAGATATCATGATCTTTTATATTTTAGACAACTTTATATTGGCAACTACTAGGTGGATTGATGATAAACTTTAGTTTGGTTACCTTTATATTTTGATACTACATGCCGATGTTTTGTTTTTATGAGTGTACTTTTATGTCCCTACTTAAAACTTGATGTGTATCAAATTATTATTATGACATTCATGAGAGTTAGAGTTAAATATAGAAACATAATGAATATGTTAAACATTATTTTGGCACTAAAAATTGGGAATATTGAGTCAATTTTTTTTAAAAAAATATATATAATTTTAGAGATGGAACGTCAATGTGTCTCTGCAGGGACCGGATATTGGTAAATAGAGATGGAGATTGATACCTTTATGACAAAACTTAGAGATGAAATTTTTATATTTGAGACGGTAGTTTTCATCTCCAACAACTATGAATTTTGCTTCTTAGTATTGATCACAGTAGAGAGAGAAGGAGGAGGAAGTGAGAGAAAGCTAAGTTTTTTCTTTTTTTAAGGAAATGAGAAAGTTAAAAGTAGAAAATTGAAATGTATTTTAAAAGGAAAATTATAAACACTAATAACTAAGAGAGTTACAGGATCACCACATTTTTTGGAAAATGTTACAAAATCACCACATTAGTAATAATTTTATAAATGTTACAAGGTGAGTGTTACTAAAAGTCATAAATGTAACCAAAAAAAAGAGCCTGACACCATCCCACTCTTCAGTTTTCTGGAAGAACCAAATTATAAGAGACGTAAGGTTCATTAGGATCAGGTTTTTGATTCAAGTGTGTTTCTTCAATTCTTTGTAATGCCATGGTGTTGATATATGGAATTCGATTATTTTTGTTAATTCGCATTGTTTTGTTATAAATGTTGTCGTTTCACTTTTTAGGGACTGTGGGACATAGTGAGAAGCTGGCTCTTGTGTTTGCTATCCTAACGCTACCCCCAGGTGCACCTATTTGAATCACTAAGAACTTACGCATTTGCGGAGATTTCCATAGTGCCATAACCTACATATCCATGATTATTGAACATGTGATCATACTAAGAGACTGAAGTCGCTTCCATCATTTCAAGAACAGATCCTGCTCGTGCAAAGGGTACCGGTTATAATGGAATCAAACCATTGCATGATCATGTTTGGTCTTGTTCAAGGACAAACCTTTACATATTTTCTGAGTATTCGCTTTTGGTGTTGTTCACGGTTTGCTGCATTGTTTACAACCTCATAGGCTAGTCGGAGTCATACCCTCAAATTCAAAAACATATCATGTCATTAATGTTCTTATTTTTATTGAATGTCTCCGAAGGGACATGTTCTTATTTTTATAAAATGCATATGATTTGAGGGTTGTAAGCCTATAAGAGGATGGGGATCACTTGCATTTTTCTTTCTTTATTTCTACATAGGTGCAAGAAATTACGAAACAACTCAATTTCGTTGACATACAGAAGGAATATTGACTTTGGTTAGATAATCAAATGTAAAAGAAAAGACAGCATAGAAGCAGGGAAGTTTGAATGGTGATGTGCATTTACTGGAACTTGTTGGTGTGCTTAAGGTGGAAGGGATACTTTGGTGTTGGGTTGTGCTGAAGTTTGTGACTGTTGGATATGTCTATCCTGGATTGGAAACATGTTATTAGAGTTTATTAAAGAAATGATTCAAGGAAACTTAATAATCTACTACATAATTATATTTGAATAAAAAGAGGTATCAAGATTGAAGAGGTGTATGCCATAATTAACTCCTTGAAGATGACTTTGATATTGCAATCTCCTTGCAAATTTGGGCCATTGTAGGGCGACTATGTGGGCTCTCAGTTAAGCAATGACATGCAATCCTTATAATTGATACCACCTCTTTTGCGATATCATTAGTAGGACAAGCGAGGCGTTGATCTAATATGGCAGTCAACGACATAACGTCACTAGTCAGGCCTACGGTACCTGATTGCAACAACGTAGATACAATGTCTCCAGGATGCTTTCCAAAAAATATTTCCAAGGTTAACACCCCGAAACTATACACATCACACCTCTCATTTACTTCCATTGTGTATACAAGTTCTATAACAAACAATGAGAGTTATCAATGTCAAAAATAGGGCTAAAGAATAAACATAAAATGTAGACAATTAATATAAACTATAAACTGCAAAATCATTATATGACATATTAATCAATATAAAGAAAGGAAATTAACCTGGAGCAGTGTATCCAAAGGTGCCTACAAAAGAGGTCCAATTGGAAGAATCGAGATTAAGAAACTTAGCTGTTCCGAAATCTGAGACATGAGCAACATATTCCAAATCCAAAACAACATTCTTACTAGATATATCACGATGAACAATTGAAGGTGAGCAATCATGATGCATATAACATAAAGCATTAGCTACACCTTTAATGGCATTTACCCTCCTATTCCAATCTAACATAATTGCTTGCTCATTGTCTTTCAAAATATTGTGGACACTACCTTTCTCCAAGAGCTCATAAACTAAAAATGAGTGCAATGGGTGTGAACAATACCCGTATAACTTAACAATGTTTCTATGTCGGATTTCTGTTAAAGCTTTGATCTCACTTGCAAAAGCTTTAAAATTAGACGTTTCTCCATGTTGTAATGAATGGAGTTTCTTCACAGCTACAACTTGTCCAGTAGGCAACTCTGCTTTGTAAACACTTCCATGACCTCCAACCCCAATGAGATACTTGTTGTCAAACTCTTCAGTGGCTTCAATAATGTTCTCATACACCATTTTTCCATCAAAGCTCCATATTGCAAATAGATTTTCAGTTTGAAATTCTTCTGTCGGCTTGTATTCTTTTGTGATTGAAGTTCGGCAGAAAAGGAATGAGAGCCCATAAACAAATAATGCTAACAATAGAGTACCTAGAGTTATAGGTAAAACTAGCACCAAAATTTTGTTCGTTTTATAACTATGAAAATTGCTACCTGCTGTTGAGCAAGGCTTTAGACCAGAGACATTACCACACAAGCCTTTGTTATTTCCAAGCGCTTCATTTGGAGCTTTTAGGAAGGCTGGAATGCTAGGAACCTGACCCTCAAATTGGTTGTATGATATATCAACAGTTATCAAGCTTAACATCTCACCATAGCTCAAGGGAATGGTGCCAGAAAAATTATTATGTGAGAGATTCAATGTTTCTAAGTATTTTAACTGTCCAAACATTGCTGGTATGGTTCCATTCATTAAATTTCCACTAAGATCAAGATTTTGAATAACATTTAGTTTTCCAATCTCATCCGGAATGTTTCCTTCAAACTTATTTTGGCTCAAATTCAACTTCAATAACAAAGATAACCTTCCAAGTTCTTTTGGGATAAAGCCACTTAAGTTATTTGTTGCAAGCTCCAAGGTAGCTAGTTCCTTCAATGATGCAATACATACAGGAACTTCTCCCGATATATGATTGTTACTCAGCGATAGTTGGATCAATGAAGATAAGCTGCCCAACTCCTTTGGAATTTCTCCCGTAAGTTGGTTTGAGGACAAGTCAAGTATATGTAAATTGGTTGCTTCAGCCAGTTCTGGTGGTATACTTCCTGTTAAACTATTGTTGGAGATTTTAAGGCTTGTGAGATTCTTGCATTTTCCCCAGTCTGAGGAAATATGACCATAAAAATTATTATCACTCAATCCCATGTAGTCCAAGTTTGGATACACACCAAAGCTATCTGTTATATTTCCAGTTAGTTGGTTATGTTCAAGTCTGACTCTACGAAGGCTGGAGCAATTCTTTAAACTCTGGAATTGGGCCTGTGAACCGGTTATTATGAGCAGCGAAAGATGTCAACCTTCCACCAACACAAATATTGTGAGGTAAGTAACCTATGAAACTATTATCAAATAATTGTACATTTTTTAAATTTGTTGTCCTGTTCATTTCAATTGGAATATTTCCACTAAGCTTGTTAGAGAAAATATTTAACTCGGTGAGTTTTGTCAAATTTCCAATAGTGGAAGGAATTTCTCCAGAGAGGTTGTTTAGATAAAGGAAAATAGAATCCAAATTGACCAAGTTACCGATGGAAGACGGGATTGGTCCCGAGAGGTTGTTTTGAAAAAGGAGAATAGAATTCAAATTGACCAAGTTACCAATAGAAGATGGGATTGGCCCAGAGAGGTTGTTACTTGACAACTGGATTGTGGAAAGGGAATAAAGCTTTCCAACTTCAATTGGAATGCTTCCAATAAGATTGTTTCCATAAAGATATATCCAATATAAATTGCTCAAGTTTCCTATTGTAGAAGGGATGGTGCCAGATAGATAGTTATTAGAGAAATCAAGTTCACCAAGTTGTTTTAGAAATCCAATTTCTTGAGGAATGGAGGCAAAAAGACTATTATTTCAAATATATAGTAACATAAGGTTGACCAATTTCCCAACTTCACTAGGAATATGGCCAGAAATTTGGTTGTTATATAACTTGAGAAGTGTTATATTGGCTAAAAGTTCAATTGATTTTGGTATAAAACCAATGAGATTGCAGCTACTGATATCAAGTTCTATTAAATTCCTCATCTTATGAAGTTCCTCTGGCATGGAACCAACAAGACCACTTTCTTGGAGATATAAAATCTCTAGATTTCTTAACTTGAAAATATCTTGTGAAATGGAACCAATGAAGTAATTTTTTGCAAGTGACAAATGCTTTAGGTCCATTTTCCATATTCTCTTAGGAATGTTGCCATAAAGCTTGTTTCCTCCAACAGAAAGATGTGACAAGTTTGTTATCTTTTCTATTGAAGCTGGTATAATCCCTATATGATTAGACCAAGAAATATCAAGTGTTGTGAGATTCCTCAATCTACCTATTTCTTTAGGAATGGACCCACTTAAATCATTATTACCTAGAAATAATGTAAGTAGACCAACCAACTGGGTTATCTCAGTTGGAATAATCCCAGAAAGATGATTACCACTAAGATCAAGATATGATAGTTTGGACAAATTACCAACACTATTGGGAATGCTACCAAATAGTTTATGTTGTGATAAATCAAGAGTGTTTAGATTCGACATTCGACCAATGTGGTGTGGAACAACTCCATAGAAGGAGTTGTTTCTTAAAACTAAGCTTTGGATTTTTGGAAGTGATGAGATATTGAGACTTTGAAGTGTACCTTTTAGTCCAATATTGGCAAGATGTATCTTGTAGATAGATTTTGACTCATCATCACATGTGATTCCCACCCAATTGCAAGGCTTATCACCAAACCATGAAGAGAGCAAAACCTTGCTTTGGTTGTCAAAGCTTGCTTTCCATTTCAATAGAGCATTTGCTTCACTGCTTTGTATTTTTGCTGATGTGGCCATTACAATCATACAAAAGAACACAAAAACACAATTCGTTGGTAAAATCTTCATAGTATGAAGCATTGAATATACAAGAAGTGAGTTAATGGGAGATGAGGGTGGCATTTATATAGGAAAGGTTCATTAGATAATAAAATAAAAAAATTTAATTAGTTTTTTGTGTAATTAGAAATTTTGTTAGTGTATAATTATTTTGAGATTTGTTATCTCAACAACCATTTTGGTGACAACTTTTGGGACAACCATTAATTTACAAAAAAAAAAGTAAATCTTGACACAAAAACCTAAACAACAGAGAGAGAAAGTAAAAACATAATGTAAGTATGAGAGAGAAAGTTGTCACAAAAGTTGTCAAAAAATGATTGTACAAATATCATTTCTCAATTATTTTACACATACATGTAGGGGTGTACATGGGTTGAGTTGGGTAATTGGGTGAGTATGATTTTAAAAAATGAAAAACCTATTAAAACAAATAGGTTTCAGGTAAAATTAAAATCAGATCCAATAACTTCACAAAAAAAAAAAAACTCAGACGCAATAAACCCAATTACCCACTAATGCCAACATTTTTATTTATATTTTCATGGGAAAGAAGGAGAATACCAAAGATTTTGGTCATAAATCAAGTCTAATTTCCAAAATTGACACAAGACATTCTCTATATCGAAAATCAAAACATGTTAAAGTTACAAATTAGGATGTTGTCATTTTTGTTATTTTGATGTTAATGCAATTTTATCTCATGTAACTTTAGTTTGTTGCAAGTATTTTATGATCAGTTTTATTATTTCATATTGATATTTATTATTCTATGATGCTAAAATACAGTGAAAATAAGCAATACAATTTTTTTAAGAAAATAAAAAAGTTGGATAATTTTTATGAAAGAATATGAGGACTCATCATTTAGTCATTTAAAATTAACAAAAAAAATAATAATAATTTTGATAACCTACTACCCAACACAACCCAAACCAAAAATTAATGGGTTTATCCAAACCGACTCAATGGTGTAACGAGTAGTTATTTTACCTTGGCCAAACCGGAGTACCCTATTCGGTTCGAGTCTTGGGTTTGGCTAAACCCAATCCAAACCGACTCATGTCATACGAGTCATACGAGTGTCATAAGAGCGTCGGACACCGACGCGTGTCAGACACCGTAACATGCCTAATCCTAGAGGTATCCTTGCTTCATAGACAATACTATGTTGAGAATCTCTAGTCTAGATTTTGATGAAAGGCTCAGACTCACATCTTTTGTAGTGGTCTTCAACAACAGTCTAAATCACACTTTAATGCAACAACATTTGGCGCTCTTATGTCCAAAAGTTCAAAAACTACAAGCCAGTCATGTTTTGTGAAATGTGCACTTGAGATCATCCTACATGTTTTTGTCCTCCAATCAATGAAGAGGTAAACAATATAGAAAATAAACAATGGCAAGGAAATTATCATGGGAACTACCGGAAGAACAATAATTTCAATTACGATCACATGCTAGACACACACCAACATAATTAACAATTTCCTACTCAATAAGACTAAACTTCAAATAGAGAAAATACTCTCATTCAATTCGTGCAGTTTGTAGACAACAACAAGAATGATACTGCACTAAAAAAATCTTGAGGCACAATGAAAATTGCAAGCTATTACAACCGGAAGTGAGAAGGACTTGGGAATAGGACGGTATAATCATAGAACGCACTTATCTAAGAAGATGGTCATTACAACTTGAGAGCCTGTTCTCTAAGTTTCGCCAGTGACGGATCCAAAAATTCTAGGTTCTGGGGGCAAAATTTATATATATAGTTTCTGCCGTCACACCCTCTAAGACACCAATAAAAATTAGCCACATGAGCCAACTACTTTATTCCTTTAGCTATTCACCAGATTAACAAGTTGCTAAAAAATTCTATCAAAAAAATAAAAAAAGTTGCTGAACAATTCTTTAAAAATAAAAAGTTGCTTAACAATTATTATTAGTTTTTTTTCAATTAATTTAATTGCAAATTATTGGTTCTATTTAGAATCACGTCGTCTTTCAATCTCTGGATAGATCTTCTCCTTCCAATCTGTACACATCTCATTTCCTTCCGATTTTCTCATGAATCCTGATTTGTATCACATATGCTTGTGAATCTGTCGTAAGTTCATCGTTTCTCAAGGTTCAATATTCCCAATCGAGTCTTTGTTAACCACCAACACCCAATGGTAACCGCCAACGGTAAAATGAAACACAATTACGTCAAAGTTGGACTTCTCATTGCCGTTGAAAGAGGTTGAACCGGTAGCAGGTACCGAAACACAATAAAATAAATGGTTGCAAAGTGGAACGAACAAGTAGCAGGTAAAGAAACAAAAAAAAAGTGGATGAAGTGGATACTTTTTATTGGTGTGTGTTAGAAGGGTGTTGTGCCCTAGCATTCCTATTAAAAATATTACATTAAATTTTTTAAACTTGTGGGTGGCAGCTTACTTTACATTTTATTTTTAAAAAATGCTACACCTTATTTTAAATTACAATGATTTAGAGAATTATAGTATGTATATATATATATATATGAGTGTAGTTAACTCAACATTAGTATCCATGTTGCAGGTCTTCGTGAGCTTAACTTAGTTGGTAAGAACAATGCATAATATATGCAAGGTCTAAGATTCGAACCCCAGACACCACAACAAAAAAAAAGTATCCATGTTACAGTATTGCAGATTGCATGTTAGGAATGGTAGTTTGCATTTGAATAGACAATTACACTAGGCTTTTGAAAATTTTAATGGGGGCACATGCACCCATTGTGTATGTTGTAGATCTGTCCTTGAGTTTCATATTGAAAATTTTGAAAAGGTGACAATTCAACATCGTTCTTGCGATTCTATTCATTTCAGCTTCGATTCTATTCATTTCAGCTTCAATAGCGTGCTCTCCTACTATGGTTCTATGGGTTTCCCCATAAACTTGTCATCTTTTTTGTGTGCAAATGTGGCATTCCTTAAGAAACAGAATATTAAGTGGTTTTCTTTTAAGTTTTTACCAAAACTATGAAGAGTTTCTTATGATCCATTTATAGTTAAAACCCTAAAAGGATAGAGGTTTCCCAAGCTAATTCCATGATAATGAATCTATATAGCAAAAAGACATTGCATCAAATACACTAACATTTTTGTCCATTATCTAGTCAAACATACATTACATTGGACATGGGATACCAAAGTACACGCAAAGACACACTAATAGTTCTAATTATAGTTTAGAACTGTATTTATTTCAAATACATACATTATTCTTTATATATAAGGTTTGACATTTGCGCGTTATATTTTCCCCTATATCACACTTTAAGATGAGTCCATACATTAAAGCTCCAAGAAGGTGAAAACCCTTATCTTTTATGTATGGATTTGAAAATGATGCAATATAAAGGAGAAATAATGTGCATATACAACTAGTTAACATCTAGATGGCATAAGGATGGTCAACAGACTCATCCACAACATTATTAGGTACCCAAGCAATGGCCTTCTTGCCAACAAAATGGCAAACATGGGCTGTTCCAGGCTTGACTTTGAGAACTTTATAGAGATGATCAGGATTCATACCTCTTGTATCTTGGTGACAAATAGTTAGTGCCTTAGCTTTAGTTCCATCAGAAGCAACCAATGGCACCATGTAAACTGTTGTTGCATTAACTTTGTGGCATTTTTGAAATTAAATCTATGACACATCACTGCGTTGTTTCCAATTTTCTTCACTTCGTCCACCCTATATTGATCTTGGGTTTGGGCAAAGGAGCTTGTAATTACCTTAATATTGGTTCCTAGCTTTGATATGGCAAAACGTATCATTGATTTCAGGCATAGTGCACAATACTTATCTTCTCCTTTAGCTGATGGGTGTCCACAATAGCTGTCAAAAGTTTGTCTATCTTTTTTATCCCATGTGGGAGCTCCAAAAGGTAGACTTATTTCTTCACTTGTTTTTTCACCCTGCTTGCGAGTTCTTGTTTTTTCACTCGACTTCCAAGCTCCAAATGGTTGGTTTATTTCATCTTTTGTTTTTTCACTCGACTTCCATGCTCCAAATGGTTGACTTATTTCCTCATTTGTTTTTTCACTCGACTTCCAAGCTCCAAATGGTTGGCTTATTTCCTCATTTGTTTTTTCACTCGACTTCCATGCTCCAAATGGTTGGCTTATTTCGTCATTTGTTTTTTCACTCGACTTCCATGCTCCAAATGGTTGGCTTATTTCGTCACTTGGCTTTTTGCTCGACTTCCATGCTCCAAATGGTTGGCTTATTTCCTCATTTGTTTTTTCACTCGACTTCCATGCTCCACCAAATGGTTGGCTTATTTCCTCAATTGTTTTTTCACTCGACTTCCATGCTCCAAATGGTTGGCTTATTTCCTCATTTGTTTTTTCACTCAACTTCCATGCTCCAAATGGTTGGCTTATTTCCTCATTTGTTTTTTCACTCGACTTCCATGCTCCACCAAATGGTTGGCTTATTTCCTCATTTGTTTTTTCACTCGACTTCCATGCTCCAAATGGTTGGCTTATTTCCTCATTTATTTTTTCACTCGACTTCCATGCTTCAAATGGTTGGCTTATTTCTTCATTTGTTTTTTTACTCGACTTCCATGCTCCAAATGGTTGGCTTATCTTCACTTTTTTTTTCACCCCTAGTGGGAGCTCTTAAATGTTTAGGTTGAGTATCATAATTCTTGTGGATGCCCAAACTAATTTTATTTCCAGGATATAAGTCGTGTTGGAAAAACATAGTCAAATACTGCTTAACTTCTTCACCTCTAATGGGTACATTGGTTCTGCTCTCTGCAACATGAAATACAAAAAGCTTCTAACTCTATTGATAAAATACACAATGGATATGCAACTGCAAAATATATGAAAATGATCACATGTCAAAGAACTATCCTTTCCCAATTAGTATTAGCATTTAGCATTATGAATCCCAGAGCATTTAAATACCTCAATTATTAGTAATTTTGACAAAACTACTGTAGAATATTTTTTTTTAGGGAATTTAGTTAATTATGTGAACAGATGCTACACTTGATATCATTATATTTAATTTTTTCACATGTCACATTTCATATCATTCAATTGTGACTGAATATGGACAACAATTTCATATCACTCAAATTTCATATTACTTTATATTCAATATCTGCGGCTAGTTAGAATAGAGTTTTTTTCCAATCAATTATAAATGGGCATGAGTATAAATGGACTATGCTCATTATTGTCCAACATGTGTCTTATAAAATTTAAAATTACTATCTTCCAATCAATTATAAACCGGCATGAGTATATGTGGTTTAGATAGGGAGCTTGATGATCGGAGGTTAACGAACAAGAAACATAGTCTTCATGTTGCCATCAACTCTGCTGTCAACAACCAACGACAACAGCATAGCACGACAGCAACAACACAAATATATTTTAATTATTATTTTAATAAACGAACTTTTTTCTAAAAAAATAAATAAAAATGGAACTTATTTATATGAGAATTTGTAAATTCGTAATTTCTTAAGAAATCCACATAATTTTAAATAACACTTATGAGAAGGAGAGAGTAATAAATAAGTATTTACTTCCTTCAAAAAAAAATAAGTATTTACTAACCAGGCTGCAATAAATCTAAGAGAGCCTGAGGCATAGGAGTGTTTGGCCAAATTGCTTTCCAATAATCTTTCCCAGATTGCGCTGCATTGATTCCTACCAGAGTCAACTGCGAAATAGTAATAGGGTATCAATGTTATTAGAACAATGATTAAATCAACAAAGTATAAAGTTTTTTATTTTATTATTAGTTTACAAACAGAACTATTTTGATGTATTTGACATAAGGACTAATGGAACATTTTAGGAGAGTTTATTAAAACAACTTATAATATGTCTACAAGTTGTTACGGATTATATCCATAAACTCTTTCACCGTTACAAACAATATGATTTGATTATATATTTTGTTATATAAAAATAATTATATGATGCCTCTTTATGCTTAAACACTTAATTAAGTTTTTTAATTAAAGTGCTTAATTAAACTATTTAATTAAGAAAGATCAAAATATTGCGAAAGTAATATTTAGCACTTTATAAACTCAAAACATATTTTTTAATTACTATCAATTTTAATTCATAATATGACAAGGACATCTCTTGAATTTGCAGGTAATTGATTTTTGGGTATTTAATTTTAACTTTTACTAGCATAAATAAAATGAGAAATATTAGTTAATATAGATTGGTAAGAGTCCTCAAATAAAGTGTGATAGTTTATTATGTCTGATACCAAATAGTTGAGTGTGTGTGCGCATGTGTCCCTGCTTTGATATATCAATTATGAAGACTTTCATAAAGAATATTATTGCTAATGATATATACATCATATCATACTTTATAAATGTGTGAAGACAAGAAAAATGAATAAATTTTATCCCTCTTATATTATAAAATATAAAAAAGAATCCATGAAATATTACAAAATCACAAAAATTTGATTGAATAAGTTGAAACAACCAATCATATAGCTTACACAGAATAGAGCGAAAACAGAGAGACGTGTAAACTTCATTGTTGAAGAAGCTCAGAGCTTACTATGTTGATATGAAGAATTGTTACAATATGGGGCTATATATATAGTGAATTCGATGACCCTCCACTTAGTGCATATCTTGTCATTTTGTTATTCAATTAATGGATAAATAATATTAATAGATGTTGTGAAAGTGACTCAAAATTGGAGAAATTGAAGTTTGCTGAAGTTGTCAAAATCGGAGCACGATTTTAAAAATCGGAGTACGATTTTTGGACTAGAATTGGCACTTTCCATTCGTAAAAAATCGGAGCACGATCTGGCAAAATCGAAACACGATTTCGTGCAAAAGAATAAAAATAAAACGTATTTTTATGGGCCTGATTTGATTCCAATTTATGAGGGATGCTTTTACTATAAATATAGACATTGTATCAGTGTAAACCTTGAGATAGAGGAGGCTGAAACAAGGGTTTAGAAAGGCAACAACAAAACTAGGGTTTGTATAGAGTTTGTCTCTTGGCAACAAACACTAGGGTTTTAGGGTTGATTCACCTTGGGAAACACTATTAGGATTGAGTCTCTTGGTCACGGGAAGAGATTGGGGCTTTTGGTAGAATTAGGCGGGAGACTTATTCTTGTAACCCATTGATATCTCTTTTGTAAAGTTACTCATCATTATAGTGAAATGGAGGTCTGCTCTCTCCCCCAAACTAGGTCAATTTGGACCGAACTGGGTAAATAGATTCTTTTGTGTTCTCTCTTCTTTTTCTCTCTCGCTGTTTTTCTACTTTTGGCTTGTGTTTTATAATTATTCCATACACTTTGTTTTGGTTGCTTGATTATCACTTGCTCCACACATCAACTTTGTTATTAGTGTGATTTTCATCGAATTCACAACAATAGTATTAATATACATACATGGTCAAGTTTCTTAAAAAATATTAGCTATTGGAGAAGTCTCATGTCGCTTAGTGTGGCGGAGCAAGGGGAAGACCAATGCTATGTTGGACCTATGTTATTTGTTTTTAGATGCACTAGTTAGTAATGCTTTAAACTTATATCTGTCTTAGTTTAAATATTTGCTTTTTGTGAGAGTATGGTTGTACTGGGGCATTAGGGTGACAGCAGGAGAAGTCTATGTGTGGCAAAAAAATTAACATAGTAATAATTCTCTAGTTGTCGGATTAGACAACGGTCATGATTTTTTCTCCGGTTTTGGATTTTCTCAGAAAAAAGAAGTGTGATATTGTAAAGGTGCTGAAGAAGGGTGCGTGGTATTGTGCCAGTTGTTATGTCTTATTCAAGCGCAACGAAGTTTGACATAGAAAAGTGTGTAATGTATGGGAGATGATGGTGATCTTATCTAGAAGATAAAGTGTGTCCTTATGGTATTTCCGTTATACCATGCAAAAGGAAAAGTTATTGCTAGCAGATTCAGAACAACACAAGGGCATTGGTTGACAATGGTGCAAGGTTTGTGGTGAGATGTGTCGATGGGTGAAGAACTTCCTGAAAGCCAACATGGGAGTTGCACCATAATCTTAAAGCATTGTTTCGACGTGAAGAAATTATAGGAATGGTTAAGTTTCAAGTGAAGTATACTCTTTATGGTGGAGTATGATTGTCGGTATAGACAATGGAAGTGGAAAATGAAACTCTTACAATCAAGGTAGAGATCGTTGGGTTAGATAGTCAAGTTTCTTAAATAAATGAGGAGGTTAAAAAATATTAGCTATTGGAGAAGTCCCACATCGCTTAGAGTAGTGAAGTAAAGGGAAGACCAAGGTTATATATTGTACCTAGGCTCTTTGTTTGTAGATGCACCAGTCAATAACACTTTAAGCATATATCTCTCTTAGTTTAAATTATATTTGCTCTGTGAAAGTGTGGTTGTACTAGGGATTTGGGGTGAGAGTGAGAGAAGTCTATGTGTTGTAAAAAATTTCACATAGTAACTAATTCTCTAGTTGTAAGTTTAGACAACGATTGTGGTTTTTTCTTTGATTTTGGATTTTCCAGGTTTTTTCTCCGATTTTAGATTTTGCACGTTATATTCTTTTGTTGTAATTGTGCTTATTTTTCATCTTCAACTTTGTTATTTCCCGACATGTATATCGTGAAACCATGGTATGTATAATTATCCACTTTTTATCAAACAAACATTTTTGCAGCATTAGGAAATAAAATCATCTCAATTATTGAGTTGCAAGTCTTACCATAGTCATTGACTATGTGTACAAATCATAAGCACACTAGCATAAAAGGAGAATATATTATTATGAATAAGTAAGAAAACTAGTGTTTGAACTTTGGGCCCTACATATATTATGTGATCATCAACTGAACTATGTTTACGAGGATAAAATATCCTCTTTTCTAAGAGAGAATACAAGCAGTTAACTCATTTATTTTAACAACGATATAAGGACAAATAAATACCTATTAACATGATCATGATAACAAATAAAATAATATATTTCAACACCCACCTTCAATTTGGTGCATAAATATCAGTCATGTCCAACTTATTGAACAAATATTCAAATGTTGTCCTTCCAAAAATATTAGTTATTATGTCAACTGTCTAATAAATGGAAGGAACAAATGGCAAACAAAAAATACCATAATTTATTTTGTCTTTGATGAAATAACGATCGATCTCAATATGCTTTGTTCAATCATGTTAAAGAAGATTATGAGCAATGCTTATAGCAGCTTTGCTGTCACAACACAACTTCAATAGAAGTTCTACCACTATCTGGAGTTCCTTCAAGACCATGAAAATTAATCAACACACCTTCACAAATCCCCTAAGTCATTGCTCAAAACTCAACTTTAGCATTATTTCTTGCAATCACTCCTTGCTATTTACTTCTCCAAGTGACTAGTTCCCCCACACATAAACGTGATTTCAAGAGCTAAAAAAGTCTGTTAAATATATTTTAATATTTCAAATGGTGTTTCTTTTAAAAAATAATTCTAAAAAAACGATGTTTTAAGTGTTTTTTTTTATAAGGAAAACGGAACATTATCCACGGTAAGCTACTGAATTATAGCCACTCATACAAGAATACAAAAATTACTCCAAAATCATAAAACAGAGAGAGAGAAAAAAAACCATACAACAAACTACAAAAGGAAAATGAATGAAACAGAAACTACTAAGGCCAATCATGGGCCAAGCAAGAAATATGACATCTCATATGACAATGACACAATCTCATCCTAGTTTGCTGAAATACGTAGACATATTATTTTGATTAAATCTCATCCTAGTTTCTACATTTTTTTTTTTATCTCATACTAAGAAATTTGTAGTATTTTCTGTAACAAAAAAAAATACATATCAACACTTCCGTCAAGTATGACATTTTTCATTTTTAAGGTACTTATCAATTTTATAGGTCTAAATATTTGGTTATTACAAACATTCTTTGCGGAAACAAACATCAATTTGTATCCAGCGGCGATGCTAGCAAAAAAATTATGCAGGGCTAACTATAAAGCAACAATAAAATATTTTTAAAACCAATATATTAATTTTAAGAATAAATTATGTTTTTAATCTCATAGACTATAATTTTTTAGGTTTAGTCCTTTCAAAAAAAACGTATTCAATTTTTGTCTCGATTTTTTTAAAATTTTACAAAAAAAAAAGTGTTTTGGGTCTTTCATTTAATCTATAACAAAAAATTAAGGACTAAAATCAAGCAAAATCTTAGGAACTTAACTTAAAAACCGCAAGTGTTGCAGAGACAAAAACAAATTTAATCCAAAAATTAACCAATACATGAAAAAAAATCACAATAATTTTTACTTACATGAAGCAATTAGTCAAAGTCGTATCACATCACAAACATAATATTCAGAACCTTGAAGAATATATTATATCATCTCAATCCATATTAGTAGAAAATATCATAACAGGTTAAGAACCAAAATCTTCACAAACACAATTCACAATTCAATTCCAAACTAGTTACAACACATATAGTCACCAATAGCCATCTTCATAAGAACATCAACAGATAATCACATTCATCGTCTCACACAATTACACTTATTCACCAAATACAAATCATCGTCAAATTTTATGCATATGGACTCAGTCCTAAGACCTATATGAATGTAGTACCACACATATCGCCATAATTTGTCAGAGGTATATTACTGGACTTTAATCGTCATAATTTGCCAGAGATATTTTACTAGACTTTCATCGTCATTTCGTCATCATGATTCCTAGACACGACTCTACATGCATGCATGAGACATACTCTTCAAGTATTAAAAGATATTATGACGGGTTACTCTTCTCCAATGATTGAGGTAATTGCAGAGCTTCTGGATTCTTTCACGCTTCGGGATAGCATTCCAGCGATGATTCGGATTCAAAAGTTGAGGTAACGCTTAGATTGAGAAATTGTTTGGGCTGTCATTGTAAAAACAGGTTTGTTTAGACTGATATTTCTTGCGTTTTTGTTCTTTGTTGCTTAGACCGATATTTCTTTACTGATCTCAACATGGATGAGGTGGTTAACAACAAGAAGATGAAGGTTTCTGTATGAAATGATCCACTTTTTGATATAACCAATGGTAACTGTCTCTTTATCTTTGATTTCTATACCTTACTCGACATTAATTCTGAAATAGTTATGAAGTTATTTATGTTTGTTTTCTCAGTTAACTGAAGACAGGGCTTGTCACAGATCTCCCAAAAAAATTCATGTCAAAGACTTCAACCTCTTCAATCTGGCAGATACATTCTGAAAAGAGCTCATTCCATGGGAAGGAAAATACGGAAGAGAATGTCTTTCGAAGAAACATATATGAAGGGGTTCTAAACAATGATACAACTTCTGTTGATGGAAATTGCCACTTTGGTCCATATTTTAGTGTCCTTTTGTTTTTTTACTGATAATACGTTATAGAAACTGTTTTAGTAAATTAATATATATGATTTAAACAATAGTTTGAAAATTCTGATTTATCCTTATATATACGGTGGACAAGAATGACGAAGATCATAAGGTGTATGCTATGGATGTATCTGAGCAAGTTTGCGAAGCAAATCATGAAGATTCAGATATCCCTTACACCGTCAATGGTATGGACAAACAGCACCACCTGGTTATGCAAACAACCAAAGAGTCTCTCAAAAATCCAGCTTGGAACTTTTAATGAAAAGTTATGTTATGAATCAATCCAAGCAGCTCCTAGAGCTTAAGAATCAAACTGGATTTTTGAATGACTCTCTTGTCAAACTCACCTCTAAAGTAGACTCCATTTCTACTCATACTAAGATGTTTGAAACTCAAATCTCCCAAGTAGTCCAATAGGTGGCTGCTTCCACTAAAACCCCGGGAGTCTTCCCAGGTCAAACTGAAGCCAACCCCAATGGTCATATAAATGCTATTACTCTTAGGGATGGTAAACAGTTAGAGGACCCCGTTGTGAAAACCACAACAATTGAGGGAAAGAGAGTGATAAACCGAAGAGTGAGAAAGTCATAGGAGGGAATGAAAAACCACTTGCTTCACCACCTTATAAGCCCAAAATTCCCTTTCCACAAAGGCTTGCTAAGCTTAGCTTGGAGGCACAGTTTAAAAAATTTATTGACATGCTAAGAAAAATTTACACCAGTATTCCTTTTACTGGAGCTTTGTCTCAGATGCCTTTCTATGCAAAAGTTTTGAAAGATATTTTGTTAAAGAAAAGAATAATAGAGGGTAATGAGACAATAGCTTTAAAAAGGGAATTGTCATACCCCAATTTTTGACCCAAACTATCACTGACACGTGTCGTTGGGCCCTACGTTCGTACGGAGTTTAATCTGATTGATATCTGATTTTCAGTGAAAATTTCGGCAGAGAGGTATTTTAAAATACCTCATTTTTAATTCCGAGTCGGGCCCTCTTCTCACTTTATTTTTATTTTTTTAATTGCCATCTTTATTTAAATTCTGTAGTTAACTTTAATTTTGTTTATAAAAATCTTTATTGTCTTTTTATTAAACTTTGAAATACCTTATCTTTTTATTATTCGTTTTAGTTTGTTTTTGTCCATATCCGAAAGGTCAGTCCAAATCCAAA